>ERZ890510.992-NODE-992-length-20138-cov-4.356869_pt1 | contig 20138 bp, 19 predicted proteins | sample MGYA00521265_ERZ890510 | MGnify/ENA primary metagenome ERZ890510 (study PRJEB32303, sample SAMEA104408624) | aquatic metagenome | biome: Brackish water; feature: Chemocline; material: water | place: Baltic Sea | collected 2014-10-26T21:54:00 | depth 110 m ...
AACATCAAAATGACTTCGAAATAGTAGCCCTTGCCAGTGGTGAGAATTTCACACTTTTAGCTGAACAAATCTCAAAATTTAAACCTAAAAAGGTTTCGGTGAGCAGTGATAAAGCAGCCGAAGGTTTACGAAAAATAATTGGGACTGATCCTGTAGAAATTTTAGTTGGTAAAGATGCCAGTGCCGAAATAGCATCTCTTAACTGCGATGTTGTTTTAAATGGCATTACAGGTGCGGCTGGATTGAAGGCAACTTTAAGTACTTTAAAATCTGGGGCAAAATTAGCGTTAGCTAATAAAGAATCTTTAGTAATAGGTGGAAAATTAGTATTAGATAGTGCTGGAGAAAATCAAATCATTCCAGTTGATTCAGAACACTCAGCTCTAGCTCAATGCATGAGGGGTGAGAAAAAAGAACAAATTAAGAAATTGATATTAACAGCAAGTGGTGGTCCTTTCAGGGGAAAAACAAAAGCAGAATTAGTAAATGTTAATACAGCAGAAACCCTAAATCATCCAACTTGGTCAATGGGGCCAGTAGTGACGATAAATTCTGCAACATTGATGAATAAAGGATTAGAAGTTATTGAAGCTCATTTACTCTTCGGTATTGAATTTGAAAAAATAGAAGTAGTTGTACACCCGCAATCAATAGTTCATTCAATGGTCGAATTCATTGATGGTTCAACAATGGCTCAAGCTTCACCACCAAATATGAAAGTGCCAATCGCATTAGCTCTAAGTTGGCCTGAACGACTCCCTAACATTTCTCCAGCCATCGATTGGAAAAAGTCAGGCAAGTGGGAATTTGAAAATGTTAATCACGAGGTATTTCCAGCCTTGAACTTGGCCAGAAAAGCAGGAACAAGTGCCGGCAGCGCTCCGGCTGTGATGAATGCTGCTAACGAGGAATGTGTTCAGGCTTTCATCGAAAATAAAATTAGTTTTTTGAAAATAACTGAAATAGTAGAAATTATTTTAAATGAACACATTAAAAGTTCTGAATATATTAGTCCACAAAATCTTAGTTTAGAAAATTTAATTGCTGTTGATAAAATAACAAGAATTATATGTCGCGATTTAATTTCTAAAGAAACTTGTTAAACTAGATCTAGGGTTAATCTTCTCTTCAAATTCGTATTTTAGTTTACCCAGATCTTTCCAGTATGTGGAAATTGTCCCCCCGATAGATTTGATCAAATCCTGTTTGAGAAAAATAACATTATATTGGCCTCTGCCATCTAAATCTCTCATTATCGGAATTAATTTAAGGGAGGCACACAATTCAAATATTTCGATGGCCTTTTTTTGATTTTCCCAATATGAAATATCCTCTACCTCTACTAGCATCAAAGCAATTTGTTCAGAAAAACTTTCACTACTTTTGATTACTTCAAAGCTAACACCTTCTGTGTCAATCCAAAGAGCAACTAAATCCTTACTTGTTAGATTATTAAATCCAATGTCTGAAAGTTTTTTTGCTTCAATTGAAACTTCTACATATTCAGCACCTGCACTTCGAGATAATATTGATCCATCTGCTCTGGCTAGACTTTCGGAAAATTTAGGGATAGAAAGTGTGATATTTCCGCTTTGATTACTTATAGCCAAATTTTTATAATCAACTCCATGATTTTTAACTTGTTGAATATATTTCTCATAAACATAGGGATTGGCTTCGAAAGCTAGAACCTCACTAATTCCGAGTTCTTTTAATTCAATTGAGATGGAGGCTTCGTGGGCTCCTATCTCTATGAATCTAATTGGATTTATTTCAAGAACAAGTTTTTTGAAGTATGAGCGAAGAAGCTTTGCGGTGGATTTTCTCCACAATTCCTCTTTGGGATCTGGAATGTCAGATAAAGTTGCAGAATTCGTTTTTAACCAAGTTGGGCAACAAAGCCCAGCTGCAATTTCGAGGTTAGTGTAATAACCAACGTGATCTAATCCCACATTTAATCCTTGTCTTTGCGTATTCCAGTAATCGTACTAGAATAGATGTACACATACATGGAGAACAAATAAATGGCATTATTAGGAATTTTGTTCCTAGTATTAGTTGTCATGGTTTCAATCGGCTTGCATGAAGTTGGTCATTTAACTCCTGCTAAAAAATTTGGCGTAAAAGTTACCCAGTACATGATTGGCTTTGGTCCAACCATTTGGTCACGTAAAAAAGGTGACACAGAATATGGAATTAAAGCAATCCCACTTGGTGGCTACATTCGAATGATCGGCATGGTTCCACCGGCTAAAAATGGGGTTCTGGCTAAAGGTCCTTTTGCAGAATTGGTAAATACAGCTCGTCAACAAAGCATGGATGAAATAGAACCTGGAGATGAAAATAAAGCTTTCTATAAATTAAGTGTTCCTAAAAAACTCACCGTAATGATCGGTGGTCCATTTATGAATTTGATTTTAGCTTTTGTCTTTTTCACAGCTTCATTTGTTGGGATAGGTTTTCCTGAAGCTACAAACAAAATTGAACAGGTTGTTTCTTGTTTACCAATTGAAGTAAACGTACTTGGAGATTGCGAAATAGGTTCATCAAGTTCACCTGCCAGTAAAGCTGGTTTAGCTCCTGATGATCAAATCATTAAATTTAATAACAAGGAAGTAAAAAATTGGCCTGATTTATCAGAAGCTATTAGTAATAGTCAATCAGGATCAACACCTATCACTGTACTAAGAGGTAATGAAGAATTGAAATTAAATGCCAACATTGTTTTAGCAAATCGAACTCAAAGCTTGGATGCAACAAGTGTTGAAAAACCAACACCTTACTTAGGGATTTCTCCAAAAATAGTTTTAGTGCGCCAACCTGTATCTAGTGTTTTTGAAACCTTGGGACAAATAACTATTAGCACCGGACAAGTTTTGTGGACTTTACCTGAGCGAGTAGGACAACTTTTTGGTGCAGCCTTTTTGGGAGAAAAAAGAGATCCTGAAGGTTTAGTTGGCATTGTTGGTGTTACAAGAGTTGGTGGAGAAATCGCTGCAGCGCAAGCTCCAGCTTTGTGGAGATTTGGCACATTATTAAATTTGGCTGGTGGGTTAAATATGGCATTATTTTTATTTAATTTATTACCACTCTTACCCCTAGATGGTGGTCATGTTGCTGGTGCTATCTATGAAGGACTGAGAAGAAATGTTGCTAGGTTTAGAAAGAAACCAGATCCAGGACCAGCTGACACTTCAAAAATGCTTCCTTTCGCATATTCCATGGCAATGGTCTTAATTGGCTTATCTCTTTTGCTCATTTACGTTGACGTTGTAAATCCGATCAGGCTTGGAGGATAGGATTTAATTATGACCGCGATTAACTTAGGAATCCCAGAAGCGCCTCCTCCTGTTATTGCACCACGTCGTAAAACTCGCAAAATAACTTTGAAGCACCATTCTCATCCTTTAGAAATTGGGGGAGATGCCCCGGTTTCTGTGCAATCAATGTGCACAACTTTGACAGCTGATGTTAATTCAACTTTGCAACAAATAGCAGAATTAAATGCTGCTGGATGTCAGGCTGTTCGGGTAGCAGTTCCCAGCCAAGATGATGCAGATGCTTTAAGTGCTATTGCTAAAAAATCTCCAATCCCAGTTATTGCAGATATTCACTTTCAACCAAAATATGTTTTCGCAGCCATTGATGCAGGATGTGCTGGGGTAAGAGTTAATCCTGGAAACATTAAACAATTTGATGACCGGGTAGGAGAAATTGCTAAAGCTGCAAAAGATGCTGGAATACCAATTCGTATTGGTGTTAATGCAGGTTCATTGGATAAAAGGCTTTTAGAAAAATACGGTAAAGCAACACCAGAAGCCTTAGTCGAGTCGGCTTTGTGGGAAGCGTCTTTGTTTGAAGAACATGATTTTAGAGATATAAAAATATCTGTTAAACACAATGATCCAGTGGTGATGATTTCTGCTTACATGAAATTATCGGAAGCTTGTGATTATCCATTGCATTTAGGTGTCACAGAAGCAGGTCCAGCATTCCAAGGAACCATAAAATCAGCAACTGCTTTCGGTGCATTGTTAAGCCGTGGTATTGGTGACACTATTCGAGTTTCATTATCAGCTCCACCTGTTGAAGAAGTTAAAGTTGGAATTGGAATATTAGAAGCACTTAATTTAAAGAAACGTGGATTTGAAATAGTTTCATGCCCATCATGTGGTCGCGCTCAAGTAGATGTTTACACACTTGCCGAACAAGTCACAACAGCATTACAAGGTTTTAAAGTTCCAATGCGTGTAGCAGTCATGGGATGTGTTGTTAATGGGCCAGGAGAAGCTAGAGAAGCAGATTTAGGTGTTGCTTCAGGAAATGGTAAAGGTCAAATTTTTGTTAAAGGCGAAGTAATAAAAACGGTGCCAGAATCAGAAATAGTTCAAGTATTAATTGAAGAGGCCACACGTATCGCCAAGGAAATGGGCGAAGGCGTTACCGGTGAACCTACGGTCCTGGTCCAGTAATTCAAAAGTGCGCCCAATGTTGCGCACAGATTTAAATCAAATCAAAGAAATAGCTCTTCAGGATAAAATATCTAATTCATTTTTTATAAACAGGTTACAAGAACTTGAAACCCTTCCTTGGAGTTTACAAAACGAAATCACAGTTTTTGAATCCAAAAATGAAATTAAATCTGCTATTTATAACGGTGCTAATTTAGTTCCCTTGGCAACAAATGATGAATCTAGAGTTGCTTTTGCGCAATATTTATTAGAAACACCAAGAAGGGCATCTTCCATAGTTGGAATTAAATACGAAGTGTTAGGAATCTGGGATTTACTCAAACCCTTTTGGCCTAAACCTCGTGAGATTAGAGAAACCCAACCACTACTTTTTGCAGACGATGAACCAATCTTGGCACCTGATCCATTAGTTAGACCAGCTTTAATAAGAGAACTAGATATTTTGTTGCCAGCATGTGTATCTATGTTCACAGAAGAAGTTGGAGTTTCACCTGTAGTTGGAAGCAGTGAGCAAAGTTATCGAAATAGAATTGCTGATTTAATCAATCATCGAAGAATATTTACCAGAATTGATAATGGCCAAGTTACCTTTAAGGCAGAAATTGGTGTGCAAACCCAATGGGTCTCTCAAATTCAAGGAGTTTGGGTGCCACCACAATTAAGGGGGCGAAATTTTGGCAAAGCTGGAATGGCGGCTACCTTGTCTTTGACTCGAAAGTATTTCTCACCCATTACAAGTCTTTATGTCAATGACTACAACCATCGGGCTCAAGCCGTCTATAAATCTGTTGGATTTCAAGAACACTCCACATTTGCAACAGTTCTCTTCTAAAGACAAGTAACAAAGTAGGCTTAGATCTATGTTGCTTCGAATGTCTACTTATTTCCTAAGAACCCTGCGCGATGATCCAGCAGATGCTGTTGTGCCAAGTGACAAATTATTGACCAGAGGTGGATATGTCAGAAGAATAGCTCCAGGAATTTTTAGTTGGCTGCCACTGGGTTATTTAACTTATAGAAAAATTGAAGAAATTATTCGAGAAGAAATGAATGATGCTGGTTTTCAAGAAGTGCACTTTCCATCCCTATTGCCTAGAGAACCATATGAAGCAACTAACAGGTGGGATGAGTATGGTCCAAATTTATTTAGATTAAAAGATCGTAGAGAAGTTGACTACTTACTTGGCCCTACTCATGAAGAAATGTTTACTTTAATGGTGAAAGACCTTTATTCTTCTTATAAAGATTTACCGTTGATTATTTATCAGATTCAAACGAAATTTAGAGATGAAGCAAGACCTCGTGCCGGAATTTTAAGAGGTCGAGAATTCAGCATGAAAGATGGATATTCATTTGATATTGATCAAAATGGTTTAGATATTTCATACCAAAAACATCGTGACGCTTACATCAAAACATTTACACGTTTAGGCATAGATTTCGTAATTGTTTCAGCAATGAGTGGGGCGATGGGTGGATCTAAGAGTGAAGAATTTTTAGCACCATGTGAATTTGGTGAAGACACTTATGTGAAGTGTCAAAAATGTGATTATGCAGCAAACGTTGAAGCTGTAATTACTTCAGTGCCTTCTGAAATTGATTTCACAAATATTCCACAACTTCATGTTGAAGACACCCCAGATACTCCAACCATTGATTCCCTTGTTGATATTTCAAACCAGCGCGCAGACTTAAAAAGAATAGATCGCAATTGGCAAGCTGCAGATACTTTAAAAAACGTAGTTTTGATGCTTACTCATCCAGATGGAAAAAATGAACCACTGGTAATTGGAATTCCAGGGGATAGAGAAGTTGATCTCAAACGACTAGAAGCAGCAGTTTCACCATCAGTGGTACGAGTTTTCGAGGAAGAAGATTTTCCAAAATATCCAGCCTTAGTTAAAGGCTATATCGGTCCCCAAGTTCTAGGTTTAAATTCATCAAGCAAAATCAAATATTTAGTTGACCCACGAGTTGTTAATGGCACAAGATGGATCACGGGTTCAAATCTCAAAGGCAAACACGTTTATGACTTAGTGATGGGTAGAGATTTTCAAGCTGATGGCAGCATCGAAGCAGCCGAAGTTAAAGTTGGCGATGTTTGCCCTAAATGTGGTCAAGAACTTGAAATTGCACGTGGAATCGAAATAGGTCATATCTTCCAACTTGGTAAGAAATATGCGCAAGCACTTGATCTTAAAGTTTTAGATGAGAATGGAAAATCTCAAGTCGTCACAATGGGTTCATATGGAATTGGGGTTTCAAGAGCTGTAGCTGCGGTAGTTGAACAAAACCATGATGACAAAGGAATTGTTTGGCCTAAAAATGTTTCCCCTATTTCAGTTCACCTGGTAGCAGCAGGCAAGGAAGAGGAAATTTATCAAACGGGAGAAAAAATAGCTCAAGAATTAGCAGATAATAATATTTCAGTTATTTTTGATGACAGAAAAGCAGTTTCACCAGGTGTTAAATTTAATGATGCAGAATTACTCGGAATGCCTTTTATTGTAGTAGTTGGCAAAAAATTGGTTGAAGGAAAAGTTGAAGTTAAAGATCGTAAAAGTGGTCAACGAGAAGATATTGAATTAAAAAACTTACTAAGTTATCTTAAAAAACTAGTCTAAAAATAATGCCAGATCTAGCAGTTTTAATTTTCTTAATGTTGGCAGCATTTTGTGCTGGTTGGGTTGATGCTATTGGTGGTGGGGGAGGATTAATTCAATTTCCGGCTTTACTATTTGGATTACCAGATGCAACTCCTGCTCAATTATTAGGAACTAATAAGGCATCAAGCATTGTTGGAACAGCTGGTGCAACCAGAACTTATTACAAAAAATTTCCCCAATTTATAAAAGCAACAATCCCGATGGCCTTGGTTGCATTTGTGGGATCTGTTTTAGGTGCAATATTTTCAAGTCAACTTCCCAGAAGTTCTTTTGAACCAATTGTTTTTGTAGTCTTAATTATTGTGGGTTCCTGGATTTTATTTGCCCCTAAAACAACACCTAAAGTTGTTAAAAACAATTTACTGATTTCGATTCTGGGTGGCTTTGGGATTGGTTTTTATGATGGTGCATTTGGACCTGGAACGGGTGCTTTTCTTATTGCTTTACTTGTGGGAGGACTTGGCAAACAATATTTAGAAGCATCTGCTGGTGCCAAAATTGTTAACTTTGCTACAAATCTTGGTGCAGTGATTATATTTTCAATCTCACATTCAATTATTTGGTCTCTTGCTCTTTGCATGGCTTTAGCAAACTTATTGGGTGGAATATTTGGTGCAAAAACAGCTCTTGGCCGCGGATCAGAATTTGTGAAAGTGATTGTGGCAACAGTAGCATTTGCCAGCGCCATTCGAATAGCTTTTAATATCTGGGGTTAATTTATATTTCCAGGTAAAGCTTTAGGTTTTTCCTTAAATTCTAAATATCGAATAGAACCATCTAGTGCTAACTGTAAAGTTTCTAACCTATTTTCTTTATATTCAATGGCAAATAGTTGAATATAGATTCCTATTAGCCTGTTTTCAACAAATGCTGCTAATTGGTATGCAGTAGGTAAACTACTTACTTCAAAAGGAAGTTGATAGTTTTCCATTGGTCTGGCAGGAGTTATTCCCAGATTTCTTAATCTAAGTCTTGCTTTGTCTCTGTTGTCTCTATGCAGGTTGTAGCCAGAAATTGCAATGGTTTCATCTGCATCGTCAAAAAATGATGAAAGAAAACCAAAAGCCCACACAGCAGCATTTTCACCTTCAACAACTAACTGTAACTTTTCAATCAGTTCAGTGTTATCGACTGGAATAAAACTTGGACTAGGGGTAGTTGTCATTCTTCACCCGTAACGTCTAAACCTTGTAGGCTTGGTTTTTTTGTTGGAACTACTGGGGTAATCAATTTATTCAACCAGTAAATATCTTGAACACCACTTGCAACAATTTGACCAATTTTCAATAAAATATCGACATTATCAGTTTTCAAACATGAGGTTAAACAAAAATCAACATGTGCTTGTTCAGCAGTTATCAATTGATTTATACTTGCTACCTGCAGTCCTGTTGGGGTTGGATTAGGTATTGCCTCTGGATCACTAGTCCAAAGTTCAAGATGAGTTATGTGGTTATCTTTTAATTCTGTTAATTGAATTGTGTAATTAATTTCCTGATTAATCGCTGCAAGATAGATATCAATCAAATCACGCTGGCGAGAAATGAATTCATCAACTAGTAAATCATCATCACTTGGGGAAAGTACAGAAAAAGGGGGTTTAGCACAAGCACTTAATGCCAGCACACCGCTGGAAGCAAGTAAGGATCTCCTTGTTATCTCCAGCATGATTTGACCCCCTGTCTGATAATAGTTAGCCCTTGAATTTTTGACTCGAAAGTAATTGAATTATTCATCAGCGCTACCCTAGACATACAACTGCAATACCCAACTGAACAGCACTACTTATATGCAACGGAGTTGCCTATGTCCTCACGAGAACATATCTTGCAACTAATTGAACCTGTTGTAGCTAGTTTTGGCCTAGATCTAGAAGATGTCGAAATTAAACAAGCGGGCAAGCACTCGATAGTGCAAATTTTCGTTGATAAAGACGGTGGCATTGATCTTGATCAAGTTGCCCAAGTTTCCAGTAAAATCTCTGAAACCCTTGACGAAAAAGCGGCAATGGGTGAGCGTGCATACACACTTGATGTGGGTTCTCCTGGAATTGATCGACCACTAGTTTTAGAAAGACATTGGCGAAGAAATATTGGAAGATTAGTAAAAATAAATTCAGGATCAAATTCAGACATTGGAAGAATAATTTCAATCAATGATGATCAAGTCGTAGTTGATGTAAAAGGCAAAGAAAGAGTTTTCTCACTAGATAAAATTGATAATGCTTTTATACAAATTGAATTTAATCCTAAGAAGCGTGATAAATAATGGATATTGATATCAAAGCACTCAAACAATTAGTAAAAGAACGTGAAATGACCTGGGAAAGAGTTGCCTCAGCAATTGAAGAAGCGCTGTTAGCTGCCTATAACAAAAATTCTGGATCAAGTCCTAACGCAAAAGTTACCCTAGATCGAGTTACGGGACATGTTTCAGTGATGGTCACAAAATTTAATGAAGATGGAACTTTTGACAAAGTAATTGATGATACTCCAGAAGATTTTGCCCGAGTTGCAGCTGCAACTGCTAAACAAGTTTTGTATTTAAAAATGAGAGATGTAAATGATGACAAGGTCTTTAAAGACTTTCAAACAAAAGAGAATTCAATAATTTCAGGTGTAATCCAACAAGGTAGAGATCCAAGTTTAATAGATGTAAAAATTGCTGACGGGGTCGAAGGTTTTATTCCAGTTCAAGAACAAGTTCCAGGTGAAAGTTATGTTCATGGAAATAGAATAAAGACTTTTATTGTTTCTGTTAGAAAAGGTCAAAAGGGTCCACAAATAACTCTCTCCAGAACTCATCCTGGTTTAGTCAGGGGACTATTCGAATTAGAAGCACCTGAAGTTGCACAAGGAGTTGTAGAAATTATTTCTGTGGCAAGAGAATCAGGGCACAGAACTAAAATTGCAGTGTTGTCACATGATCCACAAATAAGTCCAAAGGGCACATGTATTGGTCCCATGGGGCAAAGAGTTAGAAATGTGATGAATGAATTAAATGGTGAAAAAATTGACATTGTCGATTTTTCACTAGACCCAGCAGTTTTTATCGCTAATGCTTTAAGTCCTGCAAAAGTTTCAAGTGTCACAATTGTTGATTTGGAAGCAAGATCTGCACAAGTGGTAGTTCCAGATTTTCAACTATCCTTAGCGATTGGTCGAGAGGGTCAAAATGCTCGATTAGCTGCCAGGCTAACGGGTTGGAAAATAGATATTCGTTCAGATGCTAAACCAACTTCGAGTAATGTGATTGTTTAGATTTTTGAAAAAAATTGTTTATCGAACTTGTGTTGGTTGTAAAAAAGTTGATGCCAAAAAGAATATGATCCGCTTAATTGTTAAAGATCAAGAATTAATAATTGATCAAAAAAAACGTCTAGGCCAACGTGGAGCTAGTCTGCATCCGCTGGCAAAATGTCTAAATTTTGCTATAAAATCAAGAGCTTTTCATAGAGCCTTTAAATACAGCGGCGCGTTAAACACCTCTCAAGTCCAAGCAAATCTGACCGGTGAAGTACCCTTAATAAGTAGTAACAATCAAAACCTTACGGAGAAAACCCAATGAGCACTAAATGAGCGCTTCGAAATGAAGGCTTTTTCAGTGAACTAAGGCTTTGGACTAATCCCTGTCCATTGCCCGAGGCAGGAGAGATTAGCGTTGTCAAAGATTCGTGTGTACGAACTTGCTCAAGAGCTTGGCTATGAAAGCAAAGTTGTTTTAGCCAAACTTCAAGAAATGGGCGAATTTGTTCGTTCTGCCTCCAGTACCATTGAGTTACCTGTTGCCAATCGCCTGAAATCGGCATTACCGGCTAAAGAAGCTAAACCTAAAAAAGTTGCTGCACCCAAAAAACCTGTTGAAGTTCAAGTTGAAACCCCTGTTGAAGTCATAGAACCCACTCCAACTCCACAAATTCCAAGTACTCCAATTCCAACTTCAGTTAAACCTGCTGGTCCAAGACCTGGCAATAATCCTTTCGGATCTCAAACTCCACCGCCACGTCCACCAGCTCCAAGACCTGGTAACAATCCTTTCGGTGCTCCAGCAGCACCACGTCCTCCAACTCCAGGGGGAATGCCACGCCCAATGAGCAGACCCGGAGCTCCTCGACCAAACGGTCCAGGTGCCCCAAGACCTGGTGGACCGAGTCGCGGTCCTGGTGGACCTGGTGGTTTTGGCGGTCCTCGTCCTGGTGGACCTGGTCGCGGTCCTGGTGGTCCTGGTGGTTTTGGCGGTCCACGTCCTGGTGGACCTGGTCGCGGTCCTGGTGGTCCTGGTGGTTTTGGTGCACCTAGACCTGGACAAGGCGGAGGAATTCCTGGAGTTCCAGGTGTACAACCAAGTGGTCGTCCTGGACAAAGACCAGGGGCTCGTGGTGGCGCAGCTGGCGCATTTGGTCGCCAAGGAGGCGCAAATAAAAAACGTTCAAAGTCGAAACGTGAAAAACGTCAAGAGTTTGAAGATTTCATGGAAGCTCCACAACTTGGTGGAGTGCAATTACCAAAAGGTGATGGTCGAGTAATTCGTTTAAGCAGAGGTTCATCACTAATGGATCTGGGCGAAAAAATTGGTGCTAATCCGGCAAGTTTAGTTACAGCACTATTTCATTTAGGTGAAATGGCAACTGCCACACAATCCTTACCTGATGAAACTTTGCAAGTTTTAGGTGTGGAATTAAATTTTGATATTCAAGTTGTTTCACCAGAAGATGAAGACCGTGAATTATTAGATTCATTTGATGTTTCATTTGGTGAAGATGAAGGCGAACTAGTTATAAGACCACCGGTAGTAACAATCATGGGTCACGTTGATCATGGTAAAACTCTTTTGCTTGACACAATTCGTTCGGCCAATGTGGCAGGTGGTGAAGCAGGTGGAATCACTCAACACATTGGTGCTTACCAAATAACAGCTAATGTTGCCGGTGAAGATAGAAAAATAACTTTCATTGATACTCCAGGCCACGAAGCTTTTACCGCAATGCGTGCTCGTGGTGCCAAAGTTACAGACATTGCAGTCTTAGTAATAGCTGCAGATGATGGCGTAAAACCACAAACAATTGAAGCACTGAATCATGCCCAAGCAGCATCAGTTCCAATTGTGGTTGCTGTGAACAAAATTGATAAAGAAGGCGCTGATGCAAATAAAGTGCGTGGACAACTTTCTGAATACGGATTACTACCAGAAGAATACGGCGGTAACTCAATGTTTGTTGATGTATCCGCAAAATCTGGTTTGGGAATCGATAAATTATTAGAATCAATTATTTTAACTGCAGATGCTGCTCTTGATTTACGTTCCAGTGAAACTCAACAAGCACAAGGTGTTGCCATTGAAGCCCATCTTGATAAAGGTCGTGGACCTGTAGCAACAGTGTTGGTGCAACGAGGAACGCTAAGAGCTGGTGATTCAGTTGTTGTTGGCGATGCGCACGGACGAGTTCGCGCAATGTTGGATGATGCTGGGAAAAATGTTGAATTTGCTGGACCATCGTTTCCAGTGCAGGTACTTGGTTTAACAAATGTTCCTGGCGCAGGTGACACATTCTTGGTAGTGGATGAAGATCGAGTTGCCAGACAAATTGCGCAAGCTAGATCTGCTCGCGATCGAAATGCACTACTTGCCAGAAGCAAGAAGCGTCACACTCTGGAAGATGTTCTCGACACTTTGAAAAAAGGTGAAACTCAAGAATTGCGCTTAATTATTAAGGGCGATGTTTCTGGATCGGTGGAAGCACTTGAAGATTCCTTAATGAAACTTGAAGTTGGCGAAGATGTTGAATTGCGGGTAATTCATCGCGGAGTTGGTGCAATTGTTAATAGCGATGTTGATTTAGCTGTTGCCTCAGATGCCATCATCATCGGATTTAACGTTAAAGCTGAATCTGGTGCCCGAGAAATGGCAGATAAAGAAGGAGTGGAGCTTCGCTACTACTCAATTATTTATCAGGCAATTGAAGATATTGAAAGAGCACTTAAAGGCAAACTTAAACCAATCTTTGAAGAAGTGCGGCTAGGATCAGCTGAAATTAGAGAAGTATTTAAATCAAGCAAAGTTGGAGCTATTGCTGGTGTAATTGTTCGTGACGGTGTTATTAAACGTAACTCTAAAGCAAGAATTAGTCGTGATGGCAAATTACTTTCAGAAAACTTAAGTATTTCTTCACTAAGAAGATTTAAAGATGATGTTTCTGAATTAAAAGATGGCTTCGAAGGCGGTATTTCTTTTGCTGATTTCAACGATTTAACTGTGGATGATGTTATTGAAACTTACGAACTTCGCGAAAAACCACGTAGTTAAGAGTCAACATGAGTGAAGCTAGAACTAGAAGAGTCGCAGATCGAATTAAAGAAACAGTTGCCCTGTTGCTTGAAACTCGAGTAAAAGACCCACGTTTGGGTTTTGTCACAATCACTGAAGTGCGTATTACTGGGGATTTAAGAGAAGCCACAGTTTTCTATACAGTTTTAGGTGAAGCAGACAAAATTGCAAGCACCAAAGTTGCATTGGAATCAGCTAAAGGAATGTTGCGTTCTGAAGTCGGCAAAGCATTAGGTATTCGATATACCCCGTCATTGCAATTTATGTTAGATGGAATTCCAGAAAATGCTGCCCATATTTCAGAAATCTTAAGAACTGCTAAAGAAAGAGATGAAGAACTTCACTCGATAGCGAAAAGTGGTAGTTACGCTGCGGGAGAAGATCCTTACCGACATAAAGATCGCGATGACTCAAAACAGTCAAACAGTTAAAGAAATTCATGGGTTTGTCATCGTTGATAAACCTGTTGGAATGACTTCACATGATGTGGTGCATCAGGTTAGAAAAATTGCTAACACTAAAAAAGTTGGTCACGCCGGAACCCTTGATCCAGATGCCACTGGAGTTTTAGTAGTGGGATTAGGAAAAGCCACACGTTTACTAACATTTATTGTTGGAGATAACAAAACTTATCAAGCAACCATTCGTTTGGGAAAAGCAACTACGACAGATGATGCTCAAGGTGAAACTGTAAGTGAAACATCAAGTGAGCATTTAAATGAAGATGAAATAAAAAATGCCATTGAAACTTTTATTGGGGATATTCAACAAGTACCATCTTCGGTAAGTGCTATAAAAGTTGATGGCAAAAGAGCTTATGATTTAGTTCGAAAAGGTGAAAGTGTTGAGTTAACACCAAGAGCTGTGCACATCAGTGCTATTGATATTCATGAAATAAATAAAATTGATAAATATGTAGATGTACAAATCACAGTTCACTGTTCATCAGGAACCTACATCAGAGCAATTGCCAGAGATTTAGGTAACAAATTAAATGTAGGTGGCCATATTACAAATTTAAGAAGACTACAATCTGGTCGCTGGTCAATTTCACAAGCACAAAGTTTAGAAAATTTGAAATCAGCTGGAATATCAATTATTTCAATGGCAGAAGTTGCAACCGCAATTTTTCCAAGTGTTGAAGTGGGAATGATTGAAGTGCAAGATTTTGTTCATGGTCGAAGTGTCAGAGTGCCCCACACTCCAGCAGAAACTTTAGCTGTAATTGATAAAACACCTAGTCTGGTAGCACTTGCCGAAGGAGATGGCATGATGTTAAAACCTCATGTAGTTTTTGCAACTGGATCTGTTGGAGTTTAGGAAACAATGTCAAAAGATTCAGGTTACTGATGAGGCATGTCAATAGCAAATTAAAGAACTATTTAGTAACGAATTAAACTGTTGTTTGGATAACAAACAAGACAATGAGGATAATAAATGCAGCGTTGGTTTGATTTAGCTGAAGTAGATGCTGATATCAATTCATCAGTTGTTGCTATTGGTGTTTTTGATGGAGTTCATCGAGGACATCAAGACTTAATTTCTCGAGCTAAAGATTTGGCAACATCAAAAGGTATTGCCTTAATCGCTGTCACCTTTGATCCACATCCTCGAAGTGTGGTGGGAAAAGATTCACCTTTAGCTTTGGCCTCATTAAAATTTCGTTTAACTTTGTTAGAGCGATGCGGGGTTGATTCCACTCTTGTTTTACCCTTCACCAAAGAATTAGCAAGTCTTTCTCCTGAAGAATTCTTAGATAAAGTATTTGTTAAAACTTTGCATGCTAAACACGTTGTGGTGGGAGATAACTTTAGATTTGGTTTTAAAGCCGCAGGAGATTCAAAATTATTATCAGAATTTGGAAAGTCACATGGGTTTGAGACTTCTGTTTATGAAAGATTTAATGATGGTCATGAACCTTGGTCTTCAACTCGAGCTAGAAATTATATTTTGAGTGGAGACGTTGATAAAGCTTTTAGTGTGTTAGGTCGATATCCCAGATTGCAAGGAGTAGTAGTTCATGGAGATCATCGGGGAAGAGAACTTGGTTACCCAACAGCTAATCTAGAAAATCCACAAAATATGGCAGTTCCTGAAGATGGCATATATGCAGGTTATTTAGTTAGAACCAAAACTAAAGAAGTTTTACCAGCAGCTATTTCTATTGGTACAAATCCAACTTTTGATGGCAAAGAAAAACGAGTGGAAGCCTATGTGCTGGATCGAACCGATTTGGACTTATATGGGGAAGAGGTTTCCTTCGATTTTGTGAAACAAATCCGAAAAACTGTGAAATTTGAGTCAGTTGATGAACTTGTCTCACAAATGGGTAAAGATGTCATCGAAACAAGACGTCTCACCAGTCACACATATAACGGCTGATAGCCTTATAAATGACGGTTTACTGAGCGGGCGCTCGGTTTATCCGCGACTAGATCCTTACACCGGATTAAAAAATTAATTTGGTGCCTCGCGCCCGGACAACAACAACTAAGGAAAGAAGGAAATAAATGAGTGTGAAGAAAACTGATAAGTCAGGCATAATCACAGATTATGCAACAAAAACAGGTGACACAGGTTCACCGGAAGTTCAAGTTGCTTTATTAACTAATCGGGTTAATGAATTAACCGAACATTTAAAGACTCACAAACACGATCATCATTCAAGACGTGGTCTTTTGTTATTAGTTGGACGTCGTCGTCGTTTACTCGACTACTTGTCTTCAACCGATATCAGCAGATACCGTGCTTTGATTGAACGTCTAGGTATTCGTCGCTAACTCATTTAAATACCGATTAAAAAACCAATCGGGTAATTAAAAAAAGAATAAAACGAGATCCTCGGTCCTCGGTAGTGATGTCCGGAAAAGTTAGAATTTTTTTTCCGTGCGTCTCGATCGATGACCGGGTCTAAAAAAGTAGTAACTAATTCTTTTTGAAAATTACCCCTCTAAAGAAAAAAAGAGGAAAGCCCATGTCGGGTTTAGTTATAAGTAAAGAAACAGCCGTTTTAGATAACGGTCCATTTGGAAAAGTAAATATCCGTTTTGAAACAGGACGCCTAGCCCAACAAGCTGGTGGAGCTGTTCAAGCATTTTTGAATGAAGAAACAATGGTGCTTTCAGCAACAACTGCTGGTAAAGAACCAAAAGACTCAATTGATTTTTTCCCATTAACAATTGATGTTGAAGAAAAAATGTATGCCCTAGGAAAAATCCCGGGCTCATTTTTCAGACGAGAAGGCCGTCCCAGTGAAGCTGCAATTCTTACTTGCAGATTAATTGATCGCCCACTTCGTCCAGCATTTGTTAAAGGTTTAAGAAATGAAGTTCAAGTTGTAGTTACTGTTATGTCATTAGATCCACATGAGCTATATGACGTCTTAGCAATTAACGCAGCTTCTGCTTCAACACAATTAGCAGGATTACCATTCTCAGGTCCAATTGGTGGCGTTCGCGTTGCACTAATTGATGGACATTGGGTGGCATTTCCTAAATGGCCAGATCTGCAAGATGCAGTATTTGACATGGTCGTGGCAGGAAGAGTTTTGCCAGATGGCGATGTAGCAATCATGATGGTGGAAGCCGAAGCAACCGAGCACACAATTGAATTAGTTAAAGGTGGAGCAACTGCACCAACTGAAGAAATTGTGGCACAAGGTTTAGAAGCTGCAAAACCATTTATTAAAGAACTTTGCCGTGCACAAAGCGCACTTGCAAAAGTTGCTGCTAAAGAAACTAAAGAATTCCCAATCTTCAAAGATTATCAAGATGATGTTTTTGAAGCTGTTTCAGCATTTTCGCTAGCAGTAGTTTCTAAAGCTATGCAAATCGGTGGCAAAGTTGAAAGACAAACTGTCCTTGATGAAGCAAAAGCTGCAGTGTTGGCTGAACTGACTGGTAAGTTTGCTGATCGCGAAAAAGAAATCAAAGCAGCATTTAGCTCTGTTTCTAAAAAAGTTATGCGCGAAAGAGTTTTGCGTGACAAGATCCGTATTGATGGAAGAACTCCAGTTCAATTAAGAGATCTTTCAGCAGAAATCAACATTTTGCCAAGAACTCACGGTTCAGCACTATTTAATAGAGGTGAAACTCAAGTACTTGGAGTTACCACTTTGAATATGTTGGACTTGGAACAAAAACTTGACACATTGTCTCCAGAAACAACTAAGAGATATATGCACAACTACAACATGCCTCCTTACTCAACAGGGGAAACAGGCAGAGTTGGTACACCAAAACGTAGAGAAATTGGTCACGGTGCTTTAGCTGAAAGAGCTTTAGTTCCAGTGTTACCTGGCAGAACAGAATTTCCTTACGCGATACGTCAAGTATCTGAAGCAATTTCTTCTAACGGTTCTACTTCAATGGCATCTGTTTGCGCATCGACTATGGCGATGTTAAACGCAGGTGTGCCATTAAAGGCAATGGTTGGTGGAATTGCTATGGGATTAATTTCAGGTGAAGTAGATGGCAAACAAGAATATGTTGCACTCACAGATATTTTGGGAGCAGAAGACGCTCTAGGCGACATGGACTTTAAAGTTGCTGGAACTTCTGAATTTATTACTGCTTTGCAACTTGACACCAAACTTGATGGTATTCCAGCAAATATTTTGGCTGCAGCTCTTAAGCAGGCGAAAGATGCTAGAACCACAATCTTGAATGTGATGCAAGGCGCAATTGACACACCAGGACAGATGAGTCAATATGCACCAAGAATTATTTCTGTGAAAGTTCCAGTTGACATGATTGGAGCAATCATTGGACCGAAAGGAAAAATGATTAACGAAATTCAAGAAAAATCTGGTGCACAAATTTCTATTGAAGACGACGGAACCGTATTCATCGGCGCCACCGATGGAGTAGCAGCTGAAAAAGCTAAAGAAATGGTTGATGCCATTGCTAATCCTCGCGTAGCAGCCGTTGGTGAAATTTATGATGGCACAGTTGTAAAAACTGCTGCTTTCGGAGCATTCGTAAATCTTTTCCCAGGAAAAGATGGATTGCTACACATTTCCCAATTAAAGAAAATGGCTGGCGGTAAACGAGTTGAGAAAGTTGAAGACGTACTTAACGTTGGAGACACTGTCAAAGTTGAAATTAATGAAGTTGACCCTAAGGGCAAGCTTTCATTGATTCCAGTTCTTGAATCAAATGGCGAAGAGAAGGCTGAATAAAAACCAACGATGAACGATAGTTGGAATTCAGTAACTTTAGAAGACTCAGGCAAGGGTGGAATAGTTAAACAAACTATTCTGCCCTCTGGCTTGAAAATTATTACTGAATGTATTCCTACTGTTAGAAGTGCTGCAGTTGGCTACTGGGTTGCTATTGGATCTAGAGACGAAGAAGTACCTGAAGCAGGTGCTGCACATTTCTTAGAACATTTACTTTTTAAAGGAACTGATAAAAGAACTGCGTTAGAAATTTCTTCAGCAATTGAAGAAATTGGTGGTGATATGAATGCTTTCACCACTCAGGAATATACCTGTTTTCATGCCAAAGTTTTAGATCGCGATGTAAATTTAGTTATCGACACACTTTCAGACATGCTCACATCTTCAAAAGTTACCACTGAAGATGTTTCGCAAGAACGAAGTGTAGTTTTAGAAGAAATTTCAATGCATGAAGATGAACCAAAGGAATTAGTTTATGATCGATGGTCACAATCACTTTTAGGTGATCAACCAGTGGGCAGACCAATTATTGGTACTAGAAAATCAATCACAGACATGACTCGGGAACAAGTTTATGGATTCTATAAAAAATTCTATTCTCCAGAAAGAACAATAGTTTCTATAGCTGGAAATATTGATCACGATTTAATGGTCGCTCAAATTGTTAAATCATTGGAAAAAACTGATTGGGAAAACAAGAAAAGTAAACCCATTGCCCCCAGATCTTCAGCAAAATTGCCAGCAGCAGGAACAGGTTTTGCAGTTGTAAAAAAAGACACCGAACAAGCACATCTTTTATGGGGAGTGCCTGGAGTTGATAGACATGATGAACGTCGTTACACAATTGCGGTTTTAAGTGCAGCAATTGGTGGGGGAATGTCTTCCAGATTATTTCAAGAAATCAGAGAAAAAAGAGGACTGGTTTATACAGTTTATTCTTTTGCTCACCATTACACCGGCACAGGAATTTTTGGAGTTTATGCAGGAACAACAAAAGATAAAGTCAATGATGTTGTTTCGATCATTAGAAAAGAATTAGCAGATGTTGCAAAAAATGGTTTAACAGATGAAGAATTCAAAAGAGGTAAAGGTGCTCTCAGAGGTGGCATGGTGTTGGGGTTAGAAGAAACTAATTCACGCATGACCAGAATCGCTAAAGGTGAAATGCTTTACGGCGAATATTTGAGCCTTGATCAATCAATCGAAAAAATTGATGCCGTGACTAAAGAAGAGATTCAGGCTTTAGCTAAAGAGATTTTTAGTCAAAATGGATTACTTTGTGTAGTGGGTTCCTTTGAATCAGATGAACAATTTAAGGACCTTGTAGTCTAATTACATGGCAATCAAAGTCGCAGTGCTTGGCGCTAAAGGTCGCATGGGCTCAGAAGTAGTCAAAGCACTTAACGAAGAAGCCGATTTAGAATTAGTTGCAGCAATTGATCAAGATGACGATATAAATATTTTGCTCGATTAATTTCTTCAATTGTCATTTTATTC
>ERZ890510.996-NODE-996-length-20091-cov-4.601567_pt1 | contig 20091 bp, 19 predicted proteins | sample MGYA00521265_ERZ890510 | MGnify/ENA primary metagenome ERZ890510 (study PRJEB32303, sample SAMEA104408624) | aquatic metagenome | biome: Brackish water; feature: Chemocline; material: water | place: Baltic Sea | collected 2014-10-26T21:54:00 | depth 110 m ...
ATGAAGACCTGCCACAGCCCGGTGCGATCGGGCAGGCGCCGCTGGTGGCCGCCCACACCGACGAGGTGTGGATGATGGGTGGGTTACACTGCGCTGCGACCCGCTGCTATCATCCCGGGACACGCACGTGGCGTGACGGGCCGCGCCTGCCGACGGAGCAATCCTGGGGGGCCGCAGCCGGGCTCGATGGCCGCCTGTACATCATTGGCGGCGCGCACCGATGTGACAGGCACGACGCCACGATATACGATGACCGAACATGGACCCTGAGGAGGTAGCGTGAGACTCGATTCGAAAGTTGCCATCATCACCGGTGCCGGCGCCGGGATCGGCAGGGCGTCGGCCCTGCGGTTTGCCGCGGAGGGAGCCATCGTCATTGCCGCTGACATTGACGCACAAGGCGCACAGGCGACGGCAGCACTGCTGCCCGCCGAGGCGCCGGGCCGCGTCATCGCCTGGCAGGTGGACGTTGCTGTTGCGCAGAGTGTTGAGGAACTCGTAGAAGCGACGATGACCGAACACGGCCGGCTGGATGTCTTCTTCAGCAATGCCGGCATTCAGCGGGATGGTAGTGTCATCGACCTGCCCGAAGCAGATTGGGATCACATGTTCGCCGTCAACGTCAAGGGCGCCTTTCTCTGCGGCAAGTACGGCATCCCTGCCATGGTCGCCTCCGGTGGCGGCTCCTTTGTCATCACCGCGTCGGCGAACAGCTTCTACGCCGAGTCCGATATCGCCGGCTACAGCGCCACGAAGGGTGCCGTCATGCAGCTGACGCGGGCCATGGCCGTCGACCACGGGCCCGCGGGTGTGCGCGTCAATTGCATCTGCCCCGGGTGGACGGAGACGGCCATGTCGAAGCCCTACCTGGATGAAAACCCGAAAGGGCGCGAGTTTGCCGCCATGATCGCGCCATCGGGGCGCATCGGCCAGCCCGAAGACATTGCCAACGTCGCCCTGTTTCTGGCCAGCGACGAGTCCGGTTTCGTCAATGGTGCCGCCTGGACGGTTGATGGCGGCTGGACGGCGGGCATGACCAAAGCCATCGCCCTGATCTGATGGACTGCTCTGAGGGACCGCAAACCACCAACCCGGGTATCACATACACATGAGAATCGCCATTGCTTCCTACGGGCAGGAAACCAGCAGTTTCAGCCCCGTGCCGACGACGCTTGCAACCTTCGAACTGTATGGGTTGTTCGAGGGTCAGGACATTCTGGACAAGTGCCGTGACGTCGGTTCCATCGGCGGCTTCCTGCAGACCATGGATGCCGGCATCGACTGGACGCCGCTGCCGATCGTGCACGGTTGGGCCGGCGCCAGTGGTGCGCTGACAGCCGAGACCCTGGGGTATTTTGCCGACAGGATCGCTGCGGGCCTGCAGCAGGCCCTGCCCCTCGACGCGGTGTACTTCGCGCTGCATGGTGCTGCCGTTGCCGAACAGGCACACGACAGTGAAGCCTACCTGCTGGAGATCGCGCGCAACATCATCGGTGACAACGTGCCCATCGTCGCCTCGCTGGATCATCACGCCAATCTGACACAGGCGATGGTGCAGCGCATCGATGCTCTCGTTGCACACCGGACACAGCCGCACGACCAATTCGATTCCGGGGTGCTGGCAGCGCAACTCATGCTGGGCATTGTCCGTGATGGCACCAAACCCACCACCGCCTGGCGCAAGATTCCGCTCATCACCCATCAGGAGCAGTTTCTGACGCGCAGTGGTCCGATGCAGGAGTGGTTTGATCTGGCGCGGCAGATGGAGACGCGCCCGGGTGTGCTGTCGGCGTCGACGTTACCCATGCAGCCCTGGCTCGACGTGCCCGAAGGTGGCTGGGCGGCAGCGGTGGTCACCAATGGCGATCAGGCCCTGGCGGAGACTCTCGCCGATGAACTGGCAGACAAGGCATGGGATCTGCGCCAGGCCTTCTGTCGCCAGGATAGCATTTCCCCCGAGGCGGCCGTGCGCAAGGCGATGCAGATGGCGCGTGGCCTTGTTGTGTTATCGGACACGGGTGACAGCATCTGGGGCGGTGCCACCGGGGACAGTACAACGATTCTCGCTGAGCTGATCCGGCAGAAGGTGGACAAGATGGTGTTGTTGTCTCTCGTCGATCCTCAGGCTGTGGAGGTTGCGATCCTGGCAGATGTGGGGGCGACGGTGACGATGCTGGTGGGAGGCAAGCAGGATCCCACCTTCGGCGAGCCCCTGGAGGTGACGGCCAGGGTCGCCGCCATCGGCGGTGGCAGGTTGCACGTGCCATTGCTGGGATTCGAGTCCTTCGATCTGGGCCGCGCTGTGCTGCTGGAGATCGGCGCCATCCGCCTCGTGCTCAATCAGGAGCGGGGCATCGGCGGCAACCATCCCGCCGTGTACGAACACTTCGGCATCGACGTCGGCGATGCCCACATGGTCGTGCTGAAGACGGCGAGCAACTGGCAGTACTACAACGAGTGGATCTCCGAGGTCGTGCGGGTGGACACGCCGGGGGGGACCACATCTCACCTGGAGGACCTGCCGTGGAAACACCTGCCACGCCCGATCTATCCACTCGATGAGATCAGTGACAGGGGGCTTGCGTCGTGAAGATCCTTGTTGCCGAATGCAAGCAGGAGGTTTCCTCCTTCAATCCTGTAGCGACACTCTACGAGCACTTCACCATCAACCGTGGCCAGGAGCTGTTGGCCTATCACCGTGGCATCGAATCGGAGATTGGCGGTGCTCTCGAGGTCTTCGGCGCCCGCAGTGATGTGCAACTGGTGCCCCTGTGGGGCGGCCGCGCCAACTCCGCCGGAGCCCTGGAGCAGGACGACTTCGAACGGCTGGCCGCGGAGTTTCTGCAGGCCGTGGAAGACCATAGGGAAGGTGCAGCGGCGTTCTATTTTTCTTTGCACGGGGCTATGGCAGCTGCCGTGGAACTCGACCCTGAGGGCTACCTGCTGCGCGAAGCGCGGGCCCTGCTGGGGCCGCAGATCCCCATTGTCATCTCTCTCGATCTGCACGGCATCCTCACAGAACGTATGCTGCAGCACTGCGATGCTCTGACCATCTACCATACCTATCCACACGTCGACCTCAGCGATACGGGCGCGCGGGCAGCGCGGCTGCTGCTGCGCATCCTCGACGAAGGTCTGACACCGACGATCGCGCGGGTCGTGGTGCCGGCTCTGGTCCGCGGCGACGAGCTGAAAACCGCAACCGGTATCTACGGCAAGTCCATTCGACAGGCGCAGGAACTGGAGGCTACCGGCGTGGCGCTGGCAGCGGGCATGATGATCGGCAATCCTTTCACCGACGTGCCGGAACTGTGCTCACAGAGCATCGTGGTGACCAATGGTGATGCCGATGCTGCCGGGTGTGCCGCGCTGGACATGGCTGCCGCTTTCTGGGAACAGCGCCAATCGCTGCAGGCGCCCCTGGTGTCGGTGCAGTCGGCCATCGCGTCGGCCCGACAACTGCAGGGCACGGCGATCTTTGCCGACGCGGCGGATGCCACCAGTTCCGGTGCATCGGGGGACAGCAACGCGATTCTCGCAGCCCTGCTCGATGCCGGCTACGATGGCACCGTGCTGTTGCCCATCGTTGATGCGCCGGCGGTGCGGCTGGCCCGCGAGACCGGTCTGGGCCAGATCGGCGAATTCAAACTCGGTGGTGCGTGTGACCCCCGGTTCGTGCCGGTCAAACTGCAGGCCCGCATCGTCATGCTGGCAACGGGGCCGTACTACTTCGAATCCTGGGGCAACGAACAGGACGCGGGCGACACAGCGGTCCTGCAGGCGGGAAAGATGACCATCATCGTCACGACGCGGCCCGTGTACCACTTCGATCGCTCACTGTTCCTGGCCCATGGCCGGGATCCGCAGAATTTCGACCTTGTTGTCGTCAAATCGCCCCACTGTCAGGATCGCTTCTTCATCGACTGGGCGGCAGCCAACTACAATGTTGATGCCCCTGGTTCGACCAGCGCCAATCTGCAGAGCCTTGGTCACACCATCTGTCGGCGTCCCATGTTTCCCCTCGACGACGGGGTCGTGTTCACGCCGGCCGTACAGATCTTTCCCCTACCCGCAGCGGAGACCCGATGAAGACCAGCTTCACGACCCTTGGCTGTCCCTCCTGGGATCTGGATACCATCATCAAACAGGGCAGCCGCATGGGGTTCGACGGCGTTGACTTCCGTGGTCTGCAGGATGAGATCGATGTTACGCAGTTGCCTGCCTTCACCACCGGCATCGGCACAACACGGGCGAAGTTTGCCGATGCGGGGCTGCACGTATGTGGCATCAGCTCCAGTCTGAAAGTCTGCGACGCGAGCATGACGGCGCAGAATGTCGCCGAAGCGGAACGCACGATCCCAGTCGCCGCCGAACTGGGGTGTGAGACCATCCGCGTCTTTGGTGGTGGAGATGCGCTACACCACTCCCATGTCGAGATGGCCGACATCGGTCAGCAGACCATGCTGCGCGTGCTCGATCTGCCCGGGGCGAAGCAGTTCAAATGGGTCTTCGAGACCCACGATCACTGGATGCAGTCAGCCGATTGCCGGCTGCTGCTGGAGCGAGTGACGGCGCCGGAATTCGGCGCGCTGTGGGATATGGGACACACCTCTCGCGTCGGCGGTGAGGATCCCGCCGATACGCTGATCGCACTGGGGGACCGGGTCTACTACCTGCATGTGAAGGACGCCATCCATGACGCGTCACACGAACGTGCGATGGACGATGGCTGGCGCTACGTGCCCCCCGGAACGGGAGAGTTGCCCATCGCCCGGGCGCTGCAACTGCTGCAGGCGGAGGGCTACGACGGCTATGTCATGTTTGAGCATGAGAAACGCTGGCACGGCGAACTGGAAGAACCGGAAGAGGTTTTCCCGCTCTTCCTCCAATGGTTCCGTCGCCTGGGGTTATAACTCCAGGGGCACGGTCAGCGCCAGGCGGCACTCCAGCCGGCGGTATGCACGTCACTGCTGATGCGCCAGTCGCGCAGTACGTCGAGCAGTTCACGTTTCTTGTCCGCGTGGCCGGCGTCCTCCCACAGATTGGCCGTCTCGCCGGGATCGCGGCGCAGATCGAAGAGCTGGCCCTCGGTACAGTCGACGAAGTGCACGAGCTTCCAGTCGTCGCTGCGCACCATTGTCATGAACTGGGTCTCCTGCAGAATGCCATCGCGGCCGTGCTCGGCAAACACGTACTCCCGGGGCTGCCAGGCGTCACCCCGCAGCGCCGGGCCCAACGACCGGGCCTCCATGGTGGGCGCCGGTTCGACGCCGGCCAGCTCCAGCAGCGCCGGGCCAACGTCCATCTGCTGACACAGACCCTCGACGCGACGATCCCCGGTAAAACGCTGCGGTGACCAGAGGATCAACGGCATGCGAGTGATCGTGTCGTACATCGTCCACTTCTGGCTGTGCCCGTGGTCGGTGAGACAGTCGCCGTGGTCGGAGGTGAAAACAACGACGGCATTCTCCAGATAGCCCTCATCCTCAAGGGCCTGCATGATCTGGCCCACCTGGGTGTCGATCATTTCAACGTTCGCCAGGTAGTAGGCGCGCTGGCGGTGGCGTTGCTCGGGCGTCGGCTCGAGCAGGTGCACGACACTATCGTGGTCGACGTCGGCATTGTGCTGGCGCATCGCCTTGTACGGTGCCGGTTGTGACGCCAGTTCCACCTCGGTCACCGGCTGCAGGGGCAGGTCACGGGCCATGTACTTCTGCGCCATCTCCGGTGTCGGATCGTACGGCGGATGGGGCCCGGGGAAGCCGATCTGCAGAAACAGCGGTCGCTCGGTGTCGCGCGGCTTGGTGCGAATCCAGTGGGTCGCCATGTCGCCGACGAAATTGTCCGGATGGGTGTCGGCCGGCAGATCCCAGGTGAAAGCCCCGAGGCACTGGGCATAGTCGGGGCGCTGGCGGTAGAACTCGCGCTGCTGTTTGACGATGCCGCGGGCGCGCAGCGCCTTGTCCCATTCGTCGAAGTAATAGCGCTCTTCGAGATAGCGGTCCTTGTTTTCCACGACGTAGCGCTCTTCGAAGCCCAGGGGGGTGTGGTACGGATAGCTGTGCATCTTGCCGACGTTGATCGTGCGGTAGCCACTGTCGCGCAACTGTTCGATCCACGAATGGTTCCAGGCATCGGCATTCTTCAGGATGCCCGTGGTATGCGGATAGTAGCCGGTGAACAGGCTCGCCCGGGACGGCGCGCAGGATGCGGCGGTGACGTGGCACCCGGTGAAGGTGACACCCTCGCGGACCAGCCGATCCAGGTGCGGCGTATCGACGTGATCGTAGCCAAGGGCACGGATCGTATCGAAGCGCTGCTGATCGGTGATGATAAAGATGATGTGTGGTCGGGACATGATCAGAAACTCCAGCACAGCGGTGCCATGAGCACCAGCACAAAGGTCAGGGCCAGTGCCGGACACAGGTCAGGACGCACAGGTCAGCGCCTCATCGCAGGGAGTAGCCGCCATCCACTTTCAGCGTTGCGCCGGTGATATAGTCCGCCGCATCCGAGGCGAGAAAGGCAGCCGCTTTGCCGAGATCCTCGATCGTCCCGAGCCGTTTCCACGGCAGGCCCTTTGCCCCCTCGCGCATCTGCTCTTCGGTGGTGAACTGCCGTTCCCCAGGCGTGTCCGTCCAGCCGGGCTGGATCGTGTTGACGCGAATGCGGTGCTCCGCCATCTCCGCAGCGATGGTGTTGGCCATATGATTCATGCCGGCTTTGGCGGTGTTGTACGCCATGGACGTGGCAAAGGGGATGAAGTAGAGGACGGAACTGATAAACAGAATGTTGCCGCCCTGGCCCTGTTGCACCATTTGCCGGGCGCCGGCCTGGGCAACGTGGAAGGCACCCATGAGGGTTACATCAAGGGTCCGGCGTACGCCCTCAATATCGAGGTCGAGGAAGGGCTCCCGCTTGGAGTAGTAGGCATTGGCAACAACGATGTCGAGGCGGCCGAGGGCCTGCACCGTACCGGTAACCATGGTATCAACAGCGGCCCGGTCGGATACGTCGGCGCCGAAAACGGCGGCGCGGCGCCCCAGGGAGCGTACGACCTCGGCGACCTCCTCCGCCTCGTCGCCGTGAGAGCGGTAGTTGATGGCAACATCGGCCCCACAACGCGCCATCTGTTCGGCGCAGCCACGCCCGATACCACGGGAGGCACCGGTGATAAGGGCCACTTTTCCCGTCAGATCGATCACGAGATTCCCCTTCCATTCCTCTATAGCTGCTGGAATGCAGCCCTGTTGAAGTAGACTACAGAAGGGGGGCCGCCATGGCCAGCGGCGGCGTCTGCCTAACGCTCGACCAGATGGCTGGTGAGCAGGTCGAAGTGGGCAGAGCGGCAGGAATCATCGAATTCGTACAGGCCGATCTGCTCGATGGCGTGGGCGGCCCGCACGTTGATGCGATGGCGCTTGTGTTCCAACTTGCGCCACTCACGTTCGACACCGGCATGTTTCGTCATTTCAGCCCGCAGATCGCTGCGGGTGGAGTTTAGAACATCCTGCAGACGGGCATATCGCCGATGATGGGTAGCAAGCAGTTCCACTGTCAGAATTTTGGTGACGACCACCGCAGCGAGCATGAGCAGCGCGGCGATCATCGAGATTGTTGTCAGCACATCTGTCTCCCTGTTCAGGCCACTCTCCTCTAGAATCGGCACGAACGCCGAAACTCGTCGTGATCGCCGTCACGTCCAGGGTGTGATGCGCATCACGTGAAAAAACAAGAGGTTATGACTCTTGAGACGCGTTCGTCCCAGTAGGGTTCCCAGGCCGTCGCCAGGATGGCCAGCAGGCGCCCCCAGAACATCAGGCGCGTCTTGCCGACGTCGCGACCGAGAAGCTCGACGCCGCCGAGGCGGGCGACCTTGTCCAGTTGGGCGAAGGTGGCAAGGATGCCAAGATGGATCGGCGCCGCTCCGAGATTCAGCAGGAACAGTGGACCGATGGCTTGTACGAGGGCATTGTTGGCAGTGCCCGACAGAACGAAGCGGATCAGTCGGGTTTGACTCCGCTGCAACTGTTCTGGCGGCAGGCGACTCAAAAGGGGTCGAAAATCACGGGCTCCCCCTCGTCATCGACGACGCAGGCTGCCAGTATATCACGCTCCGTATGGGCAAAGGGATTGTTGGTCCGGCACAGGGTATACAGATAACTGGACCCGGGCTGCAACTCACCTGTATGGTCGCTGCGGGCCCGGTCGTGGGCCCGGGCATGCATCTGCCGCTTCTTGTTTTCGCGCAGGGAAAAGACATCGATGAACGAGCCATCCTCATAATCCTCGAGGAACAGCAGCTTGCCATCCGTCGTCAGGCGCACGAAGAGATGCTCCAGGGCTGCAACACCTGACAGGCGCTCGAGGCTGGCCATGGGCAGGGCGATCCGCGGGTTCTTCTGATGCCGCTCGCGGCGCGGGGTGATGCGCGCCTGCCCGCGTAACTTGCGTCGCAGGTCGAGGTCGAGTTTCTCGGCCGTCTCCTGTGGCCGGTGTTGCGGCTGCAGCGCGCCCCAGGCACCCTGCAGGGCCTGGACGCGCAGAACATCGACGATTTCCCCAAGGGCCGAGTCGGCGGCGAGTTTGTCGGGGAAGGGCCCTGCCGATGGCCCCTCTCCGGGTACATCGAGCTGCAGGGGGGTGCTGTCGAAGGCCGCCTTGAGGGTGTCGACCGACTCACAGGCGCCAGCGTCGACAACGGCGTCCACCCAATCGAGAATCGCGGTGCTCACACGCTCGATCCAGGCATCGGCGACGACCGCCGCCAGGACCATCTCTACGTCGGCGTCGGCGCGCAAGCGCGTGGCGGCCATCACATCCGCATTGCACAGGAAGGTGATATCGCTGAGGAGCAACTCGTAACGCCGGGAGACGAAAGCGACCGTCGGCTCCTCCTCCGCTTCGGTGTCGCGCGCCGCTTCGATGGCGGCGCGCAGGGCTTCGATGCGCACGAGGGCACTGGCGGCGTAGTCGAGCACTCTCGGCACCGAGATCAATTGCCGGGCGTCGGGCTCGTAACTGCGTCGGTAGTTTGCCACTGTATTCAGCCAGGCCTCGGCTTCCAGGTCGAAACGGCGCCCATTCAGACGACGGTCCGCAGGCAATTCCAGCAGGCTCCGCACCCGCTGTTGTTGGGCCGCGACACACATGGAGGCACCAGCCCGCTCGCCGTCCGAGTCCTGTGTCGCCAGGTCCTCCGCCAGCGCCCGCGGGTCTTCGAGGTTGTATTCGACATCGGCAAAAAGCAACCAGATCCGCTCATCGAGTTCGCGCGCCCGGTTAAGCCCGTCGGCGATGCTCTGCACCGCCTGATCCAGTTCGTGGCGGCTGATCTTCGGCGTCGGCACCTTGCCCTGGGCATTCACGGCAGGCGCCGTTGAGTTGGCGGCGGCGCTCACCATCTCGCCGTCTGTAGCTGTTGCTGCGGCTTCCGGAGATGCCGTTGGGGCACCGCCCGCCGCGCCGCCGGATGTGCCGCCGGATGCGCCGGCAGATCTGGCACGGCTCGATGTGCCGCCAGCAGGCATGGTGCCTGCTTTGATGATGGTCACCGTGGAGCCGCCGCCGCCGCCGGCGGACGGGGTGTGGGTCGAGGGCCGACCTCCGCCTCCGCCTGCGGTCGTGACGCGGGGTGCGCTGCGTCCGCCACCACTCTCCAAGGCCCGTCGCCGGCCCTCACCCGAGGGTTCGGCGCGTTGACTCATTCGTTGCGCCTCTTCGATCGTCGGGATGCGGGCTTTCAACGGATTGAAGGCAGCAATCGCCTGCAGCCGCGCTTCCCGTTCCGCAGGATCGGCCATGGATTCACTGGCACAGGCAGCGGCGAGGGCAACCCTCAACGTCTGCAGGTAGAGATCCTGCGGTCCCGGGGGCCGTTGCGGTGCTGCCACATCCTCTGGCTCGTCGTCGTCGTCGTCGTCGTCCTGCTCGTCGTCATCCTGCTCGTCGTCATCCTGCTCGTCGTCATCCTGCTCGTCGTCGTCCTGCTCGTCGTCATCCTGCTCATCATCATCGTCGTCATCCGCATCGATGTCGTGAGCCGACGGTTCGGTGGCCGGTAGCGGCGGGGGCGGGTGCAGCAGAACGAGAGCGGCATCGAGGGCCTTGCCGACGGCGACGTCGCGTTCGCTGCCCGTCAGGGCCCGTCGCCCGAGTCGGCACAGATCCTCGAGGGTGCCTTTCCCGGCACACAGAACCTTGATCAGCTTCGGCAGCGTCAGGTCCTCCGGCAGCACAGCCTCGAGCAAGGTCAGACTGCCAGCGTGGGCGACAAAGATGTTCCCCACGGGTTCGCCCGTGTGCACACCGAGATAACGGTAGAGTCGCAACAGGGCGCCACGGATGGCGCCTCGCTCCTCGGAGTGCAAGGCGTCGACGAACGTTGTCGACAGCAGTACCGCCGGCAGTTCATCGCGGAAGTCATCGATATAGATGTCGGGACGCGCGGCGCGCAGTTGCAGAATCAGTGCCAGGTCGGGCGCCTTGCCAGATGCGAGCATCATGGGATGACAGACATCATCCCACAGTTCGATGGCAAGTTCAGGCTCGACACTGAGCCGGTCACACCACTGACGCCAGGTATTGGCGGGGATGTGACTTTCTGACTGGACACGGGCCAGTCCGCTGGCAATGGGGTCCCGATTCACAGGCGCATTATACTCGGCGTGTCGTGTCGAGTCTACCGACGGGGTTGCGGCATGCGGTATTGCTGCAGCAGAAGATGAAAGGCCGGATTGTCCAGGGGGGCTGTGCTGCCGGCGGCAAACAGGTGACCGGGACAGGAGCAATCAGACGCACCAAAGCGTGGCATTGCCGTCGGATACAGGCGCCCCACAGCGGCAGCCAGATCACACTCCTGCCGCAGCGACGAGCGGATGGGCAGTGGTACGACTTCAGCAGCCGCATCGCGAAGGTAGTCGACATGCCAATGGAATCGTTTGCGTCGTCGCTGGTGGCGTTGCAGGCGCGCATCGAGACCCGCCATCGCCGACCCCACGTAGATGTACCAACCGGCCTGTGCCTGCATTTCGCCCAACCGGCCGATCTCCAGGGCGCGAGCCTCGGGCAACCGCAACAACAGCAGATACGCGCCCCGGTCACCGATTTCACGCTGCAGATGTGACCAGGGAATTCGCAGCAGGCGGCTTTCGTCGCGCAGAGAGAAATCCGGGTTCCAGCCGATGGCAACGGGCAACACGCGCACGTGCGGGCGCACAGCGAGAAACGTGCGGCTGAAGGCAAGATCGGTGTGATAGTCGGGCAGGAACCAGTTCGGGCGCAGAGAATGGACAACAAAGAGCACCACCGGTCGCGCCGCACCGGTCTGGCGAAGATGGGCCAGTTCCTGCAGATGACGCCGGCCACGTTCGGTGACGGCATCGGGAAACATGGCGCTGCCGTTGCCGAAGAGAGTACATGACTTGACCTCCAGCCACAGTCGCCGCCGGCCTTGTTGCAGCAGAAAATCGAAGCGGCTGTGGCCCACGGTGACTTCGGCGCCGGCTACGTCCCAGCCCAGCAGCGATGGGATGCGTCGACTCTCCAGCAGGTGGCGCGCAACGGCATTCGTGCGGTGCGTGTCGAGCAGAATCGACTCACCATCCCGCTCCAGGCCGACGCAGGTCCACTGCGTGCGGCGTGTGGCACTGGTCGGGGCCTGAATGACGGTGAGTTCGGTGTCGGGGAATAGCATTTCGTCCATGCGGCCGGGATTGGGCATGAAGGCCTCGATCCGCTCTCCCGAATGCAGCTGACAGTGGACGAGAAAGCGGTTCGGTCGCGCAATGAACCGCGCCCGTCGAAGGCGGGTGTTGCCGAAGGGGCGAAAACTGCCGGCCACTGTCTCAGGCGAACCTGAGGGAGAACAGGTCGGCGTCCTCGAGCACCATGCGCAGACGCACGACACGGCCCTGCAGGCTGGAGACGTCCAGACCGCCAGCCCAGCGGGCGCTCGCTTCGATCTGGTCCCCGAACAGGGGCTTGGCCTCGGCCAGGGTGAAGCCCGGGATCGCCGCGCCATCGGCCTGCTGGATCTCGACGCGCACGGAACCGGCGGCAGAGGTGGCGTAGTTGAGTTGCAGGTGGCTGCCGGTGAAGGTGAAGGGCCGGGTCAGGGCCTCGCCGTGGACCTCGGCATGCACCGAGGCAAACCCCCAGGGCCGCACGGTAACGCGTCGCAGGCGGTTGTCATTCCAGCCGTAATGCTCGGCGACATACATCGACCACTCGCCATCACCCGTATCGATGATACCGACAGCTGTTGTCTGGTTTCGGTGGGTCCAGTTGCGTTGTTCACGACCGGGGCGCAGCCAGGCCTGGCGGAAGGTGCGATCCCAGTTGACGCCGTCCCGGCTGCTCATGAACACCGCATCGGACAGCCCCTCCCCGGGGTAGTCCATGCCCTCCGTGTCCAGGGTTCGTTCTGGCAGGAAACGCATGGGGAAGGACAACAGCACGTGTTCGGCTCCCGGGCAGACAACGGTGGCGTTCGTGTAGAACTGTTCATGGGGGACGCCGGCAGCGTACTGGTGTGGTACGGGTTTGGTCCAGTGTATGAAGTCCTCTGACGTGCAGCTCTGGATGGCGCGCACGCGGACGCCGTTTTCTTCAAAGAAGTAGCGACTGAACAGGCGATAGCATCCGGCGTGCGGGTCCCACATGGGCACGTTGACCGAGTCGAAGGCCCCCTCGATATCGAGAGGCTCCTCCTGCAGTCGCTCCCAGTGGATGCCATCTGGTGACTGGAAACCATAGAGCCGGTTCTTGCCACCACCACCAACGGCTTTGAAGCGTGTCTGTGGATCGATCGCCGGATTGCGGTCGATGCAGACACAGAAATTGTGTGCCTCGTAGCCCTGCCAGATCGTGTTGGGGGCGATCCCGATCGAGTTCTGCGGGAACCGCTCAAGGTGTGGCCGGTGGAAATGCACACCGTCATAGCTGAGGGAGACGTTGCAGGTCTGCTGCCTGTCGTGATCGGCATGATCGACACCGATGGGATAGAAACCACGGTAGTAGAGGAACAGTCCCCCGTCGGCGTCATCGACCAGGTTGTAGCAGGCGGTGCAGGCATTCTCGTGTGGTGGTTGCACTTCGAGTACATAGCCGCGGCGCTCGGGTGCGTGCAGCTTCTGACAGGCACCACTATCGAACCGTTCGAGCAGGAAACTGTCGACGAAAAGTTCGCGGCGACTGCCAAGCGTGATCGGCGTAACGGTCATGGTCTGTTTCCCGGTTCGGTGATCCGTCCGACTGGAACCGACACGGGCAATTCGTGCCCGACGTCGCGCAACAGCGCACAGAGGAAAAAGTACGTGACACCCCAGAGCAGGGGATGGCCCGGGCCGAGCAGATCCACGGCCGGATACTGCTGATGTTCGCAGTGACGCTCGCTGGCGACAATGTCCGCCAGATCGATCCAGAACACTTCAGCTACTTCATTCGACAGTTCCATGGCAGGTATGGTGTCGATGGCATAGACGAAGGCACATACCGTCAAGGGTAGCACGCGGGCGGCGCGATCATCGAGTCGACCCAACAGGCGTGCGGTGCCCAGGTCGAGACCGATTTCCTCCCGAGTTTCTCGTTCCGCCGTGTGTTGATCGCCGTCATCGTGGGGTTCCATACGCCCCCCCGGGAAGGCGAGGTCTCCCGACCACGGGTCACCTTGCCGGCGGGCGCGCTCGATGATGAGAACCTGTGGTCCAATGCCGATTCGTTCGTGCAGAATGATGGCCACTGCTGCCCGGTCCCCCGGGCTGTTGTCGGCCACCTGCGGCGTCCGGGTAGCCAGGGCGTCAGCGATATGGTCGATATCGACGCCCAGGCTCATCGCAGGATCTGCCGGACCAGAGCATCACCGGCGGCGACAGCCGCCAGACACAGGATGAAATGCAAGCCGACGTGGGCCACGCCTTGTATGGCGTCGCCGTTGCGGACGAGGCGCAGCGTTTCGAGGGCGAAGGCCGAGAATGTCGTGAAACCGCCCAGAACCCCGGTCAGAAGGAACAGGCGGATGGAATCATTGAACACGGCGCGCGTTTCGGCCAGAGCGGCGACGCCGCCGATGATGGCACAACCCATCACATTCACCGCTAACGTTCCCCAGGGGATCACGGCGAGGGGCAGAAGGCGCTGAACGGCGTTGCTCAGGAGAAAGCGGCAGGCGGCGCCGATACAGCCGCCGAAGCCAACGAAGAGAATGTGGGTCACGGCCAGACCGAGCGTCCGTTGTCAGGTGAAGTTAAGGGCCGCTGTGCACGGCGGCGATAGTATAGGCATGACACCATTCCATGCCGAATTGCCAGAGGGCCGCCCTTTCCGCAGGTCACGAAAAAGCCGACATTGCATAGCAATATGGCGGCCGAGTCCAAAGAACCCAGCAAAGAACCCAGCAAAGAACACATAGCGCTCGTCGTAGCGCAGGAGGGCAAGGCGCAGCGTACTCTCGCCAAGTTCCTGACCCTGCTGCTCAGCTACCGCTATGGGTTTACCGTCGACACGGCAGCGGACTTCATCCAGGCTGCCGGGGTGATCCGCCGCAACGGGAAGCGCATCCGCTGCGTTTTTGTGATTCAGAACCTCAAGGTCAGCGCCCGGACTACGGTGCCCGCTCTGACACTGGCCGGCTCGATCCCGCTGTTTCTGCTGCTCCCCGGCCACGAGGCCAACGACCAACGCGACAGTGTCGAGGGCCTGCCCAACGTCCACGTATGTGCCTGGGAGATGGCTTTCGCCAGCGGCAAAGCCTCGTTGCAGCGTCTACTGGGCGAAGCCATGTCCCAGGTCGATCTCGAAGGTATGCTCAACGAGGATGACAGCGGACTGGAACAGCGGATCCGGGATCGCCTCGACCGTCTGGATACGCTGCCGACGCTGCCGGCGATCATCATGCACATCATGCGGATCATCAGTGATCCGCGGGCGACGGTGGCGCAACTCGAAGAGTTGCTGATGCGTGACACGGCCATCGTGCTCAAGGTCATGCAGGTCGCCAACTCACCCTATTTCATGGGCACTTCGCGCAGTGGTCAACGCTGGACGTTGCAGGAGGCGGTGGTGCGCCTTGGTGTCAAGAAAGTGGGCGCCATCGCCCAGCAGATCGCCCTGATCAACACCTTCGTCCGTCCCGACGACAGCGAGTTCAACATGCAGCGGTTCTGGATGCACTCGGTGGCTGTCGCCATGATCGCCGATCGCATCGTGGCGGACTCCACGGCTGGCCTCGAGGACCAGGTCGCGTTTAATGATTACTGGATGGCGGCCCTGCTGCACGACTGCGGCAAGGTCGTTCAGGGGTTCTTCTTCCATGACTGGTTCGAGCGCATTCTGCGAACCATGGACAGCAAGACAACCTTCGCCAAGGCGGAAGCCGATCTCGGCGGTGCCATCAGTCACGAATGGATCGGCGAACTGGTGCTGCGCAAATCCGATATGCCCGCCGATCTGACGCGGGCTGTGGGCCTGCACCATGTTGTTGGTGAGAGGCCCGCCCAGTTGACGGCCCTCGTCCACGTCGCCGACGGCATGGCTAAGGAGATGGGCCTGGGCCTGGTCGAAGATGAAGCGGTCGATTACAACCGCGTCGCCCTCACGGTCCTGGAGATGAGCCGTGACGAAGCGCGGACTGCGAGCAAGAAATACGCCCCGTTGGTAAAGGACGAAGTGCGGCGCCTGGTCAAGGAGTGCATGAGCTGAGGCTTGCGCGCCTGCACGCATGCCTGGGTGTCGCCCTGCTGCTTCACGCCGCAGACGAAACCGGCACAGGCGCTGATGCACGCTGGTTTGGTGGCGGCTCATGAATCCGCTCCCTGTGCCCGTGCCGTGGGTGCTGTTGCTGCTGGCTGTTGCCTTCGCCCTCCTCCGTTGCGCCCATCTGCGCTGGCGCGATCACCAACGGACGCCGGCGCGTGATGCGCTGCGGCTACAACTGCAGCAACTACACAAGGCCTTGGTGCCGCCGGGCAGCGACGCTGAACCGCCGGCCGCAGCCGACGATATACCCATGGGCTGGTGCTATCGGATCGTGCCCGCCCCGACAACCGATCGACCAACCGATCGACGCCTGTTGCTGCTGCACGAGGATGCGCCACGCCAGCGCCTGCCTCGTTTTCCCGGCGAAGAACCGGCACGAACGGTGATGTTTGCCGACGGCAGAATCGAATGGTTTACTGAGAGCGCTTTTGACAGGCTGCTCGTGGGCGACAATGTCCTGCGACGGCGTTTGCGACTGCCCGAAATCGATGTCCACGGAAGGGAGGAAGACTAGGCCTTGGCACGAACTCGAGTTCAGGCTCCAGTTCAGGGTTCCGTTCAATCTGTTGAAGACGGACGGCGCGTGTGCCGCACCTGTGGCACGTCGTACGAGTATCCCGGCCATAACAGCCTGGCGACGCGCACTGTCTGTGAACGCTGCATCGAGATCCCCGAAGAGACGCGTCGCGTACTCGGCATCCTGCGCCGGCGTGTCGAGCAACTGACAAAGCAGGTGGCAAGCCTGCAGGGCGATACGGATGAGCGACAGTCGGCGTGACTTCTTCCGCCAGGTCCTGGATCGGACGCTGGGGCAGGCGGCGGACATCATCGGTGACCAGCTGCCGGCAGCCGTCCCACAGGAACCACGCACGCGACTGCGTCCCCCCGGGGCGATCGTCGAGGCGCAGTTTCTCGATACCTGCTATCGTTGCGGCAACTGCGTCGACGTCTGCCCCGCCCAGGCGATCCATCATGTGAAAGGGGTGTCAGACGAACAGAACGGCACACCCTTCATTGCCGCCCGGGATCAGCCCTGCCTGGTCTGTGTCGGTCTGGAATGTATGCAGGCCTGTCCGAGTGGGGCTCTGCAACTGTTGGGGCGTGAACAGATCCGCATGGGCACAGCGGTGGTGGATGGCGCCGCCTGCCTGCGGGCCCATGGTCAGGACTGTCGTGTCTGTGTCGACATGTGCCCCTATGATGAGGCTGCCATTCGCATCGATGACAGCGGCATCGTGCAGGTTCTCGATGGCTGCGTGGGTTGCGGGATCTGTGAGTGGAAGTGCCCCGTGGAGCCAAGTGCCGTGGTCGTGCACATCGCAGGCTAGGCTTTTTCGGCCTTGTGTTGCGTGTGCCAGAGCGATTCTGTCACAGTGCCTGGCTGCTCCGCTCCAGTTCTTCGTCGATGATCTTCTCGAAGGCTGAGAAGGGCTGTGCCCCTGAGAGCAGGCGGCCGTTGATGAAGAAGGCGGGCGTACCGCTGACGCCACGCGCCTGACCTGAGGCCAGATCGGCCTGGACGCCGTCGGTGTGACGGCCGGACTCCAGGCAACTGTTGAACGGGATCATATCGAGTCCCAGATCCGTCGCATACCGCTGCAGATCGGACGTCGCCAGGGCGCGCGCGTTGGCAAAGAGCACGTCGTGGTACTCCCAGAACTGCCCCTGCTCTGCGGCACACTGGCCGGCTTCCGCCGCCTGCTGGGCATTGTCGTGCATGGCCAGGGGAAAATCGCGGAAGACGAGGCGCACCTTGTCGCCGTAGGTCTGCAGTACCTGCGCTACCGAGGGCTGCGCACGTGCGCAGTAGGGGCACTGAAAGTCGGAGTACTCCACGAGCACGATCGGCGCGTCCGCCGGGCCTTTGGCGGGCTCGTCATCGGTGATGTCGAGCGCCACGCGAGGCGGCTCCAGCATGATCACGACACCCGCCTGTTCACGCAGACCGGCGAGATAGGTGTGGCGCGCTGCGCCGATCTGCCGGCCTGTGAGGAACTCGCGGATGCGATCCTGCATCGTCTCCAGAGGTTGTCCACCCATGCGCTGTTCATTCTGCGCAAAGAAGATCTGCACTTCCTCGTCCGATGCCACCACGACTTTGGACTCGATCTCCCGTGCAACGAGAGAATCCACGTCGATGCCGAGGTCGCCTGCAGCCTTCGAGAGCAGCTGATCGTCGATCAGCTGACTCAGGGCCCGCCGGCGGGCGTCGAACAACGCCTGCCAGGTTTCGGGTTCTCCCTTGCGTACCTGCGCGTCGACCTGCGCCATGGAGATCGACTGCTTGCCGACGGTGGCGGCAAGCTCCGCTGATGGCGCCGGGGCTGCGCAGCCGAGAGCGGCAACGAGGATGATGCTGGCCAGCAGGATCCGGGGTATCATGTAGTGATTCCGATTTCGTCGTAGAGGGGAGTCAGGACGTCTGTCTGTCAGACAGCTTGCTGTCCGCGTCCTGCAGCATGCTGCCAATGGCGAGTCCATACGGACAAGCCGCCTCGGCGGCGGCAAAGTCGACGCCGGCAATCCGGCGCTGAGGGTCGGGCATTTCCTGGAACAGGCGACGGGCATCCCGCCGCTTGCCATAATTGTCGTGGTACATACGGAAGCGGAGGATGTCGGCCACAGCGGTGTCTGCCTGCACATGGCTCTCGCAGATATGACTGCAACCGCGACAGTACAGATGGCTCGTGTCGGCGGCGTGTTGCTCGAGGCCGGCGCGCTCGTGCTCGCTCTCGAGCCAACCCATCCGCGGGCCCTTGCGGGCGGCATCGGCGTTTTCACGCACCTGCTGAATGTTGACCATCTCCGAGCAGATGGCGGCGATCCGTTCGTCCTGCCACATGGCCTTCAGGGCAGCCTGATATCGATTGAATCCGGGCCATTCCGCGACAGCATCATCGCCCTCAGCACGACCGCCCTGCGTCTTCATGGCGATGAGGCCGATGCCGGCGGCATGACACTTGTCGATGGCGCGCTGCAGGCGCTCGTTCTGCAGGTCGCGGAAACTGTACTTGAACATGATGACGTCGACGTAGCCGACCTCCGGCGCCCGCTCGAGGACGTCGATCATGCGGGCATGGTGCGATGAGAAGCCGAAGAGGCGAATCTTGCCCTCCTTCTTCAGGCGCTCCTGCGCCGCCCGCAATGCTGCATCGAGTCGATCCGGATCACCAAGATTGTGCAGGTAGTAGGCATCAACGTAGTCGGTCCGCAGCGACGTCAGGCTGCCCGAGAGTGCGGCGGTCCAGGCGACAGGGTCGTGGTTCGTGCACTTGGTGACCAGGTAGGTCTCCTTGCGGCGGCCGCTCTTTTCCATCCATTCACCGACAGCTTTTTCGGAGTTGCCGCCGTTGTAGCCCTGTGCTGTGTCGATGTAGCTGATGCCCTCCATCTGGAAGGCGCGCAGGGTAATCGGTGTCACGTTGAAGGCGGTACCTGCAGACAGCACCGTGACCTTCTGGCCCGTTTTGCCCAGTGTCGCCATGGGCAGACTCTTGTCGGCAGCATCAACAGCCCTGGCCGCCGGGCCAAGGGCGACGCCCGCCGTGGCGGCACCGGCGACGGAGAGGAAGTTGCGCCGAGACACTTCTCTAGTGGACAGATCCTGGCGATCGTTCATGATGCGCTCCTGGTTTTTTGGGAGTTTGCGGAACAGCTACAGTCGGCACCACAACCACCTGCAGGTTGCGGCCGGTGGGCCGCTGGGGCGCCGCCGCCGACCATGGCGGTATTCTGTGCCGCGTTGCCCTCGACGAGGCTGAGCAGCAGCGTGCGATCGAGGGAGCGCGTCTCGCCGACGGCGGTGACACGAATGGCGCGATGATCACGCACCGGGCATTCATGTTCGCAGATGCCGCAACCGATACAGACCACTGGATCGACATAGGGCTGGCGCAGGCGCAGCTGTTCGCCATAGCGCGTGGTGACTTCGACTTCACGCGAGTAGATCGCCTTTGGTGAGGTCGGACAGACCTCCTCACAGACGACGCATGGCGTGTCCATCGCCCATGGCAGACAACGACCGCGGTCATAGAATGCAGTACCTGTCTTCACCGGGCCGAGGTCCTCGAAACCGGCGAGGCCAAGCTTCTGCTCGATGGAGATCTTCTGGATGGCACCTGTGGGGCAGACCTGGCCGCAGAGCGTGCAGTTCAGCTCACAGTAGCCCATGCGCATGTTCATGATCGGTGTCCACACACCTTCGATACCGGATTCCAGCATGGCTGGCTGCAGGACGTTCGTCGGACAGACGCGGATACACTGATCACACTTGATGCAGCGCTCGAGGAACTCGACCTCCGCCACCGAACCAGGTGGCCGGATTACCTCCTTTTG
>ERZ890510.998-NODE-998-length-20075-cov-7.068132_pt1 | contig 20075 bp, 14 predicted proteins | sample MGYA00521265_ERZ890510 | MGnify/ENA primary metagenome ERZ890510 (study PRJEB32303, sample SAMEA104408624) | aquatic metagenome | biome: Brackish water; feature: Chemocline; material: water | place: Baltic Sea | collected 2014-10-26T21:54:00 | depth 110 m ...
CACCAACAGTACACTTGTTTTCGATCGCCACTCCGCGTCCAACAATGGTTTGTTGACCAATCTGAACGTCTTCTCGGATGGTCGCCAAATCAGCGACAAAAACATCTTCAGACAGATGACATCCTGCGTAAAGGATCGAATGGGAGCCAATTCGGACCCTGTTGCCGATGTATGGCCCGTCCTGAGTTGTATCGGCCGTTACTGCCGAATTTGCAGCGCGCATAGGCTGTTGTCCAATAATCGAATGATCACCAATTTGGACACCGTCCCCAATTCGAGAACCTGCTCTAATTACTACATGATGACCAATGCGGCAGCCCTTTCCAATTTGCACATTGTCTTCAACGACCACAAAATGTCCAAAGGAAGTACCGTCTTGAATTAAAGTATTTGGATGAATGGGAGGGGAGGCCATCGAGTTGTAATTATGGTAGAAAAAAAGCTTGGAGTAGAAACTCAAAATACATCTTGAGTTCGATTCAAGTTTAATTGGGATAAAAAAAGCAGGGTGGCCTTGCGGCCACCCTGCTTTAATCAATCAAGTCGAGACTTAATTTGAAATTTAATTCGTTCCGCCCAACGTTTCTAGATAATGTCTGGCAGATGCAGCGTAAGTACCAAATGCGGCGTTAGTAAAAGCAGCCTTTGCACCTGCAATTTCACCGATGTTCATCAAGGACTCTCCCTTAATAAAGTAGATTTTGGCTTTGTCAGTTTTACTCCCTCTGTGCATTTCCAAAGCTTGATCGGCGCTCATAACAGCAGAATCGTAATCTCCTTGCGCGCCTTGGCTAACCGCTGTGTAGTACAGAACATCTGCGTCTGCATCCACATACTGGAGCATTTTTTGAAGATAACCCAGCGCTTCTGCTCCATCAGCGGCAGTTGCTTTTGCGCCATTGCGGCTTACAGCAGAGGAAGCCAAGAACATAAAGTGTCCTCGAATGGCATCTTCAGCTTGTCTGGCTGTTTTAGAATCCTGACCTGCCGTAGCGATTTCAATGGTTTGTGCAAACGCTGCAATAGCGTCGTCGGTACGATCCATTTTCTTCAGTGTACTGGCTCTTGCCAAGTAATTCAAAGCATTGACTGGATTATTTGAAATTCCATTGTCAAAATGTTTGACTGCACCGGCAAAGTCTTCATTTTTTAGACTCCCGCGTCCCAAATTGTACTCAATTTGAGAAATAATCTTGCGCGATTGTTTTTCAACAGTTTCGTCCCCGGCCGCTTTTGCGCCATTTGCTGCGGAAGTAAACTTTGTTAGGGCAGTTGGTAGATCCTTCGCTTTTGCGGCTTCAAGAGCTGCATTATACGTCTCTTTATAATCCTGAGCCAACACATTTGTGCTGCCAATGCCTACCAAAAAGGCCATAAATAACATCGAGAGGATGATGTTGGTCTGCTTAAAGCTTGAAACGTTCATCTGTTCAGAAATGGTTGTAAAATGAGAAGTAGAATAATCGGTAGGTGGTCCAAAGTCCAAGACAGAACTTCCTAATAGGGAGAGTTCAACGGAACTACGAAGTTGCACCAACGCGTTGATATTTATTGAAGTTTCCCAAAAATTCAAATAGGTTGGGGGAAATTATTTGCCCCCTAGTAGATCATGTCTATCTCGAGGAAATGATACGGGTCCTAGAAATTGGGCTTCATCGTCCTTTTTTCATGAAAACGGGTTATGTATTCTGCAGCATCGACAGGATCATCGGTGACATAAAACAGATCCACATCAGAGAGATTGATGTTGCCTTTTGTTGCCATGGTATTTTTCAACCACTCGATGAGTCCAGACCAGAAGTCAGTTCCCATTAACACAATAGGAAATTGTTTTGATTTTTTTGTTTGAACCAAAGTGAGGGCTTCAAATAATTCGTCCATGGTTCCAAAACCGCCTGGTAAGACCACAACCCCCTGCGCATACTTCAGAAACATCACTTTTCGGACAAAAAAGAAATCAAAATTGAGTAACCTCTCCGGGTCGATGTACGGATTTGCTGCTTGTTCATGCGGGATTTCGATATTTAATCCAACTGACTTACCGCCGGCTTCGCTCGCTCCTTTATTAGCAGCTTCCATAATACCGGGACCGCCACCAGTAATAACTCCAAATCCCCTTGATACGAGTTCCTTAGCTAGTTTAGTGCCTAAGATATAGTCTGGGTGATCTGATTTGGTTCGTGCAGAGCCGAAAACTGAAACTGCAGGCCCGACTTCTGAAAGAGTCTCAAACCCTTCAACAAATTCACCCATCACTCTAAAAACGCGCCATAGATCTTTTATTCTGGCGTCTTGCCAGCCATCATGTTCGTGGGGAGCAGTAGGCGTCTTTTGATTTTCCAAAGCACTCATCGTCATTTTGTCGGTTAAATTCTTCGAATTTGAAAGATACTCGACACCAATCATGTGAACCAAAGAATCATGCCATGCGTTAGGCAATCGGCCTATACCAAACCCACATTTCGGGGCTTATATCCCGTTTCGCTGAATACCGGCTTTTGATGAAGAGAAGATTATTACATTTGTATGCTGAGCTAACTGAGAAAATCTCCCTTGATGCCCTTGTAACATCTTTGGTCGTAAGCGCAGCGAGCTATTTCTTCGTTAATCAAATTGATTGGGACCTTGGAGAATGGGTTCATATTAGCTTTCGAGTCCTTTTTGGAGCCGCAACGGTGCTGTTGGTTCTTTCCTTCGCTGGGAAGATCACTAAATTTATTATGGTCCTTGTCTATGCGGCAACGTTTCTAATCAACCGCACCCACTACGATTTATTTGGGACGCGGATTTCAATGGGCGGCTTTTATTCGCTTTTTGAGACGGATCAGCGCGAGGCGACCGAGTTTTTTAATCTCATTCCTAAAGCATCTCTCATTGCCGTCCCTTTGTTTATTGTTCTTATAGCGTTTCTTTTTTTCCGAACAAAGCGGGAGGAAATTTCGACTAAATGGTCAGCCTTGATTTGGCTGATTTTAATGGTAATTCCTCTTGGAATCGCGTTCAGCAGCAAAGGTGTGCGATTTGACATGATGCATAATCCCCTCACCACTATTTCTAGGGTGTATAAAGGCGTTCCAGTGATCGGTGAAGGGCTGCTTACCGCCTCCTATTATCATGAGAAGGCCGGTTTTGCGGATCTGGACTCTACGAAAAAACCAGATTTTATTACACCGGACTCTACCATTTTAGCAACGGACCTGGTCGTTCTTGTCATAGGAGAAAGTTCAACGAGGCATCACTATTCATTGTATGGGTACGAGACCAAAACCACTCCATTTTTAGATCGCATTTCAGCCGAGAATCCAAATTTTATTGCTCTGACCAACGCGGTGGCTCCCTCTCCTTTGACAAGGGAGTCCCTGAAAAGAGCTCTTACGTTCGCCACAGCTGAGGATGTCGCCCCATACAAGGAATGGTGGAATGTGGTTGATATGGCAAACCAAGCTGGTTATTACACGGCTTGGCTGTCAAACCAGGCACCCGTCGGAGCATTTGATACCGTGGTCGGGGCTATTGCTCACTTATCTAACGAACATGCCTTCATTTCTCATGAAGTTGGAGGCGATAAAATGGATGTTGAGCTGGCACGGCGATTTGCTGAATTGGTAGCAAGCAAACCGACTGGAAAACTTTTTGTTGTTTTGCACTTGATCGGGAGCCATTACAAATATACTGCTAGGTCAGAGGAAAGCGATAAGGAAGCGATGATGGCTTTAAATTCTGCCACTCCCAACTACGATGCTACCATTTATCATACTGACCGAATGCTGCGCAGTGTATTAGAAACAGCAGAATCTGATTCAAGATCAGCAGCACTGGTCTATTTTTCCGATCACGGTGAAGAAGTCGCCGGCGGAGCACATGGATTTCCTCAACTTTCAAAGGTTCAGGTCGACGTCCCATTCATTGTATGGTATGACATGACCTACGCTGACTCTTCTCGTGTAAACAGGATCAAAAAACACAAAGAGGATCTTTATCCCATGGAAGATGCGTCATATTTGATTGCAGATATGCTGGGGTGGTCGGTAAATGAACGAGCAAATCATTTGATTTCATCCGATTTGTACGTTCCTCGGATTCCGCACATTTACAATGTTGACGGCGAGATTACGGAATATCAGATCGCACTACCTCATTCTGTTGTAGGGGATTATTTGAAAAATAACCCGCCTAAATAACCCCCTAATTAGCGCGCCTAATTAACCCAAACGAATTAAAGTAGCACTTCAATTATGAAATTGATTATTCCGATGGCCGGTCGCGGCACACGTGTCCGTCCTCATTCGCATGTCACTCCTAAGCCATTGTTACCTGTTTGCGGGAAAAGTATGGTTGAGCGTATTGTGGACATGTTTTCATCGGTACTTCCTCGTCCGATTTCGGATGGAGTTTTTGTCTTAGGGCCAGATTTCGGACCAGAAGTCAGAGAGGCCCTAACCGATATTTGTACGAAACACGGTGCTCAGGCTCATTTTTCAGTTCAGGACGTTGCTTTGGGAACGGCCCATGCAGTCGCTTGTGCAGGAGATCAATTGGAGGGAGAAGGGATTGTTGTTTTTGCGGACACCCTTTTTTACATGGATCCGGGCGTAGATTTATCTGAAGCCGATGTAGTTGCCTGGGTAAAACACGTAGATGATCCAAGTGCTTATGGGGTTGCTGTTCGGGAAGGCGATCGAATTGTGCGATTGGTGGAAAAGCCTCAAGTGTTGATTTCGACGGAGGCACTCATCGGAATCTATTACGTCAAGGATTTAAGGGTATTGAAGAATGCCATCCAGCATCTGTTTGACAACAAAATCACGGGAGTGGGTAACGAATACCAACTTACCGATGCGTTTGACCTCCTTTTACGGGATGAAAAGGTATTTAAAACAGCAACGGTGACGCATTGGCTGGATTGCGGTACAATTAAGGCGTTGGCCGAGACGACGACCTTTATTTTGGACCATGAAAAACACACGGCCTCTGGCGTGGGAACCGTCGTTCATCCTCCTGTATTTCTTGGGCCTGGTGCTATTTTGGAAGGCGGAGAAGTCGGACCAAACGTCTCCGTTGAAGCCGGAGCCACGGTTAAAAATTCGAAAGTATCTAATTCTATTGTGTTTGAGAACGCCAAAATTCAAAACTCTACGCTTTCCAATTCTTTGGTGGGTAAAAATGCCACAGTCCAGTCGTTCACCGGGAAAATAAATATTGGTGATCACAGCGAAGTGTCCGGGTAAAAAATAGAATGAACCTATTTCCCGCCGAAGGAGCATCGAAATTAGGCTTAAATGTGGTATTGGATTGGCTGGTTCAGCGTGTCGCCGGCGATTCAACACTTCGTACCTCTGCGGACATTCGGCCTTTTTCAACGCCCGAGGCGGTGAGTGGTGAGTTAAATAAAGTTGACGAACTTCAGCAATGCCTTAAGTTTGATGATCCCATTGGATTTCGCGAATTTGAAGATATTCGGGCCCATTTATCCCGGGCTTCTATTCAAGGTGCGGCTTTAGAAGCGCTGGAATTACGCGCGATCGCAAAGGTTGTGGAGCTGGTCGAGTCAGTAAGGAAGTATTTTTCTGCTCGACGTAGTACCTATCCTTTGATACACAGCGGATTTGCCGATCTCATTCTGAGCCAAGACGCGAAGACTTCAATACTATCATCCATTGATGATAACGGAGATGTTTTAGACGTTGCTTCTCCAGAACTAAGAAAGATCCGCAGGGAATTAGTCCAGGCCAGAAATCGAGTTCGAGAGGCAGCCATGAAGGCGCTTGCCTACGCGTCGTCTCTGGGTTTTGCCGCAGACGACCAACCAACGATTCGGGGAGGTCGTTTGGTCATTCCCATTCGTGCGGAAGCCAAGCGAAAAATAAGCGGGTTTGTCCATGATGTTTCAGCATCTGGGCAAACGGTGTATATCGAGCCCGAAACTGCTCTTATCGGCAATAATGAAGTCAGGGAATTTGAGGCTGCTGAGATTCGAGAGATTTTGGCGATCAGGATTCGATTGACAGAGTTAATTAGGGAGTTCGTCCCCGAAATTCGTTCGGCATTCTCCGCCATTACCACGTTCGATTTACAATGGACAAAGGCGAAATTAGGAAATGTGATTTCAGGAGTCGTTCCGGAAGTGGGGAGTGAGGGCATTATTCGAATTTCAGAAGGGAAAAATCCGGCACTCATGCTGCATTTTTTACAGGAAGGTTCTTCCCGAACGGTGGTCCCATTTTCGCTTGAATTGGGTGAAAAAGATATTATTCTCATCATTTCCGGGCCAAACGCGGGTGGAAAGTCGGTCACGATGAAGTCAGTGGGTCTTTTAGCCGCAATGGTTGCCTATGGAATTCCTATTCCTGTAGGAGAAAAATCGCGATTTGATCTTTTTGATGACGTTTTTGTGGACATCGGAGATGAACAATCATTGGCGGACGATTTATCGACCTTCACATCACATTTGAAAACCCTTAGCCATATTCTTGCGCACGCGACTAGCAATTCCCTGGCGTTGATTGATGAAGCAGGAACGGGAACGGATCCAGAGGCAGGCGGCGCGCTAGCTAGGGCCACACTGGAGCAGTTATTGGACCAGGGAGTGCGTACCATCGCAACGACACACTACGGCCCGCTGAAGGTTTTTGCGCACGAAACGGTTGGAGTCCTAAATGGGTCAATGATATTTGACCAGGCCGAATTGAGACCCACGTATGAGTTTGTAGCCGGCGTGCCAGGATCTTCATATGCTGCTGAAATAGCTGAGAGAGTTGGCCTTTCTCCGTCCATCATATCTCGAGCGAAAGAACTCACGGGCGCAGGGCAAGTCAGGGCGGAAAACCTGATTAGCGATCTCATGGCAAAAAATGCGACACTAAATAAAACCCTTTTAAAGACCGAACAGCTTCAAGAAGAGTTGTTGGCCCAACGTGATTCCGTTTACAGCAAACTCGCGCTTTTACAAAAAGAACGGGAAGGCATTCGGTCAGAGGCGTTACGAAAGGCAGAAGACATCTTTCAAGGTGCCAATAAAACGATTGAACAAGCCATTCGAGATATAAAGGAGTCCGCTGCTTCAAAAGTGGCTACCTCTGGTGCTAGGAAGACCATTGAAGATGCAAAATTGGCGCTTCAAAAAGAGATTGATCGATCGAGTAAGAAAAAAAAGTCAAGAGGAAAACCAAGCAGACAAGATTCGAATGAACGCGCAAAGATCAAAATCGGTGATCGGGTAAGAATGGAAGATGCCCACACCATCGGCGAAGTCGTTGAATTAGAAGGAAAAACAGCCGTAGTGACCTTTGGAAGCATGCAAATGAGGATCGACTTGAGCCGCCTAGTTCGGGTCGGAGACAAGGCAAAACAGGAAGTAAAAATTCGGCAAAACATTTCAACGGATGGGAAGCTATCTATTCATTCCGTAAAAACAAGATTGGATATACGAGGCCAACGAGTGGACGAGGCATTTTCTGAAATCCTTCCATTTTTGGATAAGGGCCTTGGAGCAGGACTAGAAAGGGTGGAGGTATTACATGGGAAGGGCAGTGGGGCCCTTAGGCTCGCTTTGCATGAGTATTTAAGTACAGCCCATGGAATTGCACGCTTTGAGGAGGCTCCCTTGTCAGAAGGTGGTGCTGGAGTCACTATTATATATTTTTAAGCCAGAATCGAAAACTATTATGGCTGGTCGCAATGACCACTGATAAGGTCAGGGCTGTCAATCTAAACAGACACGCTTTTTCAACATTACTTTGAATCTGGTAGGTATAGATGATTCAAAAATTGAGGCTCACTTATTGCTGCAAATCAAGGAAATGTTTGATATGATGCCGGACCATCTTTCATTTATCGAATCCACTCCCTCCAAATAGCGTCGTCGCAGTCGAATTCAGTCGCTACCTTTAATACCCCGATCTCTCAAAGCTTTGTCATGTTGAAACGCGCACTTCTTTTCATCATTATCCTGATTTCCTGGCTCAGCGCTGGAGTCTCGGCTCAGTCGACAGATCAACTTTTAAGTCAATTGAAATCTTACATTATGTCTGCGGATGCAGTTGGGATTGCCAGTCAGACCATGAATTCGGTTGAAATTACACAGTTTGCAGAAGGTCGATATTATTCGAAAGGACAGGCGACGCTGTTGCTGAAAGGCTTTTTTAAAGATTATCCCCCGCATGATTTTAAAGTTGTGGCTTCAACGAAGTCGTCTGGATCCTGGTTTATGGAGGGGTTATACACTCCCAAAAATTCGGTAGATAAACTCAAAATATATATTCGGCTACGAGTCGCGCAAGGAACTTGGAAAGTGCGAGAGATCCATATCGAACAGGCCAATGAGTGATCTAAGTCGCCATTTCTCAAAGATATCGCGCCTTGCTCCAAAATCGAGCTGGGTGGTTTTAGGCGCTTTACTGTTGGCATTAGTCTTTTCTAAGGTGTTTGGTATATGGGAAGTTTCGCGCCTTGACCGGAGTGCTCTAGAGCCACTATCACAATGGCGTGAACAGGCATTCCATCAAATAGAGGAGAGTGTTGATGATGTTTTTCGGGAATTACATCAATCGTCACTAGCATTGGCTTCTTCTTTTGAGGTGATAGACGGTTTTCGTTCAAGACAAGGGTTGCGCGGCACGAACGAAAAAATCGTCAGTTTGTCGGCCGGGATTGAATTGAATGACCGGACTTTTCTAGAAATTTACGATCAACACCCCACCTTATTGGGTTGGAGCGGGCCAGCTTTCCCAATGGATTCGGGCGTTTCAGATCCTGAATTTTTGGTTCGAGCGGTCGACCGAGTGGCGCGCGATGGAGCAAGGCGAACAGCACTGGTGGTTTGGCAACCTATTTTTGACGAAGGAAGGGTAATAGGTACGATTCGTATGGGGCAAATTGTGGAATCAATTGTGCCCATCAAAAATGATTACTTGCGGGATTATTCGTGGAATGAGGAATGGACTAAAAGGCTAAAAACGTCTGCGGTCTTCGAATTCGGCGACCGCATCACCATCAAAAACGATTCTGAACGTACGATAAAATCCCCATTTGGGGACGTGCTTGGAAAGGTAACCTTGGTCTCGCCTTCGATTGAGTCTTTGAAAAAAGAAAAGTCTCAAAAATATGATGACGTGGTGATTTTTTGGGCCTTTCTCATCATGATGTGGATCCTGATTGTTTCGTCCTTAGGGATCTGGAATTATTATCGGAATCGTGCGCTTCAAGACGACCCTCACGATGATCCTTTAAAAATGAGATTTCTGGGCTTTTACCTTGCCTGGTTAGTTTTTGTTAGATGGACGTTCCTCTTTTTTGATATTCCGTCCAGGTGGCAATTGGGCAAGTCGCCCCTAGCACCATTATTCGATCCCCAACATCTGGCTTCCGAATTTGGCTTCGGCGCACTCCGCAACATTGGGGACCTATTTATTTCGGCCATTTTTTTAACAATGGCCAGTTTGGTCATCTTGCGCGCCACTTCATGGATGCGATTACAAAAAGTGGCCACCCTTCATTTTGATAACCGAGCCACTTTCCGAGCACGAACAATCGTTTTTGTTTGTATTCACGTGGGTATCGCTGCGCTGATTTCTGCTTTTTTGTTTGAATTGTCTTCACACACGATTCTGGACAGCACGCTGGATTACTTCGCAAGGTCTGGATTATTGCCAGAACGTATGATCCTGGTCGTATTCGGGGCTCTTTTGTTGGTCGTATTCGCTTCTGTATTGGTTGGTGGAAGATCACTTTGGATGCTCTTGTTTTTGGGAAAAGAAGATGTTTCTCTTCTTCCGTCTCCAGCAAAAGTTGTAGGATTGTATGGTTTGGCGGGCGTTTTGATTGGATGGTTCACCGTCTGGATGGAATGGGGGGCACCAATCGAGGTCTTTGGGGTCATTCTTGTGGCGATAATGGTATCTGCACGAGCCAATCCGGTTCAAGCGACGCGGCGTTCTCCAGTCGTCGCGTTGAGGCATATCGTTCCACTGGTCATGGTCACGTCCATATTACTTTTTCCCATGTTGGAAATAAGCGCTGACCACAAAACACAAAACCGGATGAAGGATGCGGCCCAGTCATTCTTAGAAGACCAGGATTCTCGGATTATGTTTGCCGTTTCCCAGGTTTTGACGACTGCATCGACAGAAGGGTTTTTGTCCGCTTTTAACTCGATTAATCAAACAGCTGATGCAGAGGCAAGGTCTCGAACAGATTCCCTGGCGGAAGAATCTACACGGGGGTTTTTGCTCTCCGCAATGGTGGGATACGACGTAACTGTCACGATTCACTCGCTTGATGGTACGGTCCTAGGTCGGTACAGTAGCCTTATTCGTCGTGCCTCCCGTTCCACACGAGATCAGGCCGACAAGGCGGATTTTGAGCTCTTTTCGGCTATGTATAAAGATTTTGGTGGCGACGGACCCATGATCGAAAAATTGACCGGAACCACGGATCAAAACAGATTTCGATACACAGGATTTCTGAATGATCCGAGTAAGGAAGAGTTTTATATGTTGGTGCGTGCAGAGCAAAGAATTGTTGCCGAATCCGCTGGTTCACCGTTTCCAAAAGTTTTAAGCCCGGCAGGTTATTACGGGAATCGGTTTGCAGACCTTTCTGTCGCAGAGTTTAAAGACGGCGTACTAATTCGAAGCCAAGGGAGAAATTTTGGCCGTTCATTTTTGGACGAAGATGTTCGGGAACGTTTGTTGAGCAATCCAGAGGTATGGATAAAAGAGTCGATTAGAGACCGATCGTACGAGACGTATTACCGTACAGAAGAATCCTTGGACTCTGGTTCAAACTCTTCGGTAATCGCGATTCGGAAGCGCACAACTAACTTTTTTGACCAATTGTATCACCTTCTAAGAGTGGTCGTGGCGGGAATGTTTTTGGCTGCACCGTTTTATTTAGGAGGAGTCTTTTGGAGATTAAGAAAAAAAAGGTTGCCTGATGAGCCTAGGCACTTTCGTGATCGAGTTCTGAACGCTTTCTTTTCTGTGGGTATCGTCACTGTATTTGCGATGGGGTTTGTCGGATTGGGCGTGGTCACCGGCGAGAACGATCGTGCGATCGAATCTTGGCTCAGGCAACATTTAGAGAGGGTTGAAGAGACCCTACAATTGGAAACGAATGGCGAAGAGATGCCATATCGGGTACTCGAGCGCATGAGCGTGGATTCGCTTTCGGCACGAGTCGGATTGGACCTCGTCGTATTTCGCGGTGTTGAAGTCGATCAGGCAAGTCGACCTGAACTTATCAAAGACCGACTAATTGAGCGACGCCTTCCGATCGAGGCCTATTCGGCGCTGTTTTTTGAAGGGTACAGGTTTGTCACCGTCGACGAAAATTTGGGACTATTTGAGTATACGGCTGGTTATCGAACGTTAACTGATGAAAGTGGCCTTCCTAGATATGTCTTATCCATTCCGACCTTACCCGAACAGGAACGAATTGAGGAAGAACGCGCGAGGACGGTTGCTTATTTGTTCGGCTCATTATTGTTGCTGGTGTTAGTCGTGATGGTCACTGCCTCTCTGCTGGCCAATGCCCTCACTAGGCCCATTGCTCAACTCAGAGCAGGTCTTCAATCGGTGGCGGCGGGACATTTTGAGCGGATAGCAAAAATTGAATCGGGAGATGAAATTGCAGGCCTCGTAGATTCGTTTAATACGATGCAAGATCAGTTGGAAGAAAGCCAGCGGCTCATCGGTCAGCAAGAGCGGCAGCTTGCATGGAAAGAAATGGCCCGACAAGTTGCCCATGAAATCAAGAATCCGCTGACTCCTATGAAGTTGTCGATTCAGCATCTTCGATCTGCCTACTCAAGACGCAGCGAAGACGGAACCGACGACGCGAAGTTTTCAAACAAATTCGATCAAACTACCACCACGCTGATTGAACAAATAAATGCCCTCGCCCGGATCGCCAATGAGTTTTCCTCCTTTGGCCGAATGCCAACTCACATTCGGGAAGAGGTGGATTTAAACGTCGTAATTCAAGAAGCCGTTGAATTGATGCAGGCCGAAGACAATGTCGACATATCGACCGAACTGGGAACCAGTCGTTTTATTGTTCAAGCGGATCGAGAGGCCCTGCGAAGGGTATATATCAACTTTTTGAAAAATGCTATCCAAGCCGTTCCTGAGGGCCGCTTGGCTGAAATACTAATTACTTCTAACGCCGTCTTGGAGGGCGATCAGTGGTACGCCGTCAGCAAAGTGATTGACAACGGCGCAGGTATCCCCAGAAATCTTTGGGAAAAAATATTCGTCCCGAGTTTCTCCACAAAAACGAGTGGTACAGGGTTAGGGCTGGCCATTGCTCGAAAAACGGTTGAAAACATGGACGGAGAAATCGGATTTGATACTCGATTTGAAAAAGGGAGTACATTCTGGATCAAAGTGCCGATGAACACATCCGGAAATTGAATACGCCTTCAGTGTGCGGTATCTTAAGATTTCTGCTCCTTTTCCTTTTTTACAGCCCAGATTAAGGCTGCTTTCTACAAAGCTGAACGAAGCCTGCTAGGCTGTCAAGAAATTATTATCGAGCAACTCACTTCATGTTGATCGTCCCCCCATTTGCAAGTCGATGTAAGCTGAATTCCCTATCTGCCTGGGATGCATCGTTTGATCACCCCTTTGTGCAGGCCCTAATTGACGGTTCTTTGTCCACTGATCGGTTTCGGTATTATCAGATGCAGGACGCCCGCTATTTGGAATCCTATGCCGATGTGTGTTGCATTTTAGCTACTAAATTTACCTTACCGTCAGACAAATTGTGGTTTATCGACGGAGCGAAAATGGCGTTGGTGGTTGAACAAGAGTTACATACGGGTTACGGAAAACAGTTAGGATATTCGCCGCAACAAGTTGCGGCGCTTGATATTACGCCGAATAATAGAGCGTACCAAAACCACATGTTAACGAGCGTTTCAAATGGATCATTGGTGAAGGGACTTGGGGCGCTTTCGCCTTGCCCCTGGCTGTACACAGAAATTGGTCTACGGATTGCCGAAATACCTGGAGGAATTCCTTTGGATCATCCCTACGGCAAGTGGCTTTCTACGTATTCTGATCCGGTTTTTATTCAATATACCAATGACCTTTTGGCCTATTTAGAGCGTGAGTCTCTCAGTCAAGGCATGGAAAATCAACAAAGTGCTATGGAAGCGTTTGATTTGAGCGTAAAATACGAGTGGATGTTTTGGGATCAGGCTTGGAACATGCAAAAATGGCCTATATGATATTATGAAGAAAGTTTTAACACGATGAGAGCTATTGTAGTAGGAGCAGGTGTGGTTGGTTTTGATGTGGCAAAATTATTGTCCCATGCAGAACATGATGTCGTCGTTATCGATTCGGACCCCGAAGCGCTGGCTCATGTGAACGAAAAATTGGATGTAATGACGGTTTGCGGAAACGGGACGTCAACAGCCGTATTAGAAGAAGCCGGAATTAGGAATTCGCGGATTTTAATTGCGGTTACCGCCATTGACGAGGTCAACATTATCGCGTGTATGTTGGCCGATCGTATGGGTGTTGAAACGACGGTTGCACGAGTCCGGTCGGACGAGTTAGCCAACACCAAAACAGTTCTAAATGCGGCCGATTTCGGGATCGATCTAGTTATTCATCCAGAAGAAAGTGCAGCCGAAGAAATTGTTCGATTGATTCGGCGGGCAAGCGCAACAGATGTCGTCATGTTGGCAAACGACCGCCTTCACATAGTGGGCCTGAGGCTTGAATCAGATAGCCCAGTGATAGGCCGAAGCCTGCGCGATGTGGTATCTGAAGGTGAAAAAATCAGGTTTAGGGTTATGGCCATTGTTCGCGGTATTCGAACCATTTTACCGAAGGGAGATGAGCGATTCCGAAAAAATGACCAGATTTTTGTCTTGGCTCGGCCCAAAAGTGTACCTCCAATGCTAGAAATTTTTGGCAAAAGGGATCGTCGAATTCAAAATGTTATGATTTTGGGCGGTACGGACATTGGGGTCAAAGTGGCCTATCAGCTCAGCATGGAAAAGCATAAAAGTATTAAACTGATTGAGTCAAATCGTCAACGTGCCGAGCAACTTGCTGAATTGTTAGGGTCGGTGCTAGTTATTCATGGCGACGTTACCGATATCGATTTATTAGTAACCGAGGGATTATCCGACATGGATGCTTTTGTCGCCGTTACGGATGACGAAGAGTCCAACTTGGTTACTTGTTTACTGGCCAAACATTTGACGGTGCGAAAGACGGTCGCTTTGCTCTCAAAAGGCGCATACATTCCAATTAGCCAATCTATTGGACTCGACGCTGCAGTAAATAAAAAGCTTGCAGTTTCGCGTGAAATCATGCGGTTTCTCCGAGGAAAACATATTAAGAGTGTCGCGACTGTTCATGGAATGGATGCGGAAATTTTGGAGATAGAAGCCAGTCCTCGGTCATATATCACTTCTGACATTCTTATGAATTTAAAATTACCCTCGGGCGTTTTGTTGGCCGCCGTTAGTAAAGGCTCGGATATTGATATTGCCATGGGTATGACGCGGGTTGAACCAGGAAACAGCGCGTTTTTATTCGTCATGCCGGGACAAATCACAAAAGCGGAAGCGTTGTTCGCCACCCCATAAACACCAAAAAAGATGGTTTTAAATCTTCGAGCCGTGTTTTATACGCTGGGGATCCTAGTGTTTTTTCTGGGTGTGGCGCTGGTTATTCCAATGTTTGTCGCCTTTTATTACGGCGAGCCCGAATGGTGGACTTTTGGATTAACGGCACTTCTATCGTTGCTTGTTGGAGCCGTGTCTTGGTATTCCAAAAGTAAAGCGAACAAAGAGCTTCAGATTCGTGACGGGTTTGCCGTTGTAGCATTGGCCTGGTTGGTGCTTTCAGTAATCGGAGCTCTTCCTTTCGTACTGGGAGGTGTTTTAGATTCTTTTACTGATGCGTTTTTTGAAACCATGAGTGCTTTTACGACCACCGGAGCAACCATTTTTGGTGGGGCAGGAAACATGGATATAGAGTCTATGCCTCATGCTTTCTTGTTCTGGCGAAGCCTGGCTCATTGGATGGGAGGCATGGGGATCATCGTTTTAACATTGGCGATTTTACCTCTTTTGGGCGTTGGAGGTATGCAACTTTTTAAGGCAGAGGTACCGGGTCCTTCTGCCGATAAACTGACGCCTCGAGTTCAGGAGACAGCCAAACGATTGTGGTTGATCTACGTGGGAATTACAATCGTTGAAATTTTATTTCTTTTGCCTGCGATGTCGCCATTTGACGCGGTAAATCATGCATTTGCTACTATGGCGACAGGAGGATTTTCTACTAAAAACGGTTCCGTTGGTCAGTTTAATTCTGCATATATCGATTGGGTGATTACGGTTTTTATGTTTTTGGCAGGGGTCAATTTTGCCTTACACTACAGATTGCTTCGGGGCAAAACGATCACCGTGTTAAAGGATACTGAGTTTCATGTCTACACAGGTATCATGTTGGTTGCAACGGTAATCATCACGTTTAGCATCTGGACACCCAGCATGCAGTATCTGCCTGATTTTCAGGTAGAAGGAGTATTCTCAGGATATGCATCCATCGCAGAAGCGCTACGCTACGGCGCTTTCCAAGCTGCTTCAATTATTACGACGACGGGTTTCGGGACTACAGACTATGAAATATGGCCTCCGGTTGCGATCGGCATCTTGTTTTTGTGCTTTTATATAGGCGGGATGGCGGGATCTACTGGGGGTGGGGTAAAAGTTGTGCGCCACGTCTTGATGTTTAAAAACTCGTTTAAAGAAATAAAACAACTCATACACCCTCAAGCCGTCATCCCAGTTCGACTAAACAACCGTGTCGTTTCTCAGGACGTGATGAAAAATGTGCTTTCGTTCATCGTTCTTTACCTGGGAATTATCGGAGTGGGAACGCTTACCATGACCTTTTTGGGCCTCGATATATTGACTTCTTTTGGAGCCACGCTGTCCAGTGTCGGCAACATTGGGCCCGCATTTGGCACTCTTGGTCCTTCTGAGAACTATGCGCACTTGCCTGCGGTGGGTAAATGGGTACTTTCTTTCCTTATGATGGCGGGAAGGCTGGAAATTTTTACCGTAGTCATACTTTTTGTGCCTGCTTTTTGGAAACGATAAACGGTTCGATGTCTGTTTTGAACGGCTCAGGGTAAATATGTGCTATGATCACAGAATCGGCACGAGTTTTGGTCTATAACAAGGCAGCTACCTGGCGGTAGCTGCCTTGTTATTTAAAAGGACAAGCCGATAATCTCAATACATACGAATTGACTTTGGAATTCTGGATTCAGAAGGAAAAGGAGGATGCGAAAATGGGAGCTCACGAATATCTCGAAAAATATGTCAGGACTCTTCCAAGCGGTGCTTTAGGATGGGATCGATCCATTTTTTCGCGCTCGGGGCAATGGGATGCTTCTGAATTGATTGATGCAGCTGTTGATATCGCCTGGGAGGTATTCATGTATGTCCCATCGTTGGAACGCCCCGGGATTGATATCCATCAAAGCGGTAATTATTTGGTCATTGGTCCGATAACAGTAGAAAATGGAAATTTTCTAGCAATGGCGGCGTAATAACTAGCTTCTTAGGAGAAGTCTCGGTAACCAAAATAATGGAGCACGAACTTCATTTTGGATGCCGTCATCGGCCCAAAGCCCGGCAGTTCGATTAATCGTTTCTGAATTGTAGCGAAATCAACACCGCGGTTCCACATGTTTTCTGCTGAGCCATCATACTTATCGACCACCAACTTGGCAATGGCCAGTGTCCGTTCGGCCATAACATTTGTAAATCGATGTACGGCTGGCTTTTGAGCGAAGAGCGCAGCAAGTTGATCAAAATCCATTTCCGCAATTTGGTTCATGTCCAAATGACCAAGGCGTTCGAACAATCTGTGTGGACCCGCGAAAGCATATTCTGCTCGGACTCTCTGGTCAAACAACATACCAAGCAAAGCTGCATTTGGATGATCCATAATGAATTGATCCAAAACAGGGTCCCCGATGAGCGTACCATCCGTCTTAAATCGTTCAATCATGCGGACCAGTCCGCCTTCCATTTTACCATAGTCTAATAACTTGGATGCATATGCCATTATAACCCACCAATTTTTTTCCACTTAGCGCCTTGGGCCGTATCCATCACTTCTACCCCTAAGGCCGTGAGCGCCTCTCGTATTTCGTCGGCTTTTCCCCAGTTTTTGTCCATTCGAGCCTGTTGACGTTCAATTAATAAGGCCTCAACTGCATTATTTAGGTCCTCGTCCGGCTTTACGTTTGATGCCAAAACGTTGTTGTTAACGTGAACTACTCCCAGCAAGTCGTTCATATCTGCGAGCCAAGATCGGGTCGCAGTAATTTCGGTTTGGGACAATGTGGCGAGCTTTGCCTGGATCATTTTAGTGCCTCCAAACAATGCAGCAAGGGCAGTTGGCGTATTCAAGTCGTCTTTCATGGCTTCCAAGGCCCGGTCGAAAATTGATTTCAACGCAGACCCTAAGTCGCCATCATAGGTGCGGGAGTCGTCGCTCGGATATCCAACGGCCGTCACGATTTCTGCCAGTCGCTCACGGTGTTTCACATTTCCTTTTAGCGTTTTGATGGTGAAATTAAACGGCTTACGATAATGACCCGACAAAAGCGTCATTCTAACCGCAAGGGGGTCAATTCCTTTTCCGCCTTCTCCGGGGGGGGCCACCAAGTCGCGCACCGTAAAAAAATTCCCAAGGCTTTTGGACATTTTTTCTCCTTCGACCTGAAGAAACCGAGTATGCACCCAGTATTTCGCAAAGGGTTTTCCAGTAAGCGACTCTGACTGTGCTATTTCACATTCGTGGTGCGGAAAAATTAAGTCCTCTCCTCCAGCGTGAAGATCAATTTGGTCTCCCAAATATGCCATTGCCATCGCTGAGCACTCAATGTGCCATCCTGGAAATCCCCATCCCCATGGGCTATACCACTGCATTAAGTGCTTGTCGTCCTTCTTCCACAAAGCAAAATCCCGTGGATCCTTCTTTTCGCTGTCAACGACGACGTCTCGAACAGTCTGCTCTAACTCGTTCTCCAACGTGTTTCCGGAGAGCTGGCCGTAAGAGGGAAAGGAGGTAACAGAAAAATAGACGCCTTGAGACGTTTCATATGCATGACCTTTGTCAATCAACGATTGAACAGCTGCAATTTGTTCACGTATGTGCTCTGTCGCTCTCGGCCGAATCGTGGGCTCAACTAGATTGAGAATATGCCAATCTTCAATCAATTTGCCGGAATAAAACCGAGCCAAATCCCAAACGTTTGAGAACTGCTCTCCTTCTTTGGAGCGCAATGCTTTGGCCATTCGGTCTTCTCCAGACGGATCACTAAAATCATCTTCCGTCAAATGTCCAACATCGGTAATGTTGGTAGCGTAGGTTACTTGCCATCCCATTTTCCTTGCAGTTCGAAGAATGAGATCGGCGGTCACAAAGGACCTGAAATTGCCTATATGTGCGTACGAATAGACGGTTGGGCCACACGAATAAAAGGTCAGATGGCCTTTTTTGAGAGTCTGTATGGGCTCAACTTCGCGGGACAGTGTATTGTATATCTTAAAATCACTTTCCAAAGCAATACTGGCTAGATTCGAACGACGGAGACAACGTATTTTACGATTCACAAACGCCATCAATGTATATGAGTTCAATTTTCATCAGATGTTGAAGATGGGATCGATTATGACATGGAATGGAATTCTGTGAGACTCGTCTAAGAGATAATTAAGCACCTTACCTACGAACCACTATGCGCTCCAACTTTAAAATATTATCAACGTTTTGTTTGATTGCCGTTATGGTCCTCGGCTTTGCTATTTCAGCATCTGCACAGGGGCGTGGAGCTCCACAGACACCAGCGGAACAAAAGGCGGCTTTTGACACTAATTTTTCAACGCTGGTCACTTCTTTGGTTTTAGCTGAAGAGCAGAGCCCAAAGATGAAAGAAATCCTCTGGACTGCTCAAGAAAAGCGCAACGAAATGATGGCTTCTCTTCGCGGCGGTCGCAGTGGCGGTGGCGGCGGTGGCCAAAGAGGAGCAATTCGAGAAAAAATTGACGAGATGAATAAAGAGACACTGGCATTACTTGCGGATGTTTTGACTGCAGATCAGCTTAAGAAATATGAAGAAATTCAGGCTACTCAGCAGCAAGGCCGCGGACAAAGGCAAGGCCGTCCTCAAGGACAAAATCGCCCGTAAACGTAGGATCGTCAAGATCGTCAGAAGTCTAGAAATCACAAGGAAGTTAATTGCAAATTGCTCCTTCCATATCGTCCTGGTTGACGTACCCATCACAAGAAGTGAAAGATACATCAGCAATTAGGACCCTATCCGTCTCCGATTCGAGTTCCGAAGCCTCATTAATTGAAGCCTCGTTGGAGGGTAATGATAACGCGTTTAGGATTCTTGTTGAACGGTTTATGGATGAGGTATCTCGAACAGTAACGGGGATGTTAGGACCAGTTGCAGACGTTGATGACGTGGTTCAGGAGGTTTTTATCAAACTTCATGGCTCATTGTCGTCATTTCGAGGAGAAGCATCGCTCAAGACATTTGTGGTCAGAATGGCTATAAACAAAAGTTTAGATGCTCTTCGCAAAAGAAAACGGAAGTCGTGGTTAAGTCCTTGGGCTGACATTGAGGAAAATGAGCCGGTTTCTAGCATACAAACGGATTTTGAACTAACCGCTTCAGAGCGGAGAGGCCAGTTACGACGAGCCGTAAACAACTTACCTGATAATCAAAGAGCTGTTATCGTATTGAGACTGATCGAAGATATTAGTACAGAAGAAACAGCTAGAATTTTGGATGTGCCATACGGCACGGTTTTATCCCGTTTGAAAAGGGGATTGGACCGGCTCAGAACAGATCTGGGTGATTCAGCCGTTTTAAGCGAGTAACAACCGCAGAAATAAAATGCGTACCGAAAAACAAAAAGAAAACGAAACACACTATTTGAGTTCACTCTCAGATTCGTTTGTTCACGAATTACGAGATCTCGTTGTTAATGAACGAGACGAAACCATGATGTCTATGCCTGC
>ERZ890510.999-NODE-999-length-20068-cov-4.806526_pt1 | contig 20068 bp, 15 predicted proteins | sample MGYA00521265_ERZ890510 | MGnify/ENA primary metagenome ERZ890510 (study PRJEB32303, sample SAMEA104408624) | aquatic metagenome | biome: Brackish water; feature: Chemocline; material: water | place: Baltic Sea | collected 2014-10-26T21:54:00 | depth 110 m ...
GCTCAGAGGATTCTAAGTGCACTCGGACAACAGACTGATTTAGTTGAGTTCGACGATCTCGTGAAACGTCTGGAGGCTCTTGAGCGTGAGGGCTAAAACTAGAATATTGAAACTCGAAAGAAAGAGAATCTTGCCTGCCCGACAGGTTAAGTATCGATGGGGCGACGGGAATAACGACTATTTAAAAAATGATCTCTCTGAGGCTCAGCAAGCCGGTTTCGTGGTTGTTCGATGGAGTGCGCAGCCACCTGCGCTGTTACTGGGCTAATATTGATGCTTGTCAGTCGTGTAGTTTGTTAGCTTGAACTGTTCAGGTTGAAACAAAAGGACTAGTATGATTGGAAGAAAGTAGCCCGTTATATTTAAGTAGGTAAAGTATGTGATGAAAAAACTACTGTTACTGATAGCTTCGTTCTTATGCATATCGTCCGTATATGCATTGCCCCAATGTCCGGCAGATACTTAAGCTCGTTGGCAGAACTGTCAAGGCACCTACACCTCTGCAAACGGTGACAAGTATGTCGGTGAATTTAAAGACGACTCACCCGTTTTTCCACAGACCTTCATATTTCCCGATGGCCCACACGGCCGCCTCCACGCGCGATTTCAAGTTAAGTTTTTTCAGTAGGTGTTTGACATGCACCTTGACCGTGCCTTCAGTAATGCCGAGTTCATGCGCGATGAGTTTGTTGCTCTTGCCGGTCGAGATGTGTCTCAGAATCCTCACTTCCTGTTCCGTTAATCCGGCTTCGTCCGGGCTCCTGGGTCTGCTTCCCTCAGCCAGTGCCCGCGCCAGCATCCCGGTAAGTTTGTCGCACAGCGTCATCCGGCCAAGAGCGGCAGAGCGGATATTGGCGAGCAGGTCTTCCGGTTCCATGTCTTTCAGCAGGTATCCGTCTGCCCCGGCGCGCAGCGCGGCAACCAGATCTTCGGCATGGTCGGAGACCGTTAGCATGATGATGCGGACATCGATGTCGGCGGATTTTAGTTTGGCAAGCACTTCTATTCCGCTCATATCCTTCATGTTCAGGTCGAGCAGTATCATATCCGGATGCACGGCAAGGGCGAGAGCGATGCCGTCTTTGCCGCCCGAGGCTTCTCCGACAATATCGAACTCTTCAGCGGTCTGGATCAACTGCATCAGTCCTTTGCGGAAGAGCGGGTGATCATCGATGATCAGGATGCGTTGTCTTGAGTTTGAATTCATTTCGCGAGTGAGCCGTGTAGAGGATGGAGATGGCGCCGTTCGCCAGAGTGGAAGCGGAAAGTGATGTGTGTGCCACCTGCCGCCCGGGTCTGCGCGTGGAAAGAACCGCCCAGGCTACGCGCCCGCTCCTGCATGATGCTCATGCCGTAGTGGTGCGTGTCGGACTGGCTGGAGGCTATGCCGATACCGTCGTCGTCGATGATAACCGAAACCATGTCATCCGGGCCATGTTCGATGACAACGCTGGCGTGCGCAGCCTTGGCGTGATGGATCACATTGGCGAGTGCCTCGCGCACAATTTGCATGATGTGGATTTCTTCGTTGGCGGAAAACTGACAACCGGCAAGATGGGTTTCTATACTGATGGGGATATTTCCGCGCGCTGCAAATTCCGCGACGGTCTTTTCCAGCGTGGGAACCAGGCCATTGCCTTCTATTTTCAGGCGGAAGGTGGTGAGCAACTCCCTCAATTCCCTGTACGCGGCATTCAGGCCCTCGCGCAACTCGGCCAGTATGGTGTTGGTATCCTCCGCGATGTTGTGTTGCGCCATCACGACTTGCAAACGACTTACCTGTATTTTCATATAGGAAAGGGATTGTGCCAGAGAGTCATGCAACTCGCGCGCTATCACGCCGCGCTCTTCCAGCAGCGACAAACGCCGGCTTTGCTCGGCGCGCTGCGCCGTACCGATTGCGATACCGATATGTCTGCTCAGCGCTTCCAGTAATTGGGTTTGCCATTCTTCCAGTGTTTTATTTGCCGGTATTTCCATTTGCAGCACGCCATATTTTCTGTCCATGTCATGCAGGGGGATAGACAATATTTGCTTTTCTCCGTGCTTGCCGAGGTGCCGCAAATTCAGCGTTTCGCTTTGCAGGCATTCGCTACAGTTGCTGAGTTTGCACAAATTGGCATCCCCTTCCCCGGGATGCAGGGTAGACGCCAGGATAACCGCCTTGTCGCTGTCATGCTCTATCAAACAGGTTGCGCCATGCCCGATGCCGAGAACCTGTTCCAGATCCTTCAGCAGCGTCACATAGGTGTTCTGTGAAGTTGGCGCATCGTAGAGGCGTGTAATGGAGTGATAAAGCAGTTCGAGGGAGCGGTTGCTGCGCTCCAGATCGGCGGTTTTTTCCGCAACACGGGCTTCCAGATTGTGATACAGCCGGGACATATCCTCCGCCATTGAATTAAAAGCTTCGCCAAGGCGCCCCAATTCGTCATCGCTGACATGCAGGGTGCGCACATCAAGATCACCGCGCCCGAAATTTTCGGTGCAAGTCAGAAGTTCGCGCAAAGGAATGAAGACGTCTCTATACACCACATACATCGTGATAAATACGACGATCACGATAAGAAACAGTGAGATGCCAAGAATACTGCTCAATAAGGTGATGCGGTTTTCCGCTTGACGGGCTAACAGTTGTACCAAACCGTCTATTTTCGTCACGAAGGCGTTGATGTCGTCCAGTAATTCAACATCCATCTGCACCGGTTGGTGCAGCGATAAATGACTGCGCTGGATGATGTCTTGCAGTCTGGGTTTTAGCTGTGTTTGCCAGTCTGAGGCAATGCCCCGATAGCTGATTGCTGACGTAGCACTCGATCTTGAGACAGAAATCCCGAGCAGATTCGGGCTATAAAGCGTGCGCTCGAAAAGGCTTATTCCTGTTTCGGCAGCCTTCCAGTTGTCGGGGTTTTTTTGGTTTTGCGCCAGCAGTATCAGGCTTGCAATTCGGTAGCTTTGCATGCGCAGGCTGCCGGTCTGGTTAACGGTTTCGGCGCTGCCCTGGGTGATACCTGCAATGATGATGGAGCTTGCCATGCCGATAACGCTGAGCAGGGTAATGGTGCCCATGGCCACGCCCAGGCGCAACAGCAGGGAGCGTTCAAACAAGGTCGGGATGATTTTCATGTCACAAATCCGGAGAAATTATCGACGAGTCAGCAGTGTAAAGGCAGCAGAAGTATAGCCCGATAAGTGCCAGTTCACAGTCAAAAAAAGTAATTCAACTCGCACATATCGCCCAGCATACAGAACGTTATTGCGGGTTACCTCCAAAGAAATTTATTATCCTAAAACCTGAGTTGTATATTGTAAAAATCTATATATATCAGTTAGTTGTATATATTTCATCATACCTCTTTAGTGGTATTTTATGTATCAATACGCAACTTCCTCCTCTGGCATCTTGTCTTTTCAAGTTCTACACTGCGAGCAGATTCAATGTGAATGTGAATTTCTCAAGCTTGTTGAAGGGGCGAAAAAATGAAATTAAGCAAACAGCAAATTTCAGTCGTGACCATGAGTACCATAGCGTTTACGGTGTGCTTCGCAGTGTGGTTGATGTTTGCGGTCATTGGCATTCCAATCAAAAAATTGCTTGATCTGAATGAAACCCAGTTTGGTCTGCTTATTGCCATGCCTGTGCTGTCCGGCTCCCTGATCCGTTTACCGCTCGGTATGTGGACAGACAAATTCGGCGGCCGGATTATATTTTTTGTGCTGATGTTGTCTACCGTTGTGCCCATTTATCTCATCTCTTATGCATCGGCATTCTGGCATTTTCTGGTGATAGGCTTATTCGTTGGCCTGGCCGGCGGTTCATTCTCGGTTGGAATTGCATACGTTGCACACTGGTTTCCAAAAAATCAGCAAGGCTTGGCCATGGGCATTTTCGGTGCCGGCAACTCCGGAGCGGCGGTGACCAAGTTTGTTGCGCCGGTGATATTGGTGGCTTTCGGCTGGCAAATGGTGCCTCAGGTTTATGCGGTGGCGATGCTGATCACCGCGCTTGTTTTCTGGATGTTTACCTATTCTGATACCACGCATCTAATCAGCTCCAACGTTACCGTGCGCGAGCAGCTCAGGGCGCTGAAAGATCCCCGTGTGTGGCGCTACTGCCAATACTATTCCATCGTGTTTGGTGGCTATGTGGCTTTGTCGTTGTGGATGACCAAATACTACATTGCAGAATACGGTTTCGATATCAAAATTGCAGCGTTACTGGCGGCGGCATTTTCGCTGCCCGGAGGAGTGCTGCGCGCCTTCGGTGGTTATCTTTCCGACAAATTTGGCGCGCATACCGTGACCTGGTGGGTCATGTGGACTTCTCTGGTAGCACTGTTCTTCCTCTCGTATCCGCAAACGCAGTTCACCATCCTGACTGTGACCGGGCCTAAAACGTTCCATGTCGGATTAAACCCCGTGATGTTCACCATCCTGATGTTCGTGGTGGGCGTGGCATGGGCTTTCGGCAAGGCATCGGTATTCAAATATATTTCTGATGACTACCCGGACAATATGGGCGTAATTTCCGGCATCGTCGGCCTGATTGGCGGGCTAGGTGGCTTTGTACTGCCTATCGTGTTTGGCGCGCTGGTGGATCTTACCGGTATCCGTTCTTCGGCATTCATGCTGCTGTTTGGAGTGGTGTGGATCTCGCTGATGTGGATGTATTTTACCGAAGTGCGCCAGAAGTTTAATAAATCAAGATAATCCCACGGACGTAGGTCGGGCTTTAGCCCGACAAGCGATTGATTCAAATTATGAGGAGGTAAATATGTCAACTCATGTGCTCACCAAGTGGAATCCCGAAGATAGGGAGTTTTGGGAAAAGGAAGGCAAGGCGATTGCCAGCCGCAATCTGTGGATTTCCATTCCGGCATTGTTACTGGCATTTTCCGTGTGGATGGTGTGGAGCATGGTGGTGGTAAACCTGCCCAATGTCGGATTCAAGTTCAGCAACGACCAGCTGTTCTGGCTGGCTGCCTTGCCGGGATTGTCGGGTGCCACACTGCGCATATTCTATTCCTTCATGGTGCCGATTTTTGGCGGGCGCAAGTGGACCACCCTGAGCACAGCTTCTTTGCTGTTGCCTGCGCTGGGAATTGGGTTTGCCGTTCAGGATCCCACCACACCTTTTGCAGTCTTTATGATTCTGGCATTGCTGTGCGGTTTTGGTGGCGGAAACTTCTCTTCAAGTATGGCGAACATCAGCTTTTTCTTCCCCAAAGCACAGAAAGGCCTGGCCTTGGGAATGAATGCCGGCCTGGGTAATCTTGGTGTGTCAGTGATGCAGCTCGTGGTGCCATTTGTGATTACTGTTGCCGTGTTTGGTGCCTTCGGTGGCGAGCCGCAAGCCTGGACCAAGGGTGACGTGCAGAAGGACATGTGGCTGCAAAACGCGGGATTTATCTGGGTACCGTTTATCATGGCGGCTACGCTGGCTGCCTGGTTTGGCATGAATGATATTGCTTCTGCCAAGGCTTCCTTTACTGAGCAGTCCTTGATTTTCAAACGATCCCATACCTGGATTATGTGCTGGCTTTACCTGGGCACATTCGGTTCATTTATCGGATATTCAGCCGGCTTCGCGCTGCTGACCAAAACCCAGTTTCCCGAAATCAACCCGCTTCAATATGCATTCCTTGGCCCCTTGACCGGTGCTTTGCTGCGTGTGCCGGGTGGATGGCTGTCTGACAAACTGGGAGGTGCTTCAGTGACCTTTTGGGTTTTTGTGGTCATGGGAGCTGCGGCATACGGAGTCACGTTTTTCCTACCACAAAACGGCGTAGGCGGAAATTTCTGGATGTTCTTCACCATGTTCATGATTCTGTTTGCAGCGAGCGGTGTGGGCAATGCATCCACCTTCCGCATGATTCCTGTGATTTTCCTGACCGAGCGGCAAAAGGAAGCGGAAGGCAAGGGTAAAGCGGCAGAAGAACAGGCAATCAGGGACGCAAATAAGGAAGCGGCAGCCGTGCTGGGGTTTACCGCTGCGATCGGTGCGTACGGCGCTTTCTTCATCCCGAAAATGTTTGGCACCTCCATCGCCATGACGGGCGCAGCAAATGCGGCGCTGTACGGATTTATCGGGTTCTATGTGAGTTGCCTGGCCGTTACCTGGTGGTTCTACTCGCGCAAAAATGCGGCGATGCCATGCTAGGGAAGCACAGTCCCGCAGGGTGGGCAAGTTTTACCTCGCAGAGGTTCTTGGGTATCTGCCCACGTGCAACTCAGCATCTGCGTGGGCAAAAATGCCTGCCCACCCTACGTAAAATGAATACTCGTAATAATACCAGGAGTGATAAATGAGCCACTTTATAGACAGATTAAGCTTCTTTAAAAAGAACGTTGAAAACTTTTCTGGTGACCACGGTGTGGTCACCAGCGAAGATCGATCATGGGAAAACGGCTATCGCCAGCGCTGGCAGCACGACAAAATTGTGCGTTCCACTCACGGCGTAAACTGTACCGGTTCGTGCAGCTGGAAGATCTATGTCAAGAACGGCCTGATCACCTGGGAAACCCAGCAGACAGATTATCCGCGTACCCGTCCCGACCTGCCCAACCACGAGCCGCGCGGCTGCCCCAGGGGGGCCAGTTACTCATGGTATGTGTATAGCGCACAGCGGGTGAAATACCCGATGATACGCGGACGTTTGATGGAGCTGTGGCGTGAGGTACGCAAGGTGATGGAGCCGGTGGAAGCATGGCAGGCCATCAGCCAGAACCCGGAAACGGCAAAAAAATACAAATCGGTGCGCGGGCAGGGTGGATTCGTGCGCGCCAGTTGGGATGAAGTCACAGAAATGATCGCGGCGGCCAACGTGTTCACCATTAAGGAATATGGCCCGGATCGTGTGATAGGTTTTTCCCCCATACCGGCGATGTCGATGGTGAGCTATGCCGCGGGTTCGCGTTACCTGTCACTGATAGGGGGCGTATGCCTGTCGTTTTATGACTGGTACTGTGACCTGCCCCCCGCTTCACCGCAGACATGGGGCGAGCAGACAGACGTGCCCGAATCCGCCGATTGGTACAACTCCACCTACCTGATGGTATGGGGCAGCAACGTGCCGCAGACGCGCACGCCCGATGCGCACTTCATGACCGAGGTGCGCTACAAGGGCACCAAAACCATTGCAGTATCCAGCGATTATAGCGAGATGGTCAAATTCGGTGACATGTGGCTGGCGCCCAGGCAAGGCACGGACGCAGCCCTGGCGATGGCGATGGGACACGTCATCCTTAAAGAGTTTCACCTCGACAACAAGAGCGAATATTTTGACGGCTATTGTCGCCAGTACACCGACATGCCGATGCTGGTGATGTTGAAAGATTTTAAGGGAACACTGGTGCCGGACCGCTTCCTGCGTGCGTCCGATCTCGATGGCAAGCTGGGTCAGGAAAATAATCCCGACTGGAAGACCATTGCCGTCGATGAGAAAACCGGCAACCTGTCTGCACCCAACGGCTCGATCGGTTTCCGCTGGGGTCAGGCAGGCGTGTGGAACCTGGAATTGAAAGACGGCTCTAGCAAGGCCGAGATCAAGCCCAGGCTGACACTGATCGATGGCAAAGATGGGGTAGTGGGGGTCGGGTTCCCGTATTTCGGTGGCACCGATGCCAAGGATGTGCAGGTGCGCAATGTGCCGTATAAAACGATCAAATTGGCAGGCGGTGGCGAGGTTAAAGTCGTCACTGTATATGACATGATGATGGCGAACTACGGTCTGGATCGCGGCCTGGGCGGCGGCAACGTGGCCACCAGTTACGATGACATGACCCCCTACACACCAGCCTGGGGCGAGAAGCACACCGGCGTGAAGCGCGCCGACATCATCACCATCGCACGCGAGTTTGCCGACAATGCCAACAGGACCCAGGGGAAATCCATGGTGATCGTCGGTGCGGGGCTGAATCACTGGTACCACATGGACATGATCTACCGCGGCATTATCAATATGTTGATGATGTGCGGTTGCATCGGAAAATCCGGCGGCGGCTGGGCACACTATGTGGGCCAGGAAAAGCTGCGTCCGCAGACGGGCTGGGCACCGCTCGCATTTGCGCTCGACTGGCAGCGTCCGCCACGGCAGATGAATGGTACCTCGTTCTTTTACGCGCATACCAGCCAGTGGCGTCATGAGAAGCTGAACGTTGCTGAAATCACCTCTCCTACAGCGGATACAGATGCGGCGGACTACCGCCTGATCGACTTCAATGTGAAATCGGAGCGCATGGGCTGGCTGCCTTCCGCACCGCAGTTGCAGACCAATCCTATGGACGTGGTCAAGGCAGCGGAAGCGGCCGGGGTTGATCCGGTTAAATATGCAACCGAGCAACTCAAGAGCGGCGCGCTGAAAATGTCATGCGAAGATCCGGACAATCCGAAAAACTTCCCGCGCAATATGTTCGTGTGGCGCTCCAACATCATGGGGTCGAGCGGCAAGGGTCATGAGTACTTCATGAAGTATTTGCTGGGCACGCAGAATGCAGTGTTCGGCCCGGATCTGGGTGAACTTGGAGAAGCAAAGCCCAAGGAAGTGGTGTGGGATGACAAGGGAGCAGAAGGCAAGCTGGATCTGCTGGTGACCCTGGACTTCCGTATGTCAACTACTTGTTTATATTCAGATATCGTGTTGCCGACGGCCACCTGGTACGAGAAGGACGACCTGAATACTTCGGACATGCATCCCTTTATTCATCCCTTGTCTGAAGCAGTGCAGCCCTTGTGGCAAAGCAAGTCTGACTGGGAAATCTACAAGTCCATCGCAAAGAAATTCAGCGAAATTTCCGCCAAACATCTCGGCACGCAGAAGGACCTGGTACTCACGCCGCTGATGCACGACACACCGGGCGAACTGGGCCAGGCGCTGGGCGTGAAGGACTGGAAGAAAGGTGAATGTGAGGCTATTCCCGGCAAGACCATGCCTGCGATGACGGTAGTGACGCGCGATTTTGCGGAGACCTACAAGAAATTTACCTCGATAGGCCCGTTGATGAGCAAAATCGGCAACGGCGGCAAGGGAATATCATGGAACACGGAAAGTGAAATTGAACAGCTGACTGAGTTGAATTACACGGTGAAAGAAGAAGGTGTCAGTAAGGGATTGCCACGCTTGGAGTCTGCCATTGATGCGTGTGAAATGATATTGATGCTGGCACCGGAAACCAATGGTCAGGTTGCAGTCAAGGCGTGGAATGCATTATCCAAGATCACCGGGCTGGATCATAGCCATCTGGCGCTTACACGCGAGGATGACAAGATCAGATTCCGCGATGTTCAGGCGCAGCCGCGCAAGATTATTTCGTCGCCTACCTGGAGCGGTATCGAGTCCGAGCATGTCAGCTACACCGCCGGTTATACCAATGTGCATGAATACATCCCATGGCGCACATTGACCGGGCGACAACAGTTCTACCAGGACCACAAATGGATGCTGGATTTCGGCGAGGGGCTATGTGTGTACAAACCGGCGATCGATACCAAGACGGTCAAGCCCGTGATCGACAAACTGGGCAATGGCAACAAGCAACTGGTATTGAACTGGATCACGCCGCACCAGAAATGGGGTATCCACAGCACCTATACGGACAACCTGCGCATGCTTACATTGTCGCGCGGCGGTCCTCACGTCTGGATCTCGGAACCTGAGGCCAGGGAAGCCGGTATTGCGGATAACGACTGGATTGAAGTCTACAACGTCAACGGCACCCTGACTGCCCGCGCCGTGGTCAGCCAGCGCGTGCCACGCGGCATGGCGCTGATGTACCACGCACAGGAAAAAATCATCAACGTGCCTGGTGCTGAAACCAGCGGCTTCCGGGGCGGAATACACAACAGCGTGACGCGCACGGTGACCAAGCCGACGCACATGATAGGCGGCTACGCCCAGCAGTCTTACGGTTTCAATTACTACGGCACGGTGGGTTCCAACCGCGATGAATTTGTGATTGTGCGCAAGATGAAAAAAGTGGACTGGATGGAAGGCCCACTGGACGAAAACCGCCCAGCCGGAATCCAGGGAGCTGGAGCCAAATTGTCCGGGAAAAAAGGGAGTGCAAAATGAAAATACGTGCCCAAGTTGGAATGGTGTTGAATTTGGACAAATGTATCGGCTGCCACACTTGCTCTGTCACATGCAAAAACGTGTGGACCTCGCGTGATGGTGTCGAGTATGCCTGGTTCAATAACGTGGAAACAAAGCCGGGTGTGGGTTATCCGAAGCAGTGGGAAAACCAGGACGTGTGGAATGGCGGCTGGAAGCGCAGTGGGGGCGGAAAAATAGAGCCGCGCCAGGGCGCGAAGTGGCGCATTATGGCGAATATATTCGGCAATCCCAACCTGCCGCAGATAGACGACTACTACGAGCCGTTCACCTACGACTATCAGCATCTGCAGACTGCAAAACTGTCGGAGACTCCGCCCACCGCGCGTCCTGTGTCGGTGATCACCGGCAAGAAAATGGATAAGATTGTATGGGGGCCAAACTGGGAAGACGATCTGGGCGGCGAGTTTTCCTCGCGCGGCCGCGACAAAAACTTTGACAATGTGCAGAAGGAAATGTACTCGACTTTCGAGAACACTTTCATGATGTACCTGCCGCGTCTGTGCGAGCATTGCCTGAATCCGACCTGTGTCGCGTCCTGCCCGTCCGGTTCTATTTACAAGCGCGAAGAAGACGGCATCGTGCTGGTCGACCAGGACAAATGTCGCGGCTGGCGCATGTGCATCAGCGGCTGTCCCTACAAGAAAATTTACTACAACTGGAAGTCCGGCAAAGCGGAAAAATGTACCTTCTGCTATCCACGCATAGAAGGCGGTCAGCCCACGGTGTGCTCGGAAACCTGTGTCGGCAGGATTCGTTATCTGGGTGTGCTGTTATACGACGCGGATCAGATCGAACAGGCAGCCAGTGTGGCTGACGAACAGGATCTGTACGAGGCGCAACTAAAGCTGTTCCTCGATCCGAATGACCCGAAGGTCATCGAGCAGGCGCGCGCTGACGGCATACCCGAGGCATGGCTGGATGCGGCGCGCAAATCGCCGGTATACAAAATGGCGATGGACTGGAAAATTGCGTTCCCCTTGCACCCGGAGTATCGCACATTGCCGATGGTATGGTACATCCCGCCACTGTCGCCGATACAGTCGGCTGCAGAAAGCGGCGCGATGGGCATGAATGGCATTATTCCAGACACCAAATCATTGCGCATCCCGGTGAAATACCTGGCTAACCTGCTGACTGCCGGCAAGGAAGCACCGATCGTCACCGCGCTGGATCGCATGCTAGCGATGCGCGCCTACATGCGTGGCAAATCGGTGGACGGCGTGGCCAATACCGCAGTGCTTAAGCAGACCGGATTGACTGAGTCACAGGTGGAGGAAATGTATCGCTACATGGCCATTGCCAATTACGAAGACCGCTTTGTTATCCCCAGCAGCCATCGTGCAGAAATTGTCGATGCTTACGATGAAAAAGGCAGTTGTGGCTTTACCTTTGGTAATGGCTGTTCAGATGGCACCTCCGAGGTCAGCCTGTTCGGCACCAGGAAACAGGCCGCAAAAAATATCATAGCCATGCCGAAGTCACTTAAAAGCATGAAAGAAGGGGTCTGATGATGAAAACATTTAAAGTTCTTTCGCTGCTGCTGAGCTACCCGCAAGCTGAATGGGTGTATGAGCTGGATCTGATGGAAAAACTGCTGGACGATGAGCGGGAGATAAATGGCAAGGCCAGGCAACAACTGGCCGATCTGTTGCTATCACTGCGCACAGAGTCCTTGCTCGATGCCGAGCAAAACTATGTGGCTACCTTTGACCGCAATCCGTCACATTCACTGCATCTGTTCGAGCATATCCACGGCGAATCTCGCGACCGCGGCATGGCGATGGTAAATTTGATTGAGGAATACCGCAAACATGGCCTGGATATGGATGCCGACGAGTTGCCGGATTTTGTGCCGCTGTTTCTGGAATATCTGTCGCAATTGCCAGACCGGCAAGCACTCAATATGCTGGGTGAGACGGTAGACGTGCTGGCGTTGATAGGGCGCAAGCTGAAGGGCAACAACAGCCCGTATCACAATGTGTTTGACGTGCTTGAGGGGATGTCACCGGTGGCGGCGCAACCCTTGCCCGATGTGCCGATACGCGACATGGAAGAAACCATAGTCCAGTTTGGCCCGTCAGCCGATGGAACAGACCCGCTGATGGTGCCAAAACCGCAAACAGCCGTCGTGCATATGCCGCAATCGCGCAAAGCAGCAGCTACTACACTAGCATCTTAAATATCTGGCATCTTAATACAAGGAGATTAAATGATGGCTTACCTGAACAATATGCTTTTTGGGATTTACCCCTACCTGGCTCTTGCTATCTTTCTGCTGGGCAGCCTGATTCGTTTTGATCGCGAGCAATACACCTGGAAGAGCGATTCCAGCCAGCTGCTGCGCGCCAGCCAGTTGCGCTGGGGCAGCAATCTGTTCCACATCGGCATTCTGTTTTTGTTTTTTGGACACGCAGCCGGACTGCTGACGCCGCACTGGTTGTATGAGAGCCTGGGTCTGTCAACGCCGAATAAACAGATGCTGGCTATCATAAGCGGCGGGATCGCTGGTTTGATTTGCCTGGCCGGCATTACGCTGCTGCTGCAGCGTCGGCTAATGGATGAACGCATACGCGCGACCAGCAAGCCGATGGATATCTTCATCCTGTTGTGGATATTCGTGACGCTGGTGCTGGGCCTGATTAGCATCCTGTTCTCGCTGCAACACAAAGATGGCAGCGTCATGCTACTGCTCGGACAATGGGCGCAACACATCGTGACCTTCCGTGCCGGTGCGGCCGATGCCATGCTGACGGTTCCGTTGATCTACAAAATCCATCTGATGTTCGGCATGACCCTGTTCGTATTATTCCCGTTCAGCCGGCTGGTTCATGTGTGGAGCGGATTCGCGGCAGTCACCTATTTAAAACGCAGCTATCAAATTGTGAGACAGCGCGGTTAATTAAAATCAAAACGGTTCTTCTTCCCTCCACTTTTACGGGGGAAGGGACCAGTTGTAGATTTTTATTTTATGGAGAGCAGATCATGGATATCAGCGTAAATGATGTGGAGATTACCGACGAAGCAGTGGAGCGCGAGTTGCCGTTCCATGAGAATTCTCCCGCTCCGTTGAAGTCAGCGGTTGAGGCGCTGGTGTTGCGTGAGGTATTGCTGCAAGCCGCACGCGATAAGCTGGCCCTGGCACAGGAAGAGTTGCTCGCACTGGAAAAATCCCAAGCGGAAGAATCTGATGTGGAGTCTTTGATTGAGGATGCACTGATTAACCAGCTAATAGAAATGGAAGTGGTTTCACCGACACCGACCGATGAGGAATGTGAAATTTACTATCGCAAAAACCTCAATCAATTCCGCACTGGCGATCTGGTGGAAGCGAGCCATATACTTTTCCAGGTGACGCCCAATGTGCCACTGGATGCTCTACGGGCAAAGGCGCAGGAGGTATTGCAACAGGTACAGACGCATCCTGAGCAGTTCAAGGAGTTGGCACGCACATACTCCAATTGCACTTCGGCGGAAGTTGGCGGCAACTTGGGTCAACTGAGCAAGGGCCAGACCGTCCCTGAATTTGAACGCGTTATATTCAGTCTTGAGTCCGGGGAAATTGCACCCAGGCTGGTTGAAAGCCGTTTTGGTCTGCATATTGTGCGTGTAGAACACTGTGTGGAGGGGAACACCTTGCCGTTTGAAATGATACGCGAACAGTTGGCCCGGTTCCTGAGCGAGCAGGTGCGCGCACGTGCTCTAAAGCAGTATCTGAAAATTCTGGTAGGGCAGGCAAATATTCAAGGGGTGGAACTGGAAGGCGCAGACTCGCCGTTACTGCAGTAGGGTGTGTCCCATGCACCCGGCACGGCACTGCTTATCCAACTGCGGTTTTCTACGCGGGCTACTTTAGGTTAAGCTTAGATAGACTAAAAAGGAAAACTAATCAATGAGTATCGACCGCTGGATAAAAATCCATGAAACGAGTTTCGGCAGTCCCTTTGAACGCATTTTCGTCATCAAGGTACTGGCTAAGGTCAAGGTCAACACCCAGTATCACTTCGAGGATCTAGACGGTAAAAACCGTTATTGCGATTTTGTCATTCAAGAAGGTTCGATAACAATGGTTGGTGGAATTTATATTTAAATTCACCGTGAATAGGAATGCACCTTAGGCGTCTTAATTGACGCCTTTTTTGTATCTGCTCGGGTATATATAGATCACGGGAGAATGCCCTGGGCCCGGAGCATCCCGCTGTGGCTATGAGCCTTGAGAACCTGGCCGAGCTTTACAGAAAAACAGGGATAGCGAAGGAGGCCGTGGCCTTGGATAAACGGGCAGCGACCATAAGGGCGATTGTTCGATGAATGCGATTGAACCCGAAGAGCGGTACATATGGAGATTGTAAGGTTGCGCTGCGGAAAATCAACCGGTTATCATGGGTCGAACGGGGGAGGGCGGTTAAATGGGTTGTTATAATCGCACCATGCCGTCCCCAAGTATGGTGTGTCTGGTTTTTCTATGGGGCAGTAGCGGGACACTTGCTGGTAAAAAACCACAATAAAGCGCGATAAGCCAAAATAAACACAGAGCAATAACGCACTGATATTATTGCTTTAGTTTGTTGTGTTGTATTGTGACTTATTGACTAGACGTGATTCGTAATCAGTAGGTCGGAGGTTCGATTCCTCTCAACAGCACCATTTCATATTTCTCTGGTCAAGAGTAAATCCAATTTAGTTCGCGCGTAACCGTTAATTTAGAATGGTTCATAATTATCGTTAAGGGATTGTAAACAAGAAGACTGAAGTCGTAACTCATAGCTTGACGGAAGAAAGAATCGCTGATCTGGAGAAGATTGTTGATCGATTTCAGCGTGTTTGCGGCACGCCATTGGGGGACTTGATCTGGGTTTATGCTGAGAGCGAGACGTCGAAAGGTAAAGAATACGGTTGTTACCTGATAGGGAGACGTCGAAAGGTAAAGAATACGGTTGTTACCTGATAGGGAGAATGACTGGAATGCATAATAATTTGTTTGAGGGTGAGGCTAGGTTACTCGAAGATCATTGGGAATTTGCTGAGTATCTGTTCTTGCCATTTGTTCAGTGGCCGGTCATGGAACGGGTGGTTTTTTTAGAACGGTGGGTTCAAGGTCTAGCTAGCGATTTTCCTGGTCAAGTTAAGCAAGAGTATTTAGAGGCGATTAACGGACTTCGGTTGAAGGTCAATTAGACATGTGTATTTTAGAGACCTAAGAATTTTTTTAATTGATGAAACTTAAGTGGCATATTTAAGTCGATAAGTTAGACGTTGTGAACTAGTTACTGTTTTAGTAACGATAATAAAAATCCTATTACAAATTCTGAATATTTGAGGGGAAGATGAATGAGACGTATAAATCTGGCATTGTGTTTGGTGTTGCTGCTCCCAGCTTTATTGAGAGCAGAAACTGATGGTAACGAGTTGCTTGAGATGATGCAGCACCCTAAAGGTCGCGAGGCGGCCCAGCCATTCATCGATGATGTGTGGCTTAAATGGAATAATGGACTTTTTTGTATTCCAGAAGAAAACATACGTGACACGACATTCGCGGCCGTTTTGGACTACCTGGAAAATAACCCTGAGAATCTTTTCCGCCCTCGGCGTTATTTGATAGTGCAAGGGCTTAGAGCAGGGTTCCCTTGTATCAAGGAGTAGTAGCACTTCTTCTTGGTGGTAAATGAGGGCTGCAATCCGACCTTGGGTTAAAATTTTCGGCCCCATTAGCTAACTCTTGCTTCCCATAAGATGTCATAAATACCAGATCCCCAAGGGACTTTGTCGCTTCCTCAATTAGGTCTTTCTAGGCATCGTCTTTTTTTGACCCTTGTTCCGTCTTCTCGATAACTGAGTAATATAAACATATCTTCATTGGTATCGTTTAATCAATAGTCTTATTGAATCGAGTTTTTATGAAAATTACAGACGTTAAAGTACACATTCTGCAAAGTAATTTGGATGAGCCCTTTGCTTTTTCGCAAGGATGGGTAAAGGTGAGGTCGGCCACTATTGTGGAAGTTCAAACTGATACAGGTTTGGTGGGTTGGGGTGAGGCCTTCGCGCAAGGGCTTGAGTCTCCACAAATAGCTGCCTCAGCTATAGAACATTCGCTTAAGCCATTGATCTTGGATGCCAATCCAACAGACGTAGAAGTCCTTTGGCATAAAATGTACAACCATACTCGGGACTTTGGGCGTAAGGGGTCTGTTATGGCGGCGATCAGTGCTATAGATATCGCCTTATGGGATATTGCAGGAAAATTTTTTGAGGTGTCAATCTCTCAGCTCATTGGGGGAAGGTTCAGAAATCAAGTCCAACCGTACGCCACAGGTTTTTATCGATTGAGTGGGCAGAATGAGGGAGAGCGGCTGGCCGAAGAAGCCATCGCGCATTATGAGGCCGGGTTTAAGGCAATGAAAATTAAACTTGGTTTTGGTGTTGATGATGACATTAGGGTTATGCGCCAAGTCGGACGGGGGCTTGAGGGGCGAGATGTTGAACTCATGGTAGATACGAATCACGCTTATGGCCGCACTGAATCCTTACGGTTAGGGCGAGTGCTTGATGAATATGATCTACGTTGGTATGAAGAGCCAGTTCCACCGGAAGATATTGATGGCTATATTGAGCTTCGCGCCAAGTTAACGACCCCAATCGCGGGAGGGGAGAATGAACACTCTATCTATGGGTTTCGTGAGTTGTTGAATCGCCATGCAGTTGATATTGTACAGCCTGATATCGGCTCCTGCGGTGGCATTACTGGAGCAAGGCATGCCGCGATAATAGCTCAAGCGAATGGAATAGAAGTGAACCCCCATGTGTGGGGTTCTGGTGTCGCGCAGGCTGCCTCTCTTCAGGTTTTAGCGGCACTTCCCGATACGGTTCATTCGCTTTACCCGAGACAACCCATTTTTGAGTACGATCGATCATCACATCCTTTTAGAAATGATCTGGTAGACAGACCTCTAACACTTAATAAGAATTCAATGGTTGAAATATCGGATGCTCCTGGGCTTGGTATTCAAGTCAACAGAGAAACAATAAAAAAATTCAAAGTTAATTAGGCTTACGATAAATTTTTATAATGCGAGCTCAGGAAGTCTTTGGCGACTTGTATCAGGAAACCTCATACAGAGCTTGCCTTGGAAAGTCTTACGTAGACTTTCGCGTTAGCGAAAGGAGCAGGGATCAAAGCTGGTTCTTTGGGAATCGGTTTGTAACTAGCTGGGCTTTTATTTCTGGGGAGAACCCCAAATCCATTCGCTTAACTGAACGAGAAAATGAGGCTAGGAGCCGCATGTTGTTGCGGTATTTGAAGGTAATAAATATGAAATATTTGTTGGGATTAGGTATTCCTGACTCTGACAATTGGCCCGTTGAATCAGGATTCTTTGTATTAAATATAAGTAGTATTGAGGCAAGTCGGATAGGACGAAAATTCCGACAAAATGCTATTTTGTTTTTTCGAGTTCTAAAGCCAGTTGAGCTAGTTTGGTTAGTTTAGACCCGGCCACTCTTAATCGATCCCAGCTATCGAAACTTTCGCATGAAGTTTCGGTCAATATGATCTTTCCAGCACCATACCCATTTGCCGCTAGTACATAAAATATTCCTCGAGGCAACGGCATATTTGCTGCCGGCACTGATTAAAGCCAGGGCATGTTTCTGTGGTGTATATCGCTCAAGTGGTTTCTCGTTCACTAGGTTGTTGATGTTGTTAATAAGCACTGCAGCTTGTTTTACCGCGTAAACCCCGGACTTTGGATACTGCAAACCTTCGATAGATCCAATGTCTCCAACGGCAAAGAGATTGTTAATATTTTTAACTTTGAGGTATTGATCTGTTTTAATGAAGCCATCTTTTGTCGTGGGTAGATTTGACAATTTAGGCCAGGTGCTCGCTGCCGCACCGGTAGCCCATACCGTCAGGTCGGATTTAATTATTTTCCCTGATGCGGTTTTAACATGGTCTTTGGATATGCTGACCACCGGATTGGCATAGTAGGTCGTTACATTTTTTTTATGGAGAATTTGGTGAAATTTCCGCCGAATCGGCATGGGGTGTGTTTCTAAAATATCTTGGGAACCAGTGATCATTGAGAAATTAAGATTGGTGTAACCACAGGCATCTACGCGATATTTTAAAGCGAGTAAGATTTCGATCCCAGCTGCCCCACCTCCCACAACGGAAACCTCAAAATTCTGTTTCATGGGAGCATTGCTAACTTCGTTTAAGAAACGATCAATTTTTGTGATCAGCCGATCAATTGGTTTGATCGGGGTTGCCCACTCATTAACGCCAATTGTTGAGTAGAGATTCGGTGTTGATCCGATATTGATGGATGCAAGATCATAGTGATACTGATTTTTTTGAGTATGTATCAGCTGCTCATATGGTGAGATCTGTGTTACGGACTCTTTGAGAAACCTAAATTTATATCTATCGCATAGCTCTTGAAGGTTGATGTGGCAGTCTGCAAACGTGTAATGACCGGATATTAATCCAGGCAGCATTCCTGAGTATGGGGTGTATTCCTCGCTACTAATTAATGACACCTCAACATCTATCGATGATTGTTCACCCAGTCTCCGAATAGTTTCTAAATGAGTATGACCGCCGCCAATGAGGACAAGTTTCTTCATCTTAGATTTGTGCGCGCATAAGGTATACACAGGATGATAGATAAGTCATATCAGTCATTAAAGGCAATGTGTTAATTGAGGCATCTCTTTTGAGAGTCGATGGTAATCCGTGATTTCATCAACGTCCCATAGTGTAGGCAATTCTTGCCAAGTATAATTATTTTTTTTAGATTTGATCTGACCTGGTTCATAACTTGGTTGGTGCGCCACACGATATTGTGAAATATAGTTGAGGAGAACGAGCGCGATCCAATTAAAGAAAATCCTCCATCTTCAACGGGGATGAATACGTATTCGTGCCGATCTAGTTCAAGAAATGCTCTTTTTAGCATGGCTTGATTAATAGACGGGCAGTCACATCCAATCAGGATTACTTTTTTGTGGTCCTCTAAACCCTTGCTAAGGGCAAGAGACATTCGATCAGCTAGAGATTCGCCAACTTGGGACTTTAGCTGACAATTAGGGCCTACCGCATTAAAGAATGCATGATTGATATCTGGTGTGATCCAAATCTCAAGCTTAGATGACATGCTTGTAGCCACTTTTACTGCATGAAGGGTCATCCGTTGATGTAACTCGCACGCCCTGCGTGAGCCTAACTCCGGAATCAGTCTTGTTTTGACTGATCCCTCAACTGGCGTCCGAGTGAAAACCTGAATCAAAGTGTCTGGCTCATGAATGGCATGGTCAATCATCTTTGATCGTACTGTTTCTTTAACCAATTTGGTGGCGCTCTGAGGAAAAATAATAGTCGGAGAGCCCACATTTTTAAAATTGTTCTTACGGGCCCATTGTTCTCCCACCGCCGAACCGATGTTTTTATTCGCGCATTACTGATAAATGGTTTTCCTACTCGTTTTAGTTTTTTTGAAAAAACGATATCCTCCATGATCGCAATTGATGGGAAAAATCCTATTTCTAAAAAAACATCTTTACGAACAAAAATTCCTTGATCGCCCGTAGCAATACTCGTAACTCTTGAGCGAAGATTCATCATGGACTCAATGATTCTAAAAATTCTCTTCGGATGATTTAAGTGCATATCGAACCAACCCCAAGAGTGGTCGTGTAGTGCTGCTTCAATAATATTCTCAAATTTAAAGCTAATCGAAGAGTCTGCGTGCAAGAACCATAATAATTTTCCTTTTGCACAGACTGCCCCAGCGTTCATTTGTTCTGCTCGACCAGGTTTAGCGTGGATAATCTGATCTGCTGTGTAACGTATGACCTCCAAGGTTTTATCTGTACTGCCTCCGTCAACTACAATGATTTCCGTTTTACTCGATTTTTTGGTATGAAGCTCGTTAAGTAATAAAGGGAGAAGTTGTTCCTCG
>ERZ890510.1000-NODE-1000-length-20038-cov-4.511134_pt1 | contig 20038 bp, 18 predicted proteins | sample MGYA00521265_ERZ890510 | MGnify/ENA primary metagenome ERZ890510 (study PRJEB32303, sample SAMEA104408624) | aquatic metagenome | biome: Brackish water; feature: Chemocline; material: water | place: Baltic Sea | collected 2014-10-26T21:54:00 | depth 110 m ...
GGGCCCGTCGCGACAAGCTCTCCGGATGCTTCTGGTGTAACAGACAGGGCCTGCGGATAGATGACCTCATAGGCCGAACCAGCCGCCATGTGCAGAGCCGCCTTGCCCTGCAGCAACTCGATCACCTGCGCTACCCCCGGACGAGCGGGCCGCCCCGAGAGCGTCAGTGTGCCAAGGCCTCGTCCCCCGTCGACTGCAAGTGCCGTGCACTCGATGACGACGTCATCCGTGTCTACCTCCGCCAGCGACAGGGTGGCAGAATAGCTGCCGGGCCCGTCCTGCTGCAGAGGCTGAGCATGCCCGGCAAAGGTGATCTGCGGCGGCGCCTGCAAGGCTCGCGGGGCGGCCACCCGCAACAGCACATGGCGCGTCCGGAATGTCGGGCTCAGATCGAGACGAAAGGCCTCGGCATTTTCTGTCAGTTGTGGCACAGCGAGGGTCTGTTTGTCTTCGTTGCCGACGGCATCCCGCACCCGCAGCGACCAGGCCGTCACCGAGGTGCCCGTCCCCGAAGTATCCGCCGGCAGGGCCCAGGTAAATGGCCCCGCACCAACAACGATCGAGGACTGCTGCACGATTCTGCCTGACGCCGCATCGACGATCTCTGTTGTCAGCCGTTCGTCGTCCGCATCGGCAAAGTCCGCCTCGAGAAACCAACCCTCCTCCGAGCCACGCACCAGGCGCGCAGCAACCACCTGCGGCGGCGCCGATACTTCGAGTTGCAGCCGCGCCCGGGCTCGATTGCCCGCCACATCTGCGGCGGTAACGATCACCTCGTGCAGGCCCGATGGCAGGCCCGATGGCAGCCCGTCTTCGCCGCCGGCGACGATGGACCCGTCACCCGCCGTCCCGGCGTAGAAGGAGAGGCGATTTCCAGGGCGGCGGTAGAGGGCGGTGAACACCCCTTCGATGGCTGCCGGCCGTAATCGATCCAGTGCCACCAGGTGGCCGTCGGCAAAAGACACGTGCTCGAAAGTGGAGGTGAAGTGCGATTCGCCATCGACGTGCAATTCGTGGCGCAATGCTGCCAGTTTGTTCGGCGCCAGATCGGCGCGGTCGTAGGAATCGACAGCCATACCGATACGGCCCCAGACTCGTACCCTGCGACTGGCCTCGTAATCGGCGGGACCGCTCCCTGAAGACATGGCCCGAAGGGTGACAGCCACAGGATCCTGCCCACCGTCGATTCGGGCCGCTGCTGACAGGGGCACGAGCAACAGTCGGCGCAAGGTTGGCGGGGTGGTATCGGCGACGGGGCCCAGGCCCTGCAACAACGGATTCTGCGGCACGTTGAGGGCATCGCGGATTTCCACGTGCAGATGAGGTGGCCCGGCGCCACTCTCTCCCGTGTGGGCGATCACCTGCCCGCGCTGCACCGGAATCTCATCGGCCGTGAACCACAGTTGCACGGAGTATTGTCTGGCGGCGCGTTGTGCCGCTTGCACACGTTGGGTCACAGGCGTGGCAAAGCTCTCCAGGTGCCCATACACCGCGATCCGCCCATCGGCCAACTGCTGATACAGGGCCCGCCCGTAGCCCCATGGTGACGTGCGCACGCGCAGAATCCAGCCATCGGCGACGGCGCGCACGGCATATCCCGTCTTGCCCCAGGTCTTCAGATCAATGCCGTTGTGAAAGGCCGTCGCCCGCGTCTCACCGAAGGTGGAGGACAGGGCCGGTTGCAATTCCAGCGGCCAGAGCAAGGGCGCCGACGTCTGTGCGGGCCCATCTGTTGCCTGGGCGCCCCCGGGAAGGGGCAGGCAACCGAGCACAGCGAACGTCCACCACGACAGGCGGCGCCTCACGCGGGATCCTGCGGAAAGATCCGCAGCTCTATGCGCCCGCCGTCGGTGACCGTCACGTAATGGTTTGGATCCTCCGTCCAGGCACCCGTGTTCAGGTAGCGATGCCCGTCGCGCTCCCACTCCATCGGTGCGTGCGTATGGCCACAGGTGACGGCGTGAAAGCCATCGCGACGGGCCGCATCAATCGCCCGTCGGGCAACATGCTCGTTGAGCACGCGGTAGAGCAGGCCCCAGCGCTTGGCATAGTGGGCCACGTGCATATCCGGGAAGCCGAAGCGGACGCGGAGTCGGTGGAATTTCTTGAAGATCTTCTTGAACAGGCCGTGCTTCGGCATGACGCCATCCAGCTGATCCCCATGCACGACCAGCAGCTTGTCCGCCACTTCCCAGCGGCGGACGAACTGTATGTCGCCGGCATCAGCCAGGCCAAAGCTTTCGTCGTGATTGCCGTGCACCCAGATCACGGAGCGCTGACGGGATTCACGTACCAGCCGGTGGATGACATCTTCGTGCGCCGCCGGCAGGGGGTCCCCCGGTTCGTCGATGGTGTCGCCATTGAGCACCAGGCGCACGCCCGTCGGCAACGCATCGAGGAAACGAACGAAGTTCTCCAGACGGAAGTAGGGGCTTCCGAGGTGGAGGTCGCTGACGATGTAGGTGTCGCCGTCGGCCGCCAAGGCGGTGGTATCCTTGCAGAACTGGTCCGGGTGGGTTACTTGTCTCAACTCGCGTACAGCCAACACACACGCTGATGACTGCCCATGAATGACTGAACCGATGAATAACGCCACATCTCCGCAGGACTGCAAAGAGGCCGCAGATGACAACGACCCGCGCTTGCAGAAGTTGTTGGCACACCTGCAGGCCTTGCTGCCCGACCCTTTGCAGGTGCCGGATTTCCGCCAGGCGATGCTCACCGAACCGGGTGTCGACGTGCGGCTCAGTACGTTGTTGCCGGCGGCACGCGCCTTTGCTCCACGCCTGCAGGCGCTGTGTGAGTCCGTCGCGTGGTGTCCGGACACGCTGCGCCTGCCGCCGGATCTGGCGGCCACCGTCAGTCACAGTCTGGAGTTTCGCCTGGGCGCGCTCTACATGCAGGCCAAGGCAACAACCCTCGCCGTGCGCGCCCTCGACCCGCAACCGGGCGAACTGGTCCTCGACCTGGCCGCCGCACCGGGGGGCAAAGCGACACAGATCGCCACGGCCATGGGCAACACGGGCCTGCTGGTAGCCAACGAGCCACGGCACAAGCGCCTCGCCGCGCTCGTGGGCAACCTGGAACGGTGTGGCGCCTACAACACCCTGCTCACCTCGGTCCTCGGCACCCAGCTGGCGCGCTCCTTCCACAACGTCTTCGATCGTGTACTGCTGGATGCGCCCTGCTCCGGTGACGGCATCCTCTGCAAGGATCGCAGCATGCTCAGGTTCTGGTCGCCCGAGGACTCCGTCCACAAGAGCGCCCAGCAGATCGGGCTGCTGCGGGCGGCGTTCCACATGCTGCGCCCCGGCGGCCGCCTGGTCTATTCCACCTGCAGTCTGTCGACCGAAGAAAACGAAGACGTCCTCGTGGGCCTGCTGAAGAATTTCGACCCCCTCGTCGACGTGCAGCAGGTGTCTGCGATCACCGATGGCCACCTGGCTGCCGAACAGCTGGCGCGTTACCCGCCGGCCTTCTCCGGCTGCGCCCGCGTCTGGCCCCATCTGCATGCCACAGAGGGCGCTTTCGTCGCCGTCATCAGCAAACGCGGCCCAAGCGAGTGGCTCATGGCCGAAGACGATGCCGGTGCCTTGCTGCGGACGCTGCCGGCAGACCCCGATCCAGACGCGTGGGCGCAACAGCTGGCCAGTCGCTGGGATTTCACCCCCGACATTCCACCGGGCTACGAGGTCGTCGCCAACAACCGCCATCTGGATCTGCGCCATGGGGGCGCCGGGCTACTGGCGCAGCAGCCCTGGTATGTCCGCTCCGGCATGCGCCTGGCAAGTCTGCACAAGCAGCACTTCTATCTGTCGCAGCAGGCCGTGTGCCTCTGGGGAGAACAGGTGCGCCAGCGGCGCCTGGACATCGACATGGACCAACTGCAGATCCTGTTCCGCGGAGAATCGTGCCAGGTCGAAGCGCCCGCCCTCACGGGTGAGGTCGTCTGCTTCCACGATGACCTGCCCATCTGCCGTGGCGTCGTACGCGATGGCAGTCTTGCCGGCTACGTGCCCAAGGTGGCCCGCACCCTACGCCTCAACAGAATGCTGTCGTGAAGCGGACCGCCCTGCTGTTAGGGCCGAGCAAGCCCGCGCAACGGACGCTGCCACAGTGGCACCAACACACCCCGACCGGTGCAGAACGCCGCTGAGTTTTCCCATGGGAAGACTTTTCTTCCCACCCTCGGAACGTCTTTCCCTCCCCGAATATCCCCGTTTTTCCGCTTGCCCAATTCACGTCGACATGTAGTTGTCGCCCGGCATCTGACACCTACATGCTGTGACGGATACCATACAAACAAACATGGTATCATATGGATTGTCATAGTTCTTCAAGAATTGTAACTGTCTGTATTTGCTTGTCTTACGAAATACTCGACTGGATCTGGCACGCCCCTTGCAAAGGTCAGGGCGAACACGCCTTCGTGGCCCGGGACCGAGGGGTAGACTCTTCCCTTTCCCTGCAACACCTGCTGTCTGTTCCTCCTCGCGCAGATAGCAACCCTCGGTCCCGGCCCCTTACTACGAAGGGTAAATGGGGAAGACGATATGCCCGCAACCTATCAGTTACGCACGAGACTCCGGATGTATCTGCTGGTGACGCTGTTGTGCGCCGCCGCTGCCGCTGGGCTGCAGATGTTCCTTGCTGGTACGGGTGAGTTCCGCAACTATGCCGAACGCCAACTCGACAGCACCGTCCGCGCCGCGGTCCACCAGGAAGTGACCGATCTGTCAAGAACGGAGACACAGAAATGAACACGAGATGGTATTGTGGCCTCCTGCTGGATCTGCCCAACTGCAGCCGACGTCGGCTGTCCTTGCAGCTGCGCCGCTGCATTCGAGCCGGCAGCCTGCCCTCGAGGCGGGCCTGGAAAGCAACCGTATCCGAGGCCATGTACGGCTACATGCGCCGCACCTGAACTGGACGGGCTGCTCTGCCGGCCGGCGACCCCCTCCCCGGGACCGTCGGTCGGGCCACAGCCATCCTGACCGGCCGCGCGCGGCGACCCGCTCCCCGGGATCGTCGTGTGCAGCCGGCACGTACACAGCAAGGGCCCCCGGAGTCTGCTCCGGGGGCCCTTGTGTCAGTTCGATCTGGCGCTGGAATCAGTTCGGTCCCGTCCAGCGCTCAAACAGTTCATGATCCAGGCCCAGCAGGCTCAGGGCCCGGCCGGCGATGAAGTCGCCAAGATCGTCGAAGGTCTGTGGTTTCTGGTAAAAGGCCGGCATCGCCGGCAACACCGTGGCGCCCGCCTCGGCGACGGTCACCATGTTGCGCAACTGAATCAGGTTCATCGGCGTCTCGCGCACGACCAGCACGAGGGGCCGACGCTCCTTCAGCGTCACATCGGCGGAGCGTTCGATCAGGTTCGACGACGTGCCATGGGCGATCGCCGCCAGCGTCTTGGCCGAACAGGGTACCACAATCATACCGCCGATCCTTGACGATCCGGAGGAGATCGACTGGGTCAGGTCATTGACGCCATGTTCCTCGAGGCTGCCGTTGCGCACTTCCTCCCCACCCTTGCGCACGAGAAATTCGACGATCGACTCACGGTCGGCTTCCCAGCCCAGTTCCTCGTGCAGCACATAGCGACCGTACTTCGACATCACCAGATGCACGTGATGCCCGGCGGCCAGCAATGCACGCAGGGTCCGCACGGCGTAGATGGCGCCGCTGGCGCCGGTGATGGCGACAACGAAGGACAGCGGTCTCGTCACGAGGGATTCTCCTGCTCCATGGACAATGCCTCGCGTCCCGCATCGAGGAGCCTGACGATGGCGTCGACGTCATAGACGCAGCCACCCCAGGTGCCGCCGCCGGCGCGTTGCAGCGCCGCCCACAGGCGCGTGTCGTCGGGCAGATGGGCGTCGGGGGCAAGGTCCGGCCGGGGCTCGCGCTGTGCCAGGATGCGGGCGCCTTCGTCGGCGTCAAAGGAATGCACCCCGTCGCCGACCAGATTGATCCGTCCCTGCAGGTTGCGTGTGTCGACAACGATTTCGATCTCATCGCCGTCCAGCAGACGACCGATGGGCCCACCGGCCAGGGCCTCCGGCCCCAGATGGCCAATACAGGGACCGCTGGAGAACCCGGAGAAGCGCGCGTCCGTCAGCAGGGCGACATCCTTGCCGAAGTCGCAGTATTTCAGCGCGATCGTCACCTGGGCGATCTCCTCCATGCCCGTCCCCATGGGACCGCAGGACAACAGCACCATAACGTCACCGGCCTGGATCTGATCGGCTTTGATCGCCGCCATGGCAGCTTTTTCCGAGGTGAATACCCGTGCCGGCCCGCGCATGGCGTAGACCCCCTCGGCGTCGAGCATGTCAGCAGCGATGGCTGTGGCTTTCACCACCGAGCCCTCCGGTGCCAGATTGCCCGTGGGAAAACAGACCGTACTCGTCATGCCTTTCGCCCGCGCTGCCTTGGCGTCCATGATGACGTCGTCGGGGTCGACACCGTCCTGCTCTTGCAGGATCTCGCGGAAGCGGGTCCGCCGCTCGCTGTGCTCCCACCAGTCCAGATTGTCCCCCAGGGGGCGCCCCGTCGCCGTCATGGCATCGAGCTTCAGCAGCCCCATGGCGCGCAGGTGCAGCATGACCTCGGGGACGCCACCGGCAAGAAAAGCGCGCACCGTCACGTGGAACTGTGGACCATTGGGCAACACGTCGACGATACGCGGCACCTGTCGATTGATCCGGTCCCAGTCGGCCACCACCGGTCGGCGCAGACCTGCCGCGTGGGCAATGGCAGGCACATGCAGCAGCAGATTCGTCGAGCCACCGAAGGCGGCATGGACCACCATGGCATTGTGGATGGCATCATCGGTGACGATGTCCGTCGAGCGGATGCCGCCCTGCTCCAGGGCAACGATGGCGCGGGCAGAACGTACCGCCATGTCGTGCCAGACCGGTTCACCGGAGGGCGCCAGCGCCGCGTGGGGCAACGTCAACCCGAGGGCCTCGGCCACAACCTGTGCCGTCGCCGCCGTGCCGAGAAACTGGCAGCCGCCACCAGGAGAGGCGCAGGCGCGACATCCCATGTCGTTGATTTCACCGATGGTGATTTCACCATGGGCCAGTCGGGAGCCGACGGACTGGATCTTGCCGGCATCCTCGCCCTCTGCCGGCGGCAGTGTGACACCGCCGGGTACGATGATGACGGGCAGATCCGGGCAACCGGCCAGAGCAATCAGCAGCGCCGGCAGGCCCTTGTCGCAGGTGCCGACGCCGACCACGCCCCGACGTCGCGGCAGGGACCGAATGAGTCTGCGCATGACGATGGCTGCGTCATTGCGGTAAGGCAGGCTGTCGAACATGCCTGTCGTGCCCTGCGAACGACCATCACAGGGATCGGAGCAGTACGCCGCATAGGGAATCCCACCCAGTCGGGTGATCTCGCGGGCGGCGGCCTCCATGAGCAGTCCCACTTCCCAGTGCCCGGTGTGATAGCCAAGGGCGATGGGGGTCCCGTCCGGCGCCCGAATGCCACCCAGAGTGCTGATCACGAGAAACTCGGTGCGCCCGAGATGGGCCGGGTTCCACCCCATGCCCGCATTCTGGCTGAAGGCGAAGATGTCGCCACTGGGAGAGGCCAGGACCGTCGCCTCATCGAGTGGCAGTGCCCCGGAGGGACCGCGGGCACTCGAACGAACGGTGTAGACGCCTTCATCAGCGGCTTGCAGGATATGATCGAGATCGACGGCGTCCGTCACGGCAGAATCCAGTCTGTAGTGGCGTCCCCCAGATACAGCAGGTCCGCCAGGGTAAAGACGAAGAAGGCAACGCTCACCAGGCCATTCATCGTCATGAAAGCAGTGTTCACCTGCCGCAGATCCTCGGGGCTCACCAGGTAGTGCTCGTACGCCAGCAGCGCAGCAATGGCGGCGACACCGACGAAGTAGATCACCTGCAGACCGGCGTTGATACCGAGGCCGATCATCAGCAGCACGGCCAGCACGTGCAGCACGCGCGCCAGCAGCAGGGCTCCGGCAAGGCCAAAGCGCACCGGAATGGAGTGCAGACCGGCGCCCTGATCAAAGTCGCAGTCCTGGCAGGCGTAGAGAATGTCGAATCCTGCCGCCCAGGTCATGACGGCCAGTCCCAGCAGCACCGGCGTCAGATCGAAGCTGCCCGTCACCGCGATCCAGGCACCCAGCGGCGCCAGGGCCAGGCCCAATCCCAGCACCAGGTGGGACGCCCAGGTGAAACGTTTGGTAAAGGAGTAGGCGAAGACGACGAGCAGCGCCACAGGTGACAACGCCAGGCAGAGCGCATTGATCTGCCAGGCGGCCAGCACCAGCAGCAGCGAGGACAACAGCACAAACAGGGCGACAGCAGGGACAGACATCGCCCCGGAAGGCAGCTCCCGTTGGGCCGTGCGCGGATTGTCGGCGTCGATCTTGCGATCCACGAGGCGATTGAACCCCATCGCCGCCGAGCGCGCCGCCACCATGGCCACAACGATCCACAGCAGCCGCATGGGCTGAATGCCGTGGGTCGCCGTCGCCAGCGCCGCCCCGCTGAGGGCGAAGGGCAGAGCAAAGATGCTGTGGGAAAACTTGATCATCCGGCCGTACAACAGCACCGGCGACAGCATGCTCATGGGTTCGGGTAGAATCGCAACGGCGGTATTTCGGGGATGATGCCCTGTGCGAAAGCGAGGCGGTAGAATTCTCTCAGCCCCGCCATCTGCTGCTCGCCGAGGTCGTAGCAGATGTGGTCGCGCAAGTATCTTTCGTACAACTCAGCCGAGCCCGCGCGTTCGCGCTGGAACGCAGCGGCGATCTCGGGCAGGTGCTGCTCCCCCTCGTGGCGCGCCCGCTGCAGCCGGGCAACCTGGACCGCACTCAGGGCGCCCTCTGCACCGGCCCAGAAGGCAAAGACAAAAGGAAGTCCGGTAAATTCGTTCCATTCACGACCCAGGTCCAGACTGTGGCGCCCGGCATCGTCGCGGCCCGATTCGACCAGGGGCAGCACGGGGTCGCCGATCAACAGCGCCGCATCAGCGCCGTAGAGCATGGCGTCCAGATCTGGTGGTGCCGGCACGAACTCCGGCGTTATGCCGTACTTGGCCTGCAGCAGGACGCGCAGCAACGCCACCGAAGTGCGCGAACTGGTATCGGCGGCGATGCGCTGGATCCTGCCCAGTTCGCCGCGATAGAACAGACGCACCGTCAGCACTTCGCCCACAGCACCGATCGCCAGCTCCGGCACAATCAGACCGCCGCCGTGGCGGGCGTACTCCACGGCCGGAATCAGACCGACATCGATGGTGCCCGCAGACAAGGCGTCGGCGCAGGCGGAAGGCACATCGTAGACGATGTCAAAGAGCGACTCGTCCTCTTCCAGGCCGTACATCAGAGGGCGGGTGTTGAGGAAACTGATTGCGCCGAGACGGGCACGACGCGCGCCGGCAGACCCGGCGTGGCTCATGAAGCGGCAGCCTGCGCGGAGGACTCGGTCGGCGCACGCTGGGCGGCCAGAGCCAGGGCCTCGGGGTCTGGCCGGGTGGCGACCCTTTCATACCGCGTATCGCGCCGGCGAGGCTCGTAGCCGGCATCACGAATCAGCCGTTGCATATTGGCCAGATCCATCTCGCTCGTGTGGCTCGTGCCTGCGGCACTGACCACGTTCTCCTCCAGCATCGTGCTGCCGAAATCGTCGACACCGTAGTTCAGGCTCACCTGCGCGATTTTTGGCCCCTGCGTGACCCAGGACGCCTGGAAATGATCGATGTTGTCGAGAAACAGGCGACTGACGGCGACGGTCCGCAGATGGTCGAAGCCCGTTGCCTTGGCCCCGCTCCAGCGCTCGGGATCGGCGCCGAGATCGGTGGCATCCGGTTGAAAGTTCCACGTGATGAAAGCGGTGAAGCCGCCGCCCTCATCCTGCACGTCACGAATGTGCTGCAGGTGCTCGATGCGATGGTCGATCGTTTCGACGTGACCGTACATCATGGTCGCCGTCGTGCGCATGCCCAGGCGATGGGCGATCCGATGCACATCGAGCCATTCCTGCGTCCGGTCCTTACGGAAACCGATGATGTCGCGGACCTCGTCATTGAGAATCTCGGCACCGGCACCCGGGATGGAATCAAGTCCCGCGTCACGCAGGCGACGGATCGTCTCGTCCAGTGGCAGTTTCGACAGATGCGCGATGTAGATGATCTCCGTCGCCGACAGACAGTGCTGCTGCACGGAGGGATAGCGGGCCCGGATCTGCGAGAACAGTTCCTCGTAGTAGTCGAGGCGCAACTTCGGATTGAGTCCGCCCTGCATGAGGATTTCATTCGACTTCGGTGTGTCGCCACCAAAAGCGACGAGCTCGTCGATCTTGGCGAAGATCTCCTCGTTCGGCAGCGTGTAGCCCTCTGCAGAGCCCGGGGCGCGATAGAACGCACAGAAGTCACACTTCACCCAGCAGACGTTGGTGTAGTTGATGTTGCGACCCACATTGAAGGTCACCTCCGCCTGCGGGTGCTTACGCAGGCGCACGGCATGGGCCAGCAGGCCCAGTTCAGCCACATTGGGGTGGGCATACAGCCGGCGCGCATCAGCGGTGGTGAGCCGCTCGCCCGTAGCGATCTTGTCGGCGATATCCTGAATCACATCAACCGGCAGCTTCGCTCACGAGCGCAGTTGCCTGCGGCACGAGGCGATAGAGGCTGTCCCTCTCGACCGGCGTGCGCCCGGCCTCGACGATACGGTCGAGCAGGTCCTTCTGCGTCAATCGCTGCTGCGTCGCCTCAAAGCTCGTGCGCGTGATCTCATAGTCCATGATGGTTCCATCGATGTCGTTGGCGCCATACCACAGGGCCACCTGCGAGATATCGATGGTGTTCATGATCCAGAAGGTCTTGATATGCGGAAAGTTGTCGAGCATGAGCCGGCCGATGGCGATTTCGCGCAGATCGAGTTGGCCCGTGGGTCCCGGCAGATGATCGATCTCGGTACGCTCCGGATGGAAGGACAGGGGGATATAGGTGAGGAATCCGCCCGTCTCGTCCTGCACCTCACGCAAGCGCGTCAGGTGGTAGACTTTTTCTTCGGTGTTTTCCACATGGCCGTAGAGCATGGTCGCATTGGAGGGCAGGCCGCTGCGATGGGCGGCAGCAGCAATCGCCAGCCAGTCCTCGCTGTCAGCCTTGGTCCAGAACAGGTCCTCGTGCACACGCTCGGAGAAGACCTCGGCGCCGCCACCGGGAATGGACTCCAGGCCCGCCGCCCGCAGATCGGCGAAGACCTCGGCCAGGCTTTTCTTCGCGATGCGCTGAATTTGCGCGATCTCGATCATGGTGAAGGCCTTCAGGTGGGCCTCGGGTCGAGCCTCTTTCATCGCCTGCAGAACATCGAGATAGTACTGGTAGGGAAGTTTTGGATTGACGCCGCCGACCATGTGGATCTCGGTGATCGGCACCTCGGCATAGGATCGAACCCGGTCTGCCACCTGCGCCGGCGTCAGCACGTAGCCGCGCTCGTGATTCGGCTTCACGTAGAAGGAGCAGAACTTGCACAGCTTGTTGCAGACATTCGTGTAGTTGATGTGCTGATTGCGCACGTAGTAGGTCGTGTCGCCATGGCGTGCCTCACGCACCAGGTTTGCCAGATACCCGAGGGCGGCCAGATCCGGACAGGCATAGAGACGCAGACCATCGTCGGCAGACAAGCGCTGGCCAGCGACGACTTTGGCGTGCACGTCGGCGAGGCCGGCGCGATCAAGCTGCTCTTCAAGGATCAAGCGGACGTCCAGGGAAAACGGGATGCAGGGGCGTAGAACTGACGGATGGGGAAGTTATCCCCGCCCCCAGGGAGCGTCAACGACCCATTGCAGGGTACACCTACGGTCGTGCCCCCTGGTAGACGGCGCTGATTCCCAGAGTCAGCGGCTGGTAGCGATTGTCAACAAATCCGGCGTCTGCCATCAACTCAAGAAACGCCTCGCCCTGCGGGAAGGTGCCCACCGAGCGTGGCAGATAGGCGTAGGCCTGCCGGTTGCCCGAGATCCAGCCACCTACGACAGGCAACACATGTTTGAAGTAGAACCGGTAGAACTGACGGAAGCCGAAGGCGGAGGGTTCGGTAAAGTCCAGGATGAGCAGTTCGCCCCCCGGGCGCAGGACGCGGCGGGCTTCGGCAAGTCCCGTTGGAATGTGGCCGAAGTTGCGCACACCAAAGGCGGCCATCACCAGATCAAAGGAATTGTCGCGAAAGGGCAGGCGTTCGGCGTCCCCACCCAGCAGGCGAATGGGCGCTCCGGGGCCCACGGCAACCTTGGGGACCCCCAGACGCACCATGGCCAGCGCCACATCAGCGCCAACGATGCGGCCCGGCTGCAGGCGGCGGGCGGCGAGGGCGAAATCCCCTGTTCCCGTCGCCAGATCGAGGATGACCTGCGGCGTGCGCACACGCACCATCCCCAGTGCACGCCGCCGCCAGTAGACATCGATGCCGGCGCTGAGCAGGTGATTGAGCAGGTCGTACCGATGGGCAATGGCATTGAACATGCCCTGGATCGCCTGCTTGCGCTCGGCGACGTCGTCGTTGAGTTTCGCCGGTTCCCCGTTCACTGAATCTTCTGTCGATGTGATCATAATGAGCAGACGCGAGGCTACCGAATCCGGCGGCTCCAGTCAATCCGGACCTGACCTGCCACGAGCCGCACTCGACCGGCTGCCGGACGCGGTTGTCATCTGCGACGCAGCCGGACTGGTCCGTTTTGCCAATGTCGCTGCGCGTGAGCTTTTCGGTCCCGAAGCGACGGAGGACGCCGAACTGTTCGAGGCCCTGCACATCTGTCCGCGCCTCGGCGAACTGGTGCGCCAGGCCAGTCAATCCGGCATACCCCAGTCCTGTAGTGAGACGCCGAAATCCGGTGGGGGCAGACGGCGCCTGCTGGCGCAGGCGGTGCCCTTGTCAGTGCCCGGCTGCTGTCTGCTGACGGCGCGCCCTGTGGCCCATGGGGCCCACGAAGATCGGGACCTGTGGCAAGCGGAGAAGATGGCGGCTCTCGGTCGGCTCGCCGCTTCCGTCGCCCACGAAGTGCGCAATCCCCTGGGTGCCGTCGACATCCAGCTGCAGCTGTTGGCGGAGGAGGCGCGCACGCTCGATGGCCCCATCGCCACGAGCCTGTTGGCCCGCGTCGACCGGGCTCGGGCCGAGATGCGGCGCCTCGACGGCATCGTCAACAATTTCCTGCGCTTCTCCCGCCCGCCTGCCGTTCGTCTGGAGCCCACCGACCCGGTCCCCCTCGTGCAGCGCATGGTGGAGCTTGTCGAACCCGAAGCGCGTTCGCGCGGCATCCGCTTCCACTTCCCACAACCGCCGCACCTGCCGCATGTGCTGGCCGACGAGAATGTCCTGAGTCAGGCTCTGTTGAACATCGTCATCAATGCCTTCCAGGCGGTGGGCCGTGACAATGACGATTCTCGGGTCGAACTGCTGTGCAGTTGGGATGACGGTCGCGAACGCGTCCTCATCGAGGTCCTCGACAACGGCTGCGGCATTCCAGAGGAAGATTTGGAGCGGGTTCTGGAGTATTACTACACTACGAAAGACACCGGGACCGGCCTCGGCCTGTCCATCGCCCGAGGAATCCTCCAACAACACGGCGGATCTTTGCATTTGACCAGCCGCGTCGGCCTCGGCACATCGGTGACGTTGGCCCTGCCAGCCTGCCATTGGTCGCCCTCTCACCCGCCTCGGCACCTCCCGCATGATTGACGTGCCCGTCCGCATCCTGATCGCCGATGACGAGGTCTACATCCGCGAAGGGCTGCGTGATGCACTGCAGCGGCCGGGGCGAACCGTTGACATCGCCAGCGACGGACACGCAGCGCGGCGCGCCTTCGGCGCCTCGACCTATGACCTCATCCTCCTCGACCTGCGCATGCCAGGTCCCTCGGGCATGCAGTTGCTCGTCGAGATCAGCGATCGCCTGCCGGATACGCAGACGCTGCTGCTGACAGCCCACGGCAACATTGACACGGCCGTGGAGGCAATGAAGGCGGGCGCCTTCGATTTTCTGACCAAACCTGTCGATCTGGACCACCTGCGACTCGTCGTCGACCGGGCCCTGGAGCAGACGCAACTGGTGCGTGAGAATCGCCAGTTGCATGAACTGCTGGAGCAGAAGGACAATGATGACGCCTTCCGTCGGATCGTCCATCGCAGCCCGGCCATGCAGCGGGCGACACGGACCGTGAAGCAGGTAGCTCTGTCTGACGTGCCCGTGCTGTTGCGGGGCGAGACCGGCGCCGGCAAGGAGTTGTTCGCCCGGGCTGTACATGACCGTAGTCGGCGCCATGATGGTCCCTTCGTCGCCGTCAATTGTGGTGGTTTCACCGAAGAACTGTTCGCCAGTGAGCTCTTCGGCCACCGGCGCGGCGCCTTTACCGGCGCCCACGCGGACCGGCCAGGCCGCTTTGCCCTGGCCGAAGGCGGCACCCTGTTTCTCGACGAGATCGGCGAGGTGCCGCTGAAGAATCAGGTCGAGCTTCTGCGCGTGCTCGAAACACGCGAGTATCAGCCCCTGGGCGACACGCAGGTGCGTATCGCCGATGTGCGCTTTGTTGCCGCCACCAATCGCGACCTGGAACGGGCCGTCGCCAACGGTGGCTTCCGTGATGATCTGTACTACCGTCTGAACGTGATTCCCGTCGACATCCCCCCTCTGCGCGAACGTCTCGAGGACATTCCGATCCTGGTGGAAACCTTCTTCGAGGAGTCCTGCCGGGCCTACGATCAATCACGCAAGCGCCCCGATGATGACGCCATGCGGATCCTCTGCGGTCACAGCTGGCCCGGCAATGTGCGCGAGCTGCGCAACCTTGTGCAGCGACTGGTGGTAACGACGGAGGGTGCTACCATTCGCCCCGAGCACCTGACGCAGGTCCTCGGCGAAGATGCTTCGGCAGCAGCTCGCAAGGTCGCCGGCGCGGGCGAGACGGTATCCATGCCCCTGGGATCCTCATTGGAACAGGCGGAGGGAGAATTGATCCGCCAGACGCTGGAACGATTGACCAGGAATCGCCGCGAAGCGGCAGCGATTCTCGACATCAGCGTCCGCTCTCTCCAGTACAAAATCAAGAAGTACGGCCTCGACTGAGACCAACGGCGGCCCGCGGCAGCCTCGCCGCCGGGTCCGCTTCGTGCACGAATTGCAGTTGTCCCCCGCCGACGCCCCAGCCCCAGCGGCGTTCGAATCCCACCTGAATACCCTAAGCTACTGATAATACACCGTTTGTATCATGGGCTGTGAGCTCTGGCACCATCTTTGCAATGGTGTTGTGAGTGACAGCAAGTTGGCGATCTCGTGACCGTTCGGGTGCCTGCAGCCGTCACATCCTGCCGGGTAGAGAGTGACAGGCGGGAGGGGGATCGCGCAAAGATTGCAGCGCGCTTTCGGCCCGGAACAACCGGACTTAACCCATGTATAAACAATCTTTTAGATACGGAAATTGTGGGTAGACAGGGACTCAGTGCAGATTTTGCAGCGATGGACGTGCTCGGTGAATTGGCCGCCGTCGTTCATCATCCGGACCTGATGATTGCAGAATTGGCCGGTGACAGCAAGATCCCGGCGATCAAACAGCTCATTGACCGTCTGCATGAGCAGCAGATCGTCGACGACAATCTCGCCTTCCTGCAGGCCGTGCTTGAGCGCGAGTCCCTGCAGAGCACAGTGATCGGCGACGGGGAAGTGGCTCTGCCACATGCCCGGGGCCGGATGGTTCGACGCCTGGGCCTGGCCCTCGGCCGAACAAGAGTTCCGATCAGCTACCCTTCGGGCGATGACCGTCACGAAGTCAGTTTGATCTGTCTGATCGCTGTTCCGGCGGATTCGCCGGGGTTGTATCTGAAGCTTCTGGCAGCTCTGGCTCGTGTTTTTGACGAGGCTGCGTTTCGCACCGAACTCGGCGAGGCCGACACTGCGGAGCGCATGCAGCAGCTGCTGGCGCGGAAAATTGAAATGTCCTGTTCGATCCCTCCTTACCCATACAGGAGTTGAGATGGCTTACACACTCCAGGATGTCCTCAAGAACGAAGAGAGCACTCTGCGGCTCTACTTTGATGACATCGCCGATTCCACTCCTTTGTCGCGCGAGAAAGAGGTCGAACTCTCCGCTCGTATTCATGCCGGTGATCAGGATGCCCGGGACGAGCTGGTCCAGGCGAACCTGAGATTCGTCATCGACGTGGCCAAGAATTACCAGAATCGTGGCCTGTCGCTGGCCGATCTGATCAGCGCCGGCAACGTCGGCCTGATGACGGCGGCCACCAGATTCGACGGCACCAAGGGCTTCAAGTTCATCTCCTATGCCGTGTGGTGGATCAAGCAGTCGATCCTGCAGACCATCGCCGAGCACGCCCGCACGGTGCGTTTGCCGCTGAACAAGCTGAGCCTGCTGAAGGACATCTCCAAGGTTTCCCGCAAGCTGGGCCAAGGTCGCGAGACCGAGCCGGAGATCGAGGAGATCGCCCTCGCCCTCGACGTGTCGGTGCAGGAAGTGCAGGACACGATCCTCAGTGCCCGCACCGTGCGTTCCCTCGACGAGAGCTTCGAGGATGACGACGACCGCAACCTGATGAACGTCCTGCAGGACGAGAACCAGATCACGCCGGATGGCGATGTCATGGAGCAAGCCTCCCGCGCGCAGCTGGAGAGCGTGCTGGAGAGTCTCGACGTCCGCGAGATGAAGATCATCCGCCTCTACTTCGGCCTCGATGGTGCCGAGTCGATGACGTTGGAGCAAATCGGCGGTCTGATGAACCTGACCCGTGAGCGTGTTCGTCAGCTCAAGGAGCGGGCTCTGGGCAAGTTGCGTCACCCGCAGCGCTACCACGCGCTGCTGGCCATCTGCGACGAGACCGACGTCTACTAAGCAGTCCCCCCCGGACGTCCCGGGTGTCATTGATTGAGCAGAGCCAGGTCTCCCGCGTGAGGCCTGGCTCTTTCTCTTTGTCCGCAGAGGAGACCGGTCTGTGAGTGAGCAACGCTATATCTGCGTCTACTGCGGTTCCAGCAGCGGCACCCGCGAGCACTACGCAGCCGCGGCGCAGGCCCTGGGTGAGGCGATTGCCGCGCGCGGTTACGGGCTGGTATACGGCGGCGGCGGCATCGGGCTCATGGGTGCTGTGGCGGACGCGGTTCTGCAGGCGGGCGCCCCGGTGCTGGGGGTCATTCCCCGGGCCCTGATGGCGCGGGAACTGGGGCATCGTCACGTCACCGAGCTTGTCGTCGTGGACGACATGCATCAGCGCAAAGCTCTGATGACGAGCCGCGCCACGGCCTTTGTTGCCATGCCGGGAGGCTACGGCACGCTGGAGGAACTGTTCGAGATGGTCGCCTGGTTACAACTGGAGATCCATGATCGGAAGATCGGCCTGCTCAACACCGCAGGATACTTCGATCAACTCCAGGCCTTTCTCGATCACGCCGTGGCCGAGGGCTTTCTGCAGAGCAGACACCACGCGTTGCTGCGGGTCGGCACCGAGCCTGCAGCACTGTTGGATGAATTGCTCGCCTGATCCAGCCTTGCTGGCCAACGAGCCAGCTCGTCAGACCCAGGGGTCGCCGTCGGCGGGCCGACTCAGATCGACGCGGCCCTGCGCCTCCAGTCGGCGCAGGTGGGTCACGACGCTCTGCTGCGCCGCCTCGACCTCGGAAATGCGCAGCTTGGGCAGGGCACTCAGATCTTCGAGCAGGCGGCCGCGACGGCGCTCCGACACCGCCGCCAGGATCGCGTCGAGCACACCCTTGCCGGCCGTCTTCAGTGCCACAAGCATCTCGTCCATCGGCACACTCTCCAGCAGCGCCTGGATTTCCGGCGTCCCGAGTCGCGCGATGTCATCAAAGGTGAACATGCGCTGACGAATGTCTTCAGCGATATCGGGATCCTGTTCGTCGAGACGCGCCATCAGGCTCTTCTCCAGACGCGAACCGATACGATTCAGGATATCGGCAGCGACCCGTGCGCCGCCCACCTGCTGCTGACCGGCCAGTACGGGGGCCATCGTCTCGCTAAGGCCCGCCTCCACCTGCTCGAGGATTTCGGGCGAAACCCGATCGAGCGTGGCGATCCTGTGGGCGACGTCGGACTGCAGCGCTGCCGGCAGACGTTCCAGCAGCGCCGCAGAAGCCTGGGCGCGCAACTGCGACAGAATCAGCGCGATGGTCTGCGGATGTTCGCGCGCCAGATGCGGCGCCGCCTGCTCGGGGTCGGCCGCCGCCAGTGCTTCGAAGGCGGGGCGCCTGGGGGTTTCCAGGCGGGTCCACATCTCGCGTCCCCGCTGCTCACCCAGCGCGTGGGTGAGCAGATTTCTGGCGAATTCGGCGCCCCCCAGAAAGGGTACCCGGCCGGCGCGCAATTCATCCTCGAATTCCGCCAGCACCTGCTCCTGCAACTGTGGCGGGATGCGCTTGAGATCTGCAACGGCCCGCGTAATATGACCGACATCCTCGTCGCCGAACTGGCGCAGCAGTTCCGCAGCCAGTTCCTCGCCGAGGCAGACCATCAATACCGCTACTTTCTGCCAGCGATCCGGTTGCGTCATGCCCACACCGCTACAGGTCCCGCAACCGGTCGCGTAGCCTGGCGGCTCGCTCGAAGGCCTCGCTGGAAATCGCCTCCTCCAACTCCCGCTCCAGTTGCTCGCGTGGACTCAGGGGGCGCTGCTCGGAAAGCTGCTGAACGAGTTCGTCGAGCGCCTCCAGCGAGCGCTCCCTTTCGGCCAGGAACTCCTCTGCCTCGACGTCGCTGAGGGACTCGATCTGCTGGCGGGTATCGGCAAGGATCCGGAGAGCCTGATCGAAATCATCCCCGTTGGAGGCGAGCATGGCCCGTGCCGTCGCATGGATCCTGAGGATGTACGGCCACCATTTCTGCAGATTGTCGGGATCCGCCGCCTGCTCGGCGTAGCGGTTGACGAAGTCGAAGAGGCGCATGTTGCGCTCTGTATCGGCTACCACCCGCTCGTATTCCTTGATCTGCAGCAGAAAGACATAGCGGCCATAGATGCGGGCGCTCTCGTCGAACAGTTCCCTGCAGGCGTCTGCATCGAGTTGGTAATCAGCGGCGTCGGCACACTGCTCGGCCTGCGCTTCGTAGTGTTGCAACACATAATCTGTGCCGTACGGACGCTTGCCGTCGGGACGCCCGTCGAGATTCAGCTGCAGAATGCCCTGAAACGCCCCCTGATCCACACGCACCTGGATTTTTGCGCTGCCATCGTTGCCGGTGATCTTGCGAACGTTGGCTTCCGGATCGAAAGACCAGTTGTCGAGAAGTTGACTGATATCAGTTGTCATCGTCGTTCCTGTCGGTTCAGGTACGTTACCCCGCACTCAGAAGAGTGTCAATCTGCAAATGGACGTTGACGTAAGACGGCTTTGGAAATTGACGGCTCAGGATCACAGCGGCATCTTCGTGATGACAATTTCGTAACGAAGACACTCGCCAGTAACATTTTTGTCATTCTTCTCTGAGGCACCTATGGCCCAGCCTGCCGTGACCGCGGATCATCAACAACTGGCAACACTTCTGGCAGTAGGCGAAATCCTCGGATCGGCTGCCAACTTTGAGCAGGCCCTGCACGAGATCCTGCAGACGCTGTGTGACATGCTGCAGATGCGCCTGGGCACACTCAGCCTGCTCGAAGGCAAGCAGGAGGTAGCCATCGACATTGCCTACGGTCTGTCACAGGATGAGATCGATCGGGGTCGCTATAAGATCGGCGAGGGCATTACCGGCCGTGTCGTCGCCTCCGGCAAACCTGTGATCGTGCCCCGGATCAGTTCGGAACCCCTGTTTCTGGACCGCACAGGGGCCCGCACGAAGGACGAAAAATCGCAGAGTTCATTCATCTGCGTACCAATCAGCCTGCAGCGCGAAGTCGTCGGCACGCTCAGTGCCGATTGCCCCTACATCGATGACAGTCGGCTGCAGACCAATGTCAGGTTGTTGACCATCGTCGCTGCCATGATCGCCCAGAACGTCGCCACCCGACGGCGCGCCCGGGAGGAATGGGCCAATC
>ERZ890510.1001-NODE-1001-length-20033-cov-7.184052_pt1 | contig 20033 bp, 25 predicted proteins | sample MGYA00521265_ERZ890510 | MGnify/ENA primary metagenome ERZ890510 (study PRJEB32303, sample SAMEA104408624) | aquatic metagenome | biome: Brackish water; feature: Chemocline; material: water | place: Baltic Sea | collected 2014-10-26T21:54:00 | depth 110 m ...
AGATAAAGGTATCAAAATACGAGGGATCATTTTTCTATAAATCCAATCTATATTTAATATTGTTGAGTCAATTTCAGGAGGATATAACTTTAATTTCCATAAAACTACAAAGGCTAACACTGCAAACATTAGTAATTGAAGTTGGCCAACAACATGACTCATATCATATGCACTATAATCAATTTTGTAGGGTAATATTTGATAAAAATAATCTGGGAATATTCCTATAGCTATACACAATATTGCACAAATACCCATAGCTATTAACATATTTAAAGGAGCTTCTTTTACTTTATGTCCTGCATCATGGGCAAAAAAAGCAAAAAATGGAATTTTAATCCCTGAATGCTCTAATACTCCGGCAGAAGCAAATAGTAGAACTAAATAAACAATTACTAATCCTTCTATACCCAAAGCAGACATAACAAACGATTTTGCTACAAAGCCACTGAATAGTGGGAAAGCAGATATTGACATTGCTCCAATTATACAAAAAATTGCAGTTAACGGCATCATTTTAAATAAACCGCCTAATTCAGAGGCTTTCGCAGTTCCAGTTCTAAATAAAACAGCGCCCATACTCATGAATAGTAATGATTTATAGATTATATGGGCAAAAGCATGAGCAACGGCGCCATTAATAGCTAATTCACTTCCAATGCCAATAGCTACAATCATAAAACCTAATTGATTATTAAGACTGAAAGCTAAAACACGTCGAAGATCATTTTCTATAACGGCAAAAAAAACAGGAAATACTGTCATCATTGCTCCAATATATATTAATTGTTCAGTGCCTGCAAAAGTGCGTGCAAATGCAAAAATAGCTAATTTTGTTGTAAAAGCTGACAAAGCTACTGTTCCAATTACAGTTGCCTCTGGATATGAATCTTGAAGCCATCCATTTAAAAATGGGAAGGCTGCTTTGATACCAAATGCAATAAAAATTAATAAGCCAGGAAGAGAGTTTACATCTAGTTTAGTAAATAAAGCGGAACCTTCAGTTGATAATAAAATAACTGCTCCTGATAATAAAAACATCCCAGAAGTCACTTGAATTAAAATATATCTCATGGCTGATTTATAAGATCGAGATGTCTTGCCAGCCAATATTAGGAATACTGAAGTTATTGCTGTTGCTTCCCACCAAACAAACAAAGTAAAGAGATCTCCTGCGTGAATTGCTGCTATTGCAGCGCCGCCATAACTGATAATTGACGTGTGTTGCTTCCAATCTTTTTCGTGTGCTCCATAAATCACATTTAAAGCGGCAGCAATATGAAATATAAGGGCAAATGGAAATGTTAATTTATCAGCTTGAAACAATATAAATTCATAGCCCATAAATTCTAAACTTGAGTGAATGCCAAAACCTAATGTTAACCCATAAGATGATATTAAAATTAATGCCATCATATAAAATTGTCTTATTATATGAGGAAGAAAAGGTATTAAAATGGCGCCAATTATCATTATGAAGCCGGGAGGAAATGCATTAATCATAATAATCCTCCTTTCTCATCAAGAACATTCTTAATCGTTTGCCAACCTCTACTATTAAAGCAAATGAAAGGAACCCAAAAATAGCAGGGAAAAATGGAAAATCTTCAATTTTTGTTTCTCCATGACGATGGCTAACAAATTCCATGATCAATAAAATTAAACATATAACTATTATGATTTTATTGATTAATTCTAATTTAATTTTTTTGTTTTTCATTGAATTACCATCATTTCTGTTAAGGTTTTTAAATGATGAGGGTAGAAGAATAATAGAACAGTTATAACTGCTGTAAATATTGGGGGTAATGCAGCTAAAATAGGAATGCGAGGATTTATTTCTTTTTTAGATGATTTGAAAAAGGCTCGAGCAGGTATTTCAAGTAAATAATAAACATTAAGTAAAGTTGAGATACATAAAACAAAAATTACAATTATAAATCCACTGTCAACGGCTCCTAACATTAATAAAAACTTACTCCAAGATCCGCCCAATGGAGGTACGCCAATAATAGATAAAGAACCAATAAAGAAAGCCGCAAACATCCAAGGCATTTTATAACCTTGTCCATCTAAATCTGATATTTTAGTTAACTTTGCTCCTACGTAAATTGCACCTGCTACAAAAAATAACGTTATTTTACCAGCAGCATGCATTATAATATGCATAGCTGCGCCTTGAACCGCCAATGATGTAGCTAAGGCCCCGCCTAAAACTATATATGATAGTTGACTAATAGTAGAATAAGCTAATCTTGCTTTTAAGTCGTCCTTAGTTATCGCAATTATACTTGATGTTAAAAGCGTAAATGAAGCTACTGCAATTAACCATATTGATGCCCCACTGCCTGTAAGATAATCTATTCCAAAGACATTAGTTAAAACGACTAACATAGTGAAAACTCCTGCTTTAACAACAGCAACAGCATGTAAAAGAGCTGAAACGGGAGTAGGTGCTACCATTGCAGCCGGAAGCCATTTATGAAAGGGCATTAGAGCGGCTTTGCCTATTCCAAATGCAAACATTAATAGAAGATAAGGAGCATACTTAGGGTCAAGTTTCCCAGCTAATATTCCATTATGAGACATTTCAAGAGAGCCTGTAATTATCCATACCCATATAATAGCGGGAAGCAATAATATTAATGATGTTCCAACTAAAATTCCCATATATAGTCGTCCAGCATTTCGGGCTTGGTCATTTTGATTATGCGTTACAAGAGGATATGTAGAGAAGGTAAGAATTTCATAAAAAATAAATAACGTTAATAAATCACCTGCATAAGCAATGCATAATGCGGCATGAATTGCTAAAGCATAAAAAGTAAAAAACCTTGTTTGATTTTTTTCATTGTTTCCTCTCATATATCCAACTGAATATATTGCAGCAAAAATCCATAAGCATGAAGCAACTAATCCAAATATTGCTCCTAATGGTGTTATTTTGAAGCCAATTGACAAACCTTCAGCAACTTGAATGATTTCAATTGAGGGTGTCTCTCCATTTAAAACAGATCCAGCTAATTGAATAGATCCCCAAAAACTAATAAGTCCACCTGTCGGTCCTAATAAGTCTCTAAGTAAAGTTCTCTTTGCAAGAAAAGGAGTGGTTATACTTACTATTAAAGGAGTTAAAATTGTTAATAAAATATAATTTTCTATAGAGATCATTAACGCCTCCCTATAAGCATGTCAGCAGCATTGAAACTACTATCTACAATAAAACTTGCATCTAATCCAAAATAAATATTTAAGAAAGTAATTACTAATAATGATGAATATAGAATAGGGCTTTCTTTTACTTTTGGTTGATTATTATCTTTAGAATTAAGCCACAAAGCCTCAATCATTTTCCATAAGTAAACCAATGATAAAGCTGAACTAAATAATATTAAAAAACCTAACCATAAACCTTCAGAACTTATAGATGCCTTTATTAAGTATAATTTAGATATAAAGCCTGCTGTCAATGGAAGTCCTGCTAGACTAAGTGAGCAAACAATAAAACAAAAAAATGTTATAGGCATTTGTTTTCCTATGCCTGACAAAGTATCTAAAGTTATTCGTTTCTGGATATAGTATCCCATTGAAGTTATTGCCATAAACAAACCACCCTTAATCATTGCGTGATTTGCCATATGAATAAATCCAGCAGCAATGCTGGATTTAGTTCCTACAGAAAAGGCAAGAGTGATATAACCAACTTGAGCTATTGATGAGTGAGCTAATAATCGTTTAATATCTTTCTCATAGATAGCCATTATTGTTCCGGCAAACATCGCACATATGGATAAAGGAAGGATTATGTATGTCAGTGTATAATTAACTAACTCTTCAGATGTTGAAAAAATTGAAAATAAAATTCTTGCAAGAATATAAATCGAAGCCTTTGTCGCTGTCGCTGCAAGAAGGATAGATACAGCAGAAGGTGCGTATGCATATGCCCTAGGAAGCCATATATGAAGAGGAAATATTGCAGCTTTTATCATGATTCCTAGGATCATGAAGCCAAAGCCTGCTATTAAAGCTCTATTATTTTCAATGTCAGCAAGTCTCTCTGTTAGATCATTCATATTCAATGTTCCAGTAATAGCGTATAATAAACCAACACCAATTACATAAAAAGTTGCTCCTACTGCGCCAATTATTAAATAGTTATAAGCGGCAATTAGTGCTTGGCGATCTTTTTTTGCTCCCATCGCAACAAGTGTTACGGATGCTAAAGATGAAATTTCAAGAAAAACAAAAAGATTGAAAGCGTCTCCTGTAGTAACTAAGCCTAATAATCCAGCAATTGCTAACAGCCACAAGCTGTAAGTTTTAGAGATAGAATTGCTGTCAATCTCAGTAGGCATGATTTTATATGCGAATATAGTAGCTAGAAAGCCTATTCCACTAATAATTATGATTGGAATAATTGAAACATGATCAATGATATATTCAATTCCTATTGGAGGCAGCCAATTTCCAAGAGCATAGGAAATAATGGACACATCTTGAAGTTGATTAAAAAGAAAAATAGATATTAAAAAAGTTATAAAAGTTGTTATTAAGCAAACTAACCAGCTTAAAAAATTATTTGAAATAAGAACAACAATTAAAGCCATCATTAATGGAAAAACAACTATCAAAATAGGAAAATGGATTAACAAATAATCTATCATTTGGAATACTTCTCTCTAGTCTTTTCTATAGGAGTATTTTGATCATGATAATCAATTAAATCTTGAGCAGAAATATCGTCTTCTTCAATGCTTCCATATACAGAATTAATTCTTACTACAAGAGCTAAGCCAAGCGCTGTTGTAGCAACTCCTACAACGATTGCTGTTAGAATTAAAACATGAGGCAATGGATTAGAATAAACTGTTAATGAGGATCCAGTTAATATTGGAGCAGTTCCGCCTGTAATTTTTCCAAAAGTAATGTATAGCAAAAAAACTGAAGTTTGGAATATAGTTAATCCAACTATTTTTTTTAGAAGGTTTTTTCTATCTATAACAATAAATAAACCAATCATCATTAGAATAAATACTACCCAATAATTCCAAATACCCATTGCTGAAAAAATCATTTCAAGATTCCTTATCTGGATTATACCCAGCAAAAGAATTGAAAAGAGATATCATGACATTACAAACAGTTAACCCAACTCCAAACTCAACTAATAATATACCAATATGTTGTCCAGATTTAGAATCTGAGCCAAGAACATTATATGATAAAAATGGTTCTCCAAGTATCATGGATGCAACTCCAACTCCTCCATATATTATTGCACCTAAAGCCAATAGAAATAGGTTTAATTTTGGAGGAAAAAGTTTTTTGCTTTCTTCTAATCCAAACACAAGTGAGTGAAGTATAAATGCACTAGCAATAATTACTCCTGCTTGAAAACCTCCTCCAGGACCATAGTCTCCATGAAATTGGACATATAGGCCAAATAATATAATGGGAGCAAATAGTACTTTGGTACAAATTCTTAAGATTGGATTATTATACATTTTTCCCAATCTTTTTTTTAGATTTGTTATTGCTCTTTTTTGACTTTTTATTATTTTGTAATAGCACTAAAACAGCTATTCCAGCTGTAAAAATAACTACAGTTTCTCCAAAAGTATCGTATCCTCTATAACTAGCTAAAATTGAGGTTACAACATTAGGTATACCAATATCATTTTGTGATCCTGCAAGATAATCAGAGACAAGATGTTGGTGAATGGGAGCAGATACAATCCCTATTTCAGGTAAATCATAGCTACACCATATTAATAAAGACCCTAAAATTATACATGATAATGCCGGCAAAATATTATTAGTTACATTTTTTTCTTCTTCTTTTGGTAAATATGACATTGCTGCTAAAAATAATATTGTAGATATTCCTGCGCCTACTGAAGCTTCAGTAAAGGCAACATCTACAGCGTCTAGTGAAATAAACATTAAAGCTGCAACTAAGGAATATGCACTGGTTAATATTACTGTAAAAATAACTGTTCTAGTTTTCAGCAATGAGATAGCAATTCCCATCATTAAGGTAACTAAAAAAGCATTTATTATTAATTCAGATGTCATAGAAGTTTTCCTATCTTTCTTCCAATAGGAACCATTTTTTTTTGGCGAGCTAAATTAGCTATTACATGGCTAGAAACAGGACTTGTAAAAAATATAAAAATTCCAACTAATAATAATTTAACTGTAATTAAAGACCATCCTGTTTGTATAATCATTCCAAGTAAGAAAAATGCTGTGCCACCAGTATCAATCATGCCAGCAGCATGAATTCTAGAAAAAACATCAGGGAATTTTATTAGTCCACATGCTCCAATTATAATTGATAAGCTGCCAATAAAAAAACAAATACCAGTAATTATATCTTTAATCAAATCCATCATTATTTAGATTCTCCAAAAGATCCTGTACTTAACAACTTTAAAATACCAATAGTACCAATAAAATTTATTAATGCATAAACTATAGCTATATCTACAAATTCAGGTCTTCCCATGAAGAACCCATGCAAAGCGATTCCAATGACGATTAATGTTCCTAAGCTATTTACAGCAAGAACTCTGTCAAAAGTAGTTTTTCCTAGTATTATTCTAACTAAAATTAAAAGTCCTGAAATAGCACAAGCTATTAGAGCAGCTAAATACATTATTTAACTCCCTCTAACCAAGACACTTTTTTATCCATTTCACCATTTCTTAAATCATCACCAAAGTCTGAATTTAGAGCATGAACTTCAAATAAGTTTTTATCTATTTGAGTTGTAACTGTTCCTGGAGTTAATGTAATTGAGTTGGCATAAGTAGCTTTTCCTACTTCACTTTTTTGTGAAGGTTTAATAGTAAATATTTCAGGATCAATTTTGCCATTAATTATAGTTTTAGCAGTGCTATAATTTGAGTTAATTATTTCTTTAAATAGCCATAGTAAGTAACTAATTAGCCTTGGGAAAAATGATAAAGGAAGTCCTTCATCATCAATGAGCTTAGCCCTTTTTGCTAAATAAACACATAAAAGACATGAAATAATACCAAGGCTAGTAATAAGAAAAGTATAGTGACCAGACATTAAAAGCCAAAGAATAAACAATATAATAAACAGTGCCAATGATTTCATTATATTTAAACCTAACTTAATATTTAAAATATAATAATTTTTAACTAAAGTTAGGTTTAATATCAATAGAAGTTTTCAAAACTATTTAAGGCTTTGCATATGTATCAACTTTTATACTTTTTTTAATGATACCTTTATCTTTTAAAAAGCTTGCAAATTCCTTATATGTTTTTAAATCATGAGCTTGAGGCCTAAGGGCAAAACGGCTTATGGTATCTTTAAAAGCTCTTTTGTTTAGCTCATCGTCAAGTCCTTTTCTATATGAAGAAAAGTCCTGCCAAGACGAAATTGGATCATTAATCATTGTTAAAGTTGCTTTTTGAATAGCTTTAAAGAATTTATCAAAAATAGGATTGTTCCTATTATTTATGTTTGAAATATAAATTAGCTCTTCATATATTGGAACACCATGCTCTTCAGGGTAGAATGCTCTTCCAGGATGCCCAACTATATCCATTTGATTAAGTTCAAAATTTCTGAATGCACCAATAACAGCATCTACTTTTTTTGCAATTAAAGCAGGTGATAATGAAAAGTTAATATTTATTAACTCTATATCAGACATTTTTAAATTATATTTTTCAAGCATTCCGGAGAGTAAGGCTTCTTCAAATCCGCCGACTGAGAACCCTACTTTTTTACCCTTTAGATCAGCTATTGATTTAATTGGTCCATTTTTTAAAACAACTAAGGCATTGAGGGGAACGCTTACAAGGGTACCAACTCTTACCACTGGTAAACCTTGATCAACTTGAATATGAAGTTGAGGCTGATAAGATATTGCTAAATCTAACTTTCCTGCGGCAACTAATTTTGGAGGGTCATTTGGGTCTGCTGGTTCTATCATTTCAACCTCTAGACCCATTTCTTTAAAATATCCTCTTTTTTCAGCTATTATAAGAGGAGCGTGGTCTGGGTTAATAAACCAATCAAGTCCAATTGTTAATTTTTCAGTTTTTGCATAAGCAAAATTTAGTGAAAATGTTAAGAAAGTTGTTAGTATTAATTTAAATATTATATGCATATTGCATCTCCCTACGCTGGTTCTAGCCAGATCAGGTTATAAGGGTTAAATTCTCAGCAAGACGACCGTCGTGCACCCCCGGCAAAAGCCATTTTTAACAATATAAAAAAAAAATCAACAATTATTTTAAACTATTTCCACCAAACGTACTTACTAAGTATTTTATCTGTAACTCTATAAAGGGTTATAGTTATAAAAATTAAAATTAATAAAGCAGCAAACATATTATCAGTTTGAAGTCTGGCATTACTATAAATCATAAATGAACCTAACCCTGTGCTTCCTCCAATCCATTCACCTACTACTGCTCCTATAGGAGCAAAACACGCTCCAACTCTTATGCCGGAACATAATCCTGGCAAAGAAGCAGGTATTTTAATTTTCCAAAAAATCTTAGATTTATTAAATCCTATAGTCTTGCCTGCATCAATTAATTCTTGAGGCACTTTGTTTAATGCGTCAGTAAAGTTAGATGTTATTGGAAAAAATACAATTAAAACACCAATGACTATTTTGCTAATCATTCCATAACCAAGCCATAATATTAATAAAGGAGCTAACGCAAAAACAGGGATAGATTGACTTGCTAACAATATTGGCATTATCCATAGCTTTAGTTTAGCAGAAGAGGATATTATTAACGCAGTGGCTATACCAATAAATGAGCCTATGAAAAGAGACGCTAAAATTTCAATTAATGTGTAGGAAGCATGCTTTAGCAATTCTTCCCAATTATTATATATTGAGAGCATCACCTTTGAAGGTGGAGGTAGCATGAAAGGAGGGATTTTAAATATTGAACAGCTTATTTCCCAAATAAGAAAGATAATTGCCGTTATAAATAAACCTCTTAACATATTAATCCGTAAATAATTAAGTTGATATTATAAATATATATATTAGAAAAAAGTACAATGCAGAATTATATATTTACTAGTGATATTTTTAAAGGTTCTCGATATGAAAAAGGTCATCCTTTGGATATGGATAGAGTTTGGCCAAGTGTAGAGCTTTTAAAGCTAACGGGTTGGGTGAATGATAATCAAATCATTAAAAATGGAGCTGCTAGTATTGAAGAGCTAATCCTTTATCATGATAAAGACTACGTTGAAGCTTTGCAAGAAGCAGAGATAAATCAATATCTTCCCGATATTTATAAAAAAAAATATAATATTGGTGTTGGAAATAACCCTATATTTAAAGAGGTTTTTTCTAGGCCAGCTTCTGCAGCTAAAGCTAGTATTAAGGCTATAGAAATGTTGGCAAACAATGATGCAAAGAGAATATTGAATTTTTCAGGGGGAACACATCATGGAAGAAAATCTGAAGCTTATGGATTTTGTTTCTTAAATGACTGTGTTCTGGCTATTTTAAAGGCGATAGAGCTAGGTTTTTCAAATATTTTATATGTAGATATTGACGCTCATCATTGTGATGGTGTTCAAGATGTATTTGTTGAACATGAAAATGTCACAGTGGTTTCTATTCATGAGAAAGATAGATGGCCTAAAACTGGTTTGGTTGAAGATTGTAAAACACATAATATAATGTGTTTTCCTGTTCCTGAAGGTTTCAATGATGATGAAATAAGTATTATTATTAAAAATGCTATTCTTCCATTAGGAAATTCTATTAAACCTGATCTTTTAATTATTCAGGCAGGTGCGGATATGCTTGACGGGGATCCGCAGTCTAGATTGTCTCTGACCAATAACGGTTATTGGAAAACTATAAGTGATTTATTAACCATTTGTAATACGTCTCTTACTTTAGGTGGAGGAGGGTATAATCCTTATTTAACAGCTAAAGCTTGGGCTGGGAATTGGGCTTTGTTAAATAACCATATTGAATGGCTTGATGATGAGATGCCTTTATCTTGTCAGAACTTATTAAAAAACCTTAAATGGAATAATAGCAGAGTTAGAGATGGCATCCCGGATCATTGGCTTAAGTCATGGAGAGACCCTGTTTCTAAATTTATTGTTAGAGATGAAGTTTTATTTCTTCTGGATGAAGTTTTGAAAATTAAAAAAATATAATGTTTAAATATCAAATACAAAAAATCAAATATTTATTAGGAGTTTTCCTAATATTATACAGTTTTGAATCTTTAGCAGATATTGATGGATCAAATTTAAAAAATATAGTCTGTAAAATGCATGTAAAAAATAATAAAAATATTACATTAAGTTTAGATATCGCTGATACCAAAGAAAAAAAATCAATTGGACTAATGCATAGAAATAAAATTAAGAATAATCATGGAATGCTTTTTTTATGGCCAGATAGTCAAACTAGAATTTTTTGGATGCATAATACTTTTATTAATCTTGATTTATTTTTTATGAATCAAGAAGGAGTAATTATTGAAATATATAGGAATGCTATAGCTTTAGATAAATTTAATATTCAAAGTAAAGTTAAAGCTAGATCAGTTTTAGAATTAAATGCTGGAGAATTTAAAGGAAATCTTGGAGATAAGTTAGTTTGTCCTTCCCTTTAATTATAAATTAAATATCTAAGAAAATATATTTTGATCTAAGTTAAACATTTGCTTGCTTTTACTAAATTCTAAAGTATAAATCGTATTGTTCGGGGCGTAGCGCAGCCTGGTAGCGCATCTGGTTTGGGACCAGAGGGTCGGGAGTTCGAATCTCTCCGCCCCGACCAATTTAAGTGTTTGTTTTCATTAAACATTTATAGTTCTTATCTTTCTACTTCATATCAAATGTAACCACTTGATCCACTATTGATCCAGTGAGGTTTAACTATGGCGTCTATAATTAAGCGCAATGACAAGTGGTTTGTTCGAGTTAGAAAGCATGGACAGCCATCTCAATCTAAAACATTTACCATAAAGACGCTCAAAGATGGGCTGTTATGCAAGAGCGACAAATAGATCAAGGCCTTGTTGGATGCGTTGATAAGTCTGTAACCTTAGGTGATTTACTTAAACGATACTTAAAAGAGGTAACCCCTCATAAAAAGAGCTGTGATAAAGAGACTTGGAGGATTAAGGCTTTGCTTAAGAGGTCTATATCAGGAGTTGGACTATCTAATTTAACCTCCACAATCATATTGAATTTTAAAACCTTAAGGCTTGTTGATGGCGCAAGAACCACAAGGTATCACTTGGCTTTAATAAGACATTGCCTTGAGTTTGCACGATTGGAGTGGGGTATTATCTACCTACTAACCCAGTAGATATGGTAGCCAAGCCAAAGCTTAATAAACCAAGAGATAGAAGGGTATCTGCAGACGATATTGACACATTAATGCATGCCCTTAGAGAAACTAAAGTTAGTTACTTAAAGCCGTTGATCTTAATTGCATTAGAAACAGGTCTTAGGCAGGGTGAGTTGATAAAGTTGTTGTGGGAAGATGTCGATTTAGATAGTAGGTTACTAAAGGTTAGAGACACTAAGAATGGAGAGGATAGGGTCATTCCCTTGTCAAACAAGTCTCTATCAATTCTTCAATCATTACCAAGGTTAAGAGAATCTGTGTTTAACGCAAGTCACTCGTCACTTCAAAACGCATGGAAGAGGCTAATAAAGAGATCGGATTTAGACGACCTCTACTTCCACGACCTAAGGCATGAGGCAATATCAAGGTTTATTGAGCGAGGATTAACCATACCAGAATCTGCATCTATTAGCGGACATAAGGCTCAGTCTATGTTGCTTAGGTATGCCCATCCTAATTTAGATATAGTTAAGCAAAAGGTATGTAGTTTTTAGGTACCATATTCTGGAATTTGATACCTCTTGGGATTGATGAAATAGATTATTTCAAAAAATGGTTAAAGACTTGTTGTTATTGTTGTTATTTTAGGTTTTAAAAAGCTTTTCAGTTAGGTCGGGAAGTTGTTCATTCCAAAATGCATGCTTTCTCATATAATTGAAATCAACATCGAAACATGCCGCCATAGCAGAGCAGTAGATTGCTCTAGCGTCGATTGTAGCGTTGAGATCCTGCCCTTCAAACAAAGCCTTTTTGGACAGACCAGGCCAGTCAGTATAAACCTGTGATTTCTTTACAAGGCCACCCGCCATTAAGATAGCAGTACCATACCCATGCTCGGTTCCATACCCACCGTTTTCTTCAACTTTTCTTCCAAACTCAGTTAGAGTAACGATTAAAGTATCATCAAAGGTTTTACCTAAATTGTCTTTAAGCACCTTAACAATACCATCATACTTACTTAGTTTCTCACCATGTTCGCCATCAGTTCCTCCTTGAGCCGAGTGAGTGTCAAACCCATCCAAATCAAAAACTGCAATACGAGGGCCATCATTTGCCTTAAGTTGTTCAGCCGCAGTCTTTGCTAGTTTTAGAGGCTCTCTATCTTTCCAATTCGCTCTCAGCATTTCACGTGGTCGTGCATTAATTGACATCATTGCTTCATGAAGCGGTGTGCCTTCAACAAATGAGGATGTAACTTTTTCAAAAATCTTAGACGAAGGAAGACCCAAGGTCGTTGGAAAATAGTTGTCTGCCGTGATTTTACCACGCAATAGAAGTGGCATTTGCAACGAAATTGCTAAACCATTAAGTTCAGCAGTATCAATGCCTCTTCCTAACCATCCGGTAGCCTCTGTGTAAGGGGTTGTGGCACCGGTTTCCATTTGATTTTGTCCTTCAAAATGGGATCTTTTTGTGTAAGGAATGTTGCTGCCATGGACAACAGTAGCTTGTCCAGTCTTCCATAATGAAGCAAAAGTTTTAAGCCTCGGGTGAAGAGAAAAATTCCCATCAAGATCGATGGTCTTATTCACAAGGATGTTTGGTCTCAAAGAATTTAAAAGTCTATCTTTTACTGGTACAGCAGTTAATCCATCCATGCCTCCGCGGAGCATGATGATAACAAGGTTCTTCTTTTTTTGAGTTGCTGCACGTGCATTCCAAATTGGATGACCAAGAAGACTAAGACTTGTCCCACCAAGGATGAAGAAACGTCTGGATAAAATCATGCTGACACCATCCAATTACTTGGGAAAAGAGTTTGGATTACGTTATATGGATGAAGTTCTTTGGCTTTAGGATCTTGTTGCCATCTATCTTTATCTAATGACAAATAATCGAGGACACGGTCCAGGTTATCAAAATTTGATTGGAGCATATGTACAGGGGACCAATTTTGTGGGCCATGGCCACTACCATTCCAGGTACTACCATTCGATGAGAATTTCTTTGCAAAAACTATTCTCCTCAAAAGCAGTTCAGGTGATATCCAGTCAGCTGACAAATCTGACCAGCCATTAGGTTGAGTAGGGCGATAAGGGGACAGACCAATTTCCTTCAAATCCCATTTGACCCTATTCATATGTTTTTTAGGCTTGGTAGAGAAATCGTAAATCATGTCCACGCTGGACAATGGCCAGTTTAGGTCAGCCATGGTTGCCATTTGCATAAGCCAAACTTCTGGATTTTGAAACTTATCAAACATACCTGTATATTCATAAGTCACTTCAAGCAAAGCTTTGTGGATTGTTGGCAAATCACCACCACTCTCATTCCAAGCTTTTAGAATTGGCTTCATCATTTCTTCAGTTGGGTGATCACAAATGAAGTGACGACAAAGCTTATGCGTGATGAAATTACTACAGGATGAATGTTCTGCAAGGTCATTAATAACATCAATAAGCTTGTTCTTTGGGGTTACCCCTTTCTGTTTATAAGCTTTGCCAAAAACTTTGTGTTCGCCTGGCTCGTGCTTATTTTGGTTGAACTTAACTTGGTTAGCATCGTGTCGCTTTTTTGTCCAAGGACATTCCCAGCCAGCCATAATATAAGACAATTCAATAACGTCTTTTTGAGAATAACCAGCAGCAGGCCCTACGCTATGAAGTTCTAGTAATTCGCGAGCGTGATTTTCATTTACCGATACTGGTTTCCCTTTTTTCTTTCGCCATTGACCATTTTTAGAATTCGGCCCAACACTGTCACTGTTATCAAGGTTCTTTATCATTGCAAAAGAGATTGTAGCGGACTTAAGTAAATTAGTGAAGTTTCCACAAAGATTCTCACGAATTATTTCTCGTTGAAAAGCGCCTGTATTGAATGATGGCAATGAGCTCTTATCCAAAATTGCAAAGTGATTGGACCAAAACCACCAAAGCCTCTCAAACACTGGAGCTCCGCTATTTCGCGCTGCATGATGACGTATGTTGAGTTCAAGACTCTCAAAATACTGCTCCCCTGTTGTGTACCTGAGTTTTTTTTCAGCTTGTTTTAAAGCTTGCCTATCATTCTTGTAACGCTCTCGGATTTCATCTTCACCAAATCTATATTCTGCTCGCTTGTCTAATAAAAATTTTTCAGAAAACAAAGGGCCATCCCATGCCAATTTTGGCACAGAGTTGACCTGAGCTTGTGCCCAAGCAACAGGATCGCTGGGAACATCAGTATTAGGGCCTAGGCCAAAAGCAATTTTCCTGAAGTAATTTTTCTTGATCAAATTGGCACTCACTATAATTTAACTCTAGCAATAAAATTAAATATCATTTTTTTTAAAAAGATTCAATTTTCTTATACTGGATAATGGTTCGGTTGAGAAAAACTTTTATTCATACAATATGCATCATTTGCAACTGAATTTTAGCAATAGCAACATTTAATGTACCCCAATCAAGGTTTGTTGAGAGAGGATTAACCATACCAGAAGCTTCTTCTATTAGCTGACATAAGGCTCAGTTTATGTTGCTTAGGTATGCACATCCTAATTTAGATATAGTTAAGCAAAAGGTAGGTAATTTTTAGGTACCATATTCTGGAATTTGATACCCCATGGGATTGATGAAATAGATCATTTCAAAAAAAGGGTTAAAGAGTTGTTGTTATTGACGTTATTTTATTTTAACATTTAATTAACACATTAAAGATATTGTTCAGGCTTTATATGAAATGGAATAATATAAATCGTAATTTGTTACCTATCGAATTAGAGTACGTGAATTTTTATGACAATAATCTATTGAAGGAATAAGAAGTATGAGTATTTTGGGCGTCGAATTATTTAAAGGAGAACGGGCACTGGTTACCGGTGCTGCATCAAATATTGGGCGCTCGATTGCTGTAAGGCTTGCAGGCGAGGGGGCGGAAGTGACAATTACCGACGTTGATAGTGGACGTCTTTCGCAGGTTGCTGATGAGGTGGCTAAAGTTGGTATGGTACCCCGCACACTTGTTGCAGACCTTTCGGACAAAGTGGGCTGGCGCACAGTTTGGGAGTTTGTAGAAGCCAATCCGCCTGCAATTTTTGTTCACTCTGCATGTCCACCACGACATGAAAAAGATACTCCGTTAAGTGTTTCTGAAGATACCTTTGATGCCATGTTGAATACTAACTTACGATCTGGCTTTCTTTTAGGGCGTGAAGTTGCATCCGCCATGCGCCAAGATAAAGTAGCTGGACGAATTCTTTATGTAACATCGTTGCATGCGACTGAACCGAGAAATCTACCACACTACTCCGCGTCAAAAGCTGGTATGACAATGATGCTGAAAGAGCTTGCACGTGAACTTGGGCCGTCAGGTGTTCGGGTAAATGGAATAGCGCCGGGCGCAATTCCAGGTGGAGGGTTCTCCACTAGCGAGGATACGTTTCAGCCAAAACGGAAAATTCCATTAGGAAGGTTTGGAAACGCAGATGATATTGCACGCTCAGCAATGGCAATTCTTTCAAATGATTTGATGGGCTATGTGACAGGGACAACATTAGTCGTCGATGGCGGGTTGCAGTTGTTTAACTGGATTGATTTGCCAAGTACCTAAAGTGCTAGATGTTTTTTAGTCAAAGTATTGATTCTCAACCTAAGTCTTATGATTTCAGCAAATAAAACAAGGCTAGTGATAGGCCAGATAACTACAAACAGCCATACGTTTATCTCCTCGTAAGTAATACCTATTAATCCGCCAACATCGTATAAAAGCCTTACGCAAAAGTTAAATGTAATATCAATCCACTCTATTCCGCTATTAGCCATTTATTTTTCTCCAAATTTGATTTAAGTTTGTATTATAATTATGACTAAATCTTGTTATGATTTAGTTTAAACAGATTATTGTTCTTATTACTCGTCTATATCAGGGAAAGCATTACTTCACCATTAATGAATAGGGCTAAAATAGCTTGTTTTAGAGCAAAAAAATCTTGTAAAAGTCTTGTAAATTTTTTGACAGCTTCTCCTCACAATAAAAACAACCTTCTGGTTGCAATCTGGTTGGAAAAGTACTTTTTTATTTTTTCACCATCAAGGCACTAGATTAGCTCTTTTCAAGAAGGTCAATTAATTTTCTGACTTTCAGGGGCATAAACTTTTTGTCTGGGTAAACGACATAAACACCGCGCTCAGGGGCTGCAGGATATCCGGGTAAGATATGTATTAGATCGCCATCTTTGATCTCAGTTCTACAGCAGAATTGAGGCAGAAGGGAAAGGCCGACCCCCTTTATACAGGCTTCTTTCATCATGCTGGCGCTATTTGCGTAGAGAGCTGGAGAAAGATTCAGCGATGCTCCTTTGCCATCCTGATCTGTGTATGACCATAGAGATGGGTTGGCAGCATTTGAATAACAGATAAAAGGCCAATTAGACATGTCTTTTGGGTTAGATGGTTCACCTAATTTCTCAATTAGCCTTGGCGATGCGCACATCAGTAAGGGAAAATCAGAAATACGTTTGGCTATAAGCCCTGAGTCTTCGAGTATGCCAATCCTAACTACCAGATCATAACCTTCTTCGATTAGGTGAACACGCTTATCGTCAAAATCGACATCGAGAATTACATCTGGATAGAGCGCAGCAAATTTTGCCATCGGTTTAGCCAAAAACAACTCGCCATAGGACATCGGGACATTGATCTTTAATCTACCTTTCGGCGTGGACTGTTCATTATCTAGTTCCTCGAGCACTTCATTGAGATGCTCCTCACTTTGTTTCACTTCAGCATTTATCTTTAGTGCAGCATTTGTAGGGGTGACCGTCCTTGTTGTGCGATGAAATAGGCGCAGTTTCATCTTTCTTTCAAGCATCTTGACATGCTTACCCACTGCAGCGCCTGACATATCTAATTTTCGTGCAGCCTTAGTGAAACTGCCCTCCTGAATAATTACTTTAAGGACATGAAAGGATGGATGAACAAACATATTATAAACTAAAAATTTATTATCATTAAACTTAAGTGATCTTTATAAAAATATTAATTACATTATATTCTCTATTAGTCAACACACTAATGGAGAAACCAATGTCAAATTCAACATCATATTCAATTGAGCAATCATGGGGGCTTAGCCTCTTGCGTATTCATCTTGGTGTCATTCTGCTTGCTCATGGATGGCTAAAAATTTCTGTTTTCACAATAGCTGGAACTGTTGGATATTTTGCTAGCCTTGGCCTACCCAGCATTTTTGCTTATCTCATTATTTTTGGAGAAGTTGCAGGTGGCATCGCCCTGATCCTTGGAATACAGACACGCCTTGCCGCATTATTTTCAGTGCCGGTATTACTTGGAGCAACTTTTTTTCACTTGGATAATGGCTGGCTATTTTCTGCTGATGGAGGTGGCTGGGAGTTTCCAGCATCGCTGACCATCATTGCAATTGCTGTTGCTTTAATGGGCTCGGGGAAAAGGCTTCAAGTAAATTTCAATCCCTTAGATACTTATCTGCCTAAGCAAATGCGGGGCTGAGCCTTAACACATAATTTGGGACGGGTTTCGTTCATATCCCTCCATATCCAGTCATTCTAAATAGGAGTATAAAACAATGACCAATCTACTTATTCTTGAAACATCTGCACGCAGTTCTTCAATCTCAACAGCGCTCGCTCATGAATTTATTGAAAAGCTTGCCTTGAATACTGTTGAGCTAAATCTCAAGACTCGTAATCTTAATTCTGATCAATTACAAAACCTTGATGAAGAGATGACAATTGCCCTCCGTGCTGATGTAAAAAATCCGACAGAATTACAAGCTAAAACCATAGCGCAATCTGATGCAATGATTAGTGAGCTTGACGCTGCAGACATAGTCCTCATAGCTGCTCCCATGCATAATTTTACCATTTCCGCCCAGTTGCGCACATATATCGACTACATCACCCGACCCGGAAAAACTTTTGGTTATACAGAAGCAGGCCCGAAAGGTCTTCTTGTTGATAGGCCTGTTTATATCATCTCGACGCGTGGCGGCCAGTATGGTGATGGGGCACCTGACAAGCCTAACCCTTACGATTTTCAGTCTAGTTATCTTCGCCACATCCTTAGTTTCATCGGCCTCACATCGGTTGAAGTCATTGCCGCTAATGGGATGGATATGGGAGATAAGCCTCAGGCTGAAGGTCTTGCTACGGCCCGCACAAAGATTGATGCTATTGTTAAAGCCAAAGTAACTGAACTAGCAGCTTAATTTAAGATTATAGGAGATAAATCATGATTACACGTTACGCATTTGCAGACCTTGGTGGTGCTAATCACGGATGGCTTAATGCCAAGCATCATTTCAGCTTTGCTAATTACTATGATCCACAGAAGCTCAGCTATGGTGAATTAATGGTTATAAATGATGATATAATCGCACCTCATACAGGTTTTGATACACACTCTCATAGTGATATGGAAATCATAACTTATGTGCGTAAAGGAGCAATTACACATAAAGATAATAAAGGGAATGAAGGTAGAACTACTGCTGGAAATATTCAGGTTATGAGTGCTGGGACTGGAATATTACATTCTGAATATAATTTAGAAGATGAAGAAACAAATATTTACCAAATTTGGATAAAACCAAAAACAACAGGCATTAAACCTGACTGGGATATGGCTGAATTTCCAAAAAAACCAGTTACAAAATATTTGCCACTACTAGTATCTGGAGATAAAAAAGCGCCATTAAATATCAATCAAGATGCTAGAATTTATGCTGGACGAATTAATAAAGGAGATGAGATAACTCACAATATTATTGGTAAAGCATATTTATTAATTGCTGAGGGAGAAGCAATGGTCAATCACCTTCATGCAAAAAAGGGTGACGGCATAGCAATAACTGATGAGGTCGCTATAACTTTAAAGGCAAAGACTGAGGCTGAATTACTGATTATTGAAGTTCCAGGCATTTCAGATGCCAGATAAATCTCAATTCAAGGAATTCAGACAATTAGCCATGACCTAAGGATGGCTCTTTCATCCTTTTTATTATTTTTTGATAATTGACCCTTCTTGGATAGATACCTTAGCCATTGCTTGCTCACTAAGTCCTTGCATGGCTTTCATAGTTTCTATTTTTTTCCCTGCAATTGTTATATTGTCAAAAAATTCAATAATGAAACTACTATTATCGCCTGTTTTAAATAATGTTCTTTTGTCTTTTTCTTCATCAACATTCGAGCCAATAGCCTCAACTACAGCCCATAGAGAGGGCGCTAACAAAGTAAAAGTATATTTCTTCCATACAAAATTATTCCTCCTGTGCTTTTTGTTTTGCGGATATGTAAGTTGCCATATTGTCAGAGGCTAATTGAAAAACATCTTTCCATTCTTCTGCCTCAAATGCTCTAAACCAATTAAAACTAGAAAAAGCACCACTTGCATAAATTAAATTTGTAATAGCCGCCATATCTTTGTCATTTTTAGCTTTTACAATACACATAAAGTCAAAATCAGAATGATTTAGATATAAAAATTCAATAAACTTTGCTCCAAAAGCTTCAGCTAATGGTTCGGTTATGATTCTTCTATTTTGAGGTTTATTTAGCATTGAAGCAGCAGTTTCTTGAGAAGTCTTCCCAAAAATTATGTATTTCTACATATCATTATCCTTTGATTGATTAATTTATAGAAAATCATAAATAAATTAAATTTTATTAAAACTTAAA
>ERZ890510.1002-NODE-1002-length-20028-cov-17.946678_pt1 | contig 20028 bp, 15 predicted proteins | sample MGYA00521265_ERZ890510 | MGnify/ENA primary metagenome ERZ890510 (study PRJEB32303, sample SAMEA104408624) | aquatic metagenome | biome: Brackish water; feature: Chemocline; material: water | place: Baltic Sea | collected 2014-10-26T21:54:00 | depth 110 m ...
ACTGCTCGGAAAATTCGAGTGGGATCGTCGACGAAACTGCCGTCGTGCAGCACTTTGATCCGTTTGCGCATGACATCGCCAAAGCCGTTCTTTGGATCGACCAGAGTTCCCCAGTCGGGCCCCATCAGCGATATCGCCATGGAGTTTACCGTGAAGTCTCTTCGCTTCAGATCATCATTGATCGATGAAACTTCAACTTCAGGAAGTGCAGCAGACTCTGCGTAGGTTTCTGATCGGGCTGTTACGACGTCGATCGATGAAACATCGGAAAATATTCCCGTAGTACCGATCTTGAACGTCAGAAACTGCGATTCATCGGGCGAAGGCGCTCCGATCCGATATGCAAGGTCGGCAGAGAACGCTTTGGCGTCACCGGTAACAGACAGATCAATATCGCCAGGAGTCCGGTCGAGGATCAAGTCGCGAACGATTCCACCAACGACGTATACGCCATCGACACTGTCGAGTTCGCTCGATATATCGCGGCAGAGTCCGAACACGCGCTGGTATTCGGCAGAAGATTTTGATGTGAGAAGCTGGGAAAGGTTGGGCATTTACGCTGATTACAGTGGTTGTAATCAAATACTAAGCGTTAAACCTAAATCTTTGCCTGAATGATTTGATGTAGCGTTGCTAGACTTTGTCGGAATACGCGAGGGACTAGCGAAAGAATAGTTGTTAGCAATGTCAGAAAATACTCCGGTCAAGATCGATGTCTTCATCGACTACACCTGACCATGGGTTCGACAGGCCGGCATTTGGCTGGCCACGGTGAAAGAAGAGCTCGGGGATCACCTCGAGATCAATTGGCGTAGTTTTGCTTTGGAACAGGTGAATTCCAAAGAAGGCGAAGACTGGAAAGCCTGGGAGCAGGGCGACGAATACGTGAGTCGAGGTCTCTGGTCACTCCGAGGTGGTATCGCAGCGCGCGCCCAGGGAACAACAGCTCATAACGACTATATGCAGAAGATTCTTCACGCCAAGCACGTCGAACGCGAAGATGTACGTACTCGTGAATCGGTTGTAGCTATAGGTGCTGCTTCCGACTTAGATATTGATCAATTTACGACCGTTCTCGATGATCCTGAGTCTCTCGTTCAAATTGGGATCGATCATGAAGAGGCTCTCACTCATGGCGTGTTCGGCACTCCGACGTTCGTGTTCGAAGATGGAACAGCCGCTTTCTTGAAGATGTTCACTCCACCTGAAGAAGAATCTATGAGTGCATTCAAAGACTTCATGGGTATTGCCAGTAGCCGCAAATACTTTGGCGAACTGAAACGGCCTCAGCCACCTTGGCCTCGTGGCGTCAGAGATTAAGACTCCAACCAATTGCCGACCTCACCACTTGAAATAGACGATCTTGAAGAGATCGAAAGTGCACTGGACGTCACGTTCATCGACCGTGATCTTCTCGTGCTGGCTCTGACTCATCAGTCATATATAAACGAACATCCTGACGAGCTTCCAGTTTCCAATGAGAGGCTGGAGTTTCTAGGCGATTCGATCGTGGGAATGGTTGTTGCAGATCGCTTATACATAGGCGCTCCCGACCTGCAGGAAGGCGATCTCACGGTTCGGCGCTCGCAGGTCGTTCGCAGGGAAACATTGGCGTCCGCTTCCCGATCGATAGGCTTAGGTGAGTGGTTAGTGATGGGCAAAGGCGAATCGGCAGCTGGAGGGAACGATCGGACATCTAACTTGGCCGATTCGTTTGAAGCTGTGGTTGGAGCGGTTTTCATCGACCGGGGATACGAACAGGCTTATTCGTTTGTTACCCGGTGGTTGGGTCCATATGTCGACGAGGCGCTTCGTACCGAAACGCGAAAAGACCCGAAATCGCTGTTGCAAGAACATTTACAAGGGAACGGCAGCAAACCTCCTCGGTATCGTCTAGTCTCGGAATCTGGCTTGCTAAGCGATGTCGTATTTACGATGGAAGTCGTAATTGATGGCGAAGTAATTGCTTCAGGTACGGGATCTAGGAAAATTGATGCAGAACGAAAAGCCGCTGCCAAAGCACTAAAAATACTCGAATCTAACTCAGACGAATAACTTTCGGTTCATAGAACGTTTAGATCATTGAAAAGAGGAACCGACACTGTTCGGCGTATTTAAAAAGAACGAAAAGACTGCTGAGACTTCGGTCAAGACAGGATCAGCCTGGCGAGGTCGACTTGCTGGAATTTTTAGTCGTTCGAATATTGATGACGACTTTTGGGACGACCTCGAAGAAGCGCTCATTATTTCTGACGTTGGCGTGAACACGACGATGAGTCTTATCGACGATCTTCGGAACGTCGTCAAGGAAGAATCGATCAAGGAACCAGATCAGGTTCGAGTACGAATGCGTGATCTAATCGCGGAAATGCTCACTGATTCCACGAACGTTGAGCCAATTCCGGGTGATGAACCGGTGGTTTTACTGGTTGTAGGCGTGAATGGTGCGGGCAAAACAACATCGATTGCAAAAATCGTTGACGTGGCCAAGGCTGAAGGCAAGAACGTAATGCTCGCTGCCGCAGACACATTTCGCGCTGGAGCAATCGAGCAGATTCAAATTTGGGGCGAGCGACTGGACGTGCCAGTTATTGCGCAAGCTGCCGGAAGTGACCCTGGGGCTGTCGTATTCGATGCTCTAAATGCCGCAAGGGCACGCGATATTGATCTATTGATAATCGATACGGCTGGTCGACTTCACACTACGCACAACTTGATGGAAGAACTTCGCAAGGTTCGAAGAATTGTAGAAAAAAACGGGTCCGGATTTACCGAACGAATCATGCTGGTTATCGACGGCACGACCGGACAAAACGGGATGATTCAAGCTAAATCGTTCACTGAAGCAGTCAACTGCAACGGGGTGTTTCTTACGAAGCTGGATGGCACAGCAAAGGGTGGAGTTGCGCTCGCGATCGCTGGGGAACTGGGATTGCCGATCTGGTTCATCGGAACTGGAGAGAAATCGTCTGATATGTCTGCGTTCGATTCAGACGCCTTCGCATCAGCCCTGCTACCGGAACCGACTAGCTAGCTTTGAAGTACCACTTCACCAACTAAATGCTGCAAGCAATCGCAACACTAATCACGGTCGAGCTTATCGGGCTAGCCGCGTTCCCGATTGTTGCACGTGCATTCCCGATCTTGGCCGATCGCGGTTGGGCGATTTCAAAGCCAATCGGAATGCTGTTCATCGCCACAGCCGTGTGGTTGTTGTCGTACACCAAGCTAGTTCCGAACGATCCATTGAGCTGGTGGATTGTCTTGGTAGTGTTCGCTTTAGTAAGCGTTTGGTTTCTTCGGACTGATTTTCCGAAACTGCGGCGAGCAGTAGTTAGACGCTGGCGAATAATCGTCGCGGTCGAAATCGTGTTCATTCTGTTCTTCGTGATGTTCCTCTCGATGCGGGCATTCGACCCCGCTGCATCAGGTACAGAAAAACCAATGGACCTGATGATGCTGACAGCGGTGATGACCGCCGAGCACGCCCCCCCAGAGGACTTATGGCTCGCTGGTGCACCAATCGCCTACTACTATTTCGGGTACTGGATATACGGCGGCGTCAACTCAATGGTAGGGAATTCGGCGTCGATAGCTTTCAACGTCGGAATGGCTCTCGTGGCAGGGCTAGGAGCGAGTGTTGCGTTTTCGCTCGCTGCGACGTTCGTTCGACGAGACGGCGGCTCATTGAAGCCAGCGCTGATTGCCGGAGGCGTGTCGGCGTCATTGCTATTGCTTGTATCGAATATGTCGGGATTATGGACCCTACTCGATATCACCAAAATTGCTCCGGTGTGGTTACTGAATTGGTACCACGGCAACGGATATGAGCGGATAGATCGAGTCGCTAGCTGGCGGCCTGATGATCATTGGTGGTGGTGGAATAGCTCGAGAATAACCAACACGTTCGATGATGCCGGGAACGGAGTCGACTTCACGATCACGGAGTTCCCATTTTTCAGCTTCCTTTTGGGAGACTTTCATCCGCATTTGATGTCGATTCCGTTCGTACTCACCGGTCTCACTGTTCTCACTTCATTGTTCCTAATGCACAAAGTGATTTCATTCAAAATACTTCGGAAGAACGTGTCTGCTGCGGTGATAACGGCATTGGTGATCGGTGCGTCTGGTTTCATAAATTTCTGGGACGTTGGGTTACTGCTTTTGTTGTCGATGGGGCTGGTTGTCGCAGGTTGGGTTTCGCTGCGTAAATCAGGACTGAAATCGATATTATTAGCGGGGGTGCCGATGATGTTTCTATGGATCATCGGGATATTGGTGTATTCGCCGTTTTACTTCGGAACAGCCGAGAGTCAAGTTCAATGGCCGCCGCTTGCTCCCGTGAAATACGGGTCGCGTCCTATCCATTTTTTGTCGATCTGGTCGCTATTGATAGTCGCCGCCGCACCAACTGCGATTCTTCTTGCGAGTCGCTACACGAACATAGTCGTTCGAATGTTGGCCGGTAACAAATTCCTGGATGAACGAGAAAGTCATTTCTTTTGGCGCCCGGCATGGATTACGGCTGGGGTGCTGACCGGCGGACCTTGGCTAATTTGGGCGGTCACACATCTGACGTTCAATGAATCTGCCAATGAATCTGACATCGTGTCGAGACTTCCAGTAACCGCCGTATTAGGCGTAGCGGCAGCGACTCTTATAGCAGTGCTGCTGACTCGTGCACGGCGTGGTGCCGACGACGGCAGTCACTTCGTCGCAATGCTTTTGGCGCTTACGCTCTACTTATTTTTCGCTGCTGAACTATTCTTCGTTCACGATCTGTTCGGTAATCGAATGAACACGGTGTTCAAGTTCTACTATCAAGCTTGGATAGTTCTTTCTGTTGTAGGTGGGTATGGAAGCTACGTATGGCTGAAGCACCACTCGCTATTAGCCGGGCGAAAGAAACTTTTAAGCAGAACCGCACTGGCTATCGTTGCCGTACTAGCACTCAGTTCGGTTTATTTTCCCGTAGCTGCTGCTGTTGCCAAAACGACGTCATCAGGATTAGGTCCGAATCTCGACAGCTTGAGCTATATGGAGTCTCGGGATTCTGATGAGTTGAATGTAATAAATGACCTAAGGGAAATTGCTGATTCAGATGACGTACTGGTCGAAGCCATTGGGGATAGTTATTCCGAGTACTCTCGAATTTCTGGTTCATCCGGAGTACCTGCAGTTATCGGTTGGGTATTTCACGAAAGGCAATGGCACGGTACCGACGAGTTGTTCGCTGACCGGGAAGAGGATGTTCGAACGATCTATACGACTAGAGATACTGAACAACTTCAAGCATTGATAGACAAATATGGCATTACGTTTGTTGTCTTAGGCCCTCGGGAAAGATCAACCTACTCCAACATTGTGGCGGGAATGTTCGATAGACTTGGCGACCGAATTATCGAGCGCGGTTTGTACACTGTGTTCAGCATCGATTAACTACATTTGACGACAGATAATCCTTCAACAGAATCTTCAGCTAGAGCCGTGTCCAAAGACGGGGTTTGGGTCGATGGTCAGTGGGTGACCAGGGACACCGCTCGTGCCGTTCCAAAAAGACCTATTACACCTGATTTAACCGAGAAAAAATCGGAATCCCGAAAAGGTTTTACTATTCCGTTTCGGATCGAGTTCTCGATCTACACGGGTTTGGTTCTAATTGCTCTCGCTATGAGGCTTTACGATCTCGGCGGTCGAGCGGTCCACCACGACGAGAGCCTTCACGGGTATTTCGCATATCAACTGTTCAATGGCGGTGGATATGATCACAATCCGCTGATGCACGGAATGTTCCTGTTCCATTCCATAGCCACCTCGTTCTTCCTTGTCGGCGATAGTGACTTCTCACTTAGACTCCCGATGGCTCTATTCGGAACGGGTCTTGTCCTGCTTCCGCTGCTTCTAAGGCCTCGAATAGGTCAATTTGGCGCGCTGATAGCCGGATTCATGCTCGCGTTCTCGCCATCGATTCTTTACTACAGTCGATTCGCCCGAAACGACATCTTCATGGCGGTGTTCACATTGGCTCTGGTCGGAGTAATGTGGCGATACATCGACGAGCGTAAAAATCGTTGGTTATACATCGGTGCCGGATTAGTTGCCCTAGGATTCGCCACTAAAGAGACTCAGTACATCGTTGTTGCGTTGCTCGGTGCTTTCCTTGTTACTCAGGTATGGAAAGAAATTCGTGACTGGCTATATGCACGGCGAACGTTAGCCGAATTCAGTCCTGAAGCATCATTCTTGGTGTTGCTCGCCACTTTGAGTCTGCCGCTGTTGGCCGCTGGTGTTGCTGTATTTCAAGGTGTTTTGGGCGTAGTGCTGGCAGCGGAAGATGGCACTACAGGGGTCCCAACAGGAAGCCCTGATGGAGCGGGTTGGTATGTAGCAATTGGCATTAGCGCAGCATTCCTTGCAGCGTCGTTAGCGGCCGGTTGGTACTGGAATAAACGGGTGTTCCTAGCCTCATTCGCCTCATTCGCACTTATATTTGTTTTGTTGTTCGCAAATTTCGGTTCAAATCCTGCCGGAGTTGGCAGTGGAGCATGGCAGTCACTCGGATATTGGCTTGCTCAACATGATGTAGCTCGCGGAAATCAACCTTGGTACTACTACTTCACTATCAGCACAATCTACGAGTTCATGCCGTTCGCAGTAGCGACCGGTGCTGCCTTGTATTACGGATTCAAATCGGGGCTTCGTCCTTGGATTTTCATCGCGCTGATCGCTGGTGCGATGGTGGTGCTGGCAAACGACGCCTTGAGTTTCGAAAAAGGACTCGTCCAAGGTGCTGAACAAGATGTTCTTAGCTACGTCGGTCAACTAGCGTTACTGATAGTGTATGGCTCTGCAATTGCGCTGACTCTTGTAATCAGAACCACTAAGTTCAACAAATTCCTATTCTTCTGGACCGTCGGGACGTTCATCGCTTACACGCATGCCGGCGAGAAGATGCCGTGGTTGCTAGTGAACATAGCTTTGCCTGCAGTGATACTCGCAGCCAGCACGCTCAACGACATCATCATGTCGATCGACTGGCGTAACGCTTGGCGACATCGGGCAGGACTGGCAATTGTTGGTGTTCCGTTGTTCTTCCTGATGCTTTGGAAGATCGTGTTCCATGACCTTGGTGAAGGGTCGCGCCAGTTTGCCGCTGCCTGGGCGATATTGGCTGTTCTTGGCCTACTGCTGCTTGGACTCCAAGTGTTGGGCTCGAGAATCGGTCGCTCACAGGCACTCGGTATCGTAGGGCTTTTGACTGTCGTGATTATGTTTGGATTCACGTTCCGTGCCGGATGGATCGCGAGCTTCGAAAATGGCGACATTCCAGTTGAAATGCTCGTTTACACGCAGACTGCACCCGACTTACATAATTTAGCTAAAGAGATCGAACAGACAGCCATTCTTACAGGCGATCGTTACGAGATGAAGATCGCAATCGACATTCGTGATGCGTACTCTTGGCCTTGGCAGTGGTATCTCCGGCGCTATACCGAGGTTTCCTACAGCGATCACACGTCTGATGACATCAAGGTGGCTGACGACCGATTGATAGCGGTAATTAACGCGAACAATCGGGCAAGTGTGGTAACGAGATTGCCAGATGGGTTGTCTGAAGGTCGAAAGCTAGTTCACCGTTGGTGGTTCCCTGAACGGTATCGAGATATAAGCCCAAAGACGTTCTTTGATACGTTGTTGGATCGAAACCGCTGGGAAGGATCGGTAGACTATTTCCTTTATAGGAAACTCTCGAACCCCCTGGGCACAATCGATTCTTACGTCTATTTCTCTGACGAAGTCCCGTTAGTACCCGCTAAGTAGATCGTTTCGCCGTTTCAGAGTTCAAGGACACCGATAATTCAGTATGTTTTTTGGGAATAAAGCCTTCTGGCTTGGCGCAATCGGCAGCGCAGCGTTCCTTGCCGTGTTCGTATGGCTGTTTGTCGACTTCGACACGATCGGCGATGTCCTAACTGAAGCCAACTACGTTTACGTTGTTCCATCTTTAGCTCTCTACTTCGTCGCCGTGTGGTTCAGGTCGGAGCGCTGGAAATTCTTGCTTCGTCCACTGATAGGTGCACCACAGAAAAGCATCTATTCGGTCGTTGTAGTCGGTTATATGGCGAACAATCTAATTCCCGTTCGAATTGGTGAAGTTGTTCGTTCGTATTATTTGAGCATTCGTGAATCATGCTCCGCACCAGCGGCGTTCGGCACAGTCGCCGTTGAACGAGCCACCGACGTACTGGCACTGTTATTTTTCTTAGCGGCAGCTGGGCTGATGGGAACGGTTGGGGTAGAGCGTGCGGTAGGCGATATTTCTTCTGACGTACCCGGCGGCGCAGCGATGCTTGCCACAGTGGCATTGCTGCCGTTCTTGGCGGTATTCGGAGTTGTACTCGTCATTTCGACTGCCAGCAGGACAACGGTTCTTGGCTGGCTCGACCGCTTGATGTTCATGATCAGGCGTGGGTTACGCGATCGATTGCTCGGAATCGCCGATCGACTTCTGGAAGGGCTAACCGTTGTCAGTTCACCCGCTGATCTTGCCAAGGTGTTTGCGTGGTCACTGCCGGTTTGGGCTTCAGAAGCCGCTATGTACTATCTGATCGCTATCGGCTTCGATCTTCGACCAATATTCGACAGCCAAGTCGAGTTTATCGCTGCGATACTGGTTTTCACCGCAGCAGCGAACCTTGCTGGCGTTTTGCCATCTACAGCAGGCAGCTGGGGACCTTTCGATTTCTTCGGTTCCGCCGCTTTGGTGGCACTTGGAGTGGGGCAGGAGGTCGCTGCCGCCTACGCTCTGACCGTTCACGTGGTTCTCTGGGTACCGCCGACGGTTGTTGGAGCGGTATTGTTGGTTATGGACGGCAATTCGCTTTCCGGCCTAATGAAGGGCGCTAGAGAGTCGGATCTGCCGATTGCAGGAGATATTTCGTCCTAATGAAAATTGGAATCATCGGTGCCGGTGCAGCAGGACTTTCCGCAGCGTTTGATCTTTCTGCAAAGGGTCACAAAGTAGTCGTATACGAATCTGCACCGTTTATCGGTGGGCAGGCTTCGACCATTCCGGTTGGTGGTAACCCATTAGAACGCGGTTATCACCACCTGTTCACCAATGATCAGGCGATTCTCGATTTGATGTCTGATCTCGGCGTTGCTGAGGCTATGAAGTGGTATCCGTCTCGCGTTGGCACCTACACGTCTGGCAAGGTTTACAAGACCACCACTGCATTAGATCTTCTCCGCTTCGGAGCGATTCCGTTTTTCGACCGGATCAAGCTCGGATTATTTGCACTGAAGGTCGGTCGCATCAAGGAATGGCGTGATCTTGAAGATCAGACTGCCGATTACTGGCTGAGAGAGCGTCTCGGCGGCAAAGCGTACGAGAAGGTCTGGGAGCCGCTTCTCAAAGGCAAGTTCGGCGACTTTTACGATCGGATCGGCATGCCATGGTTTTGGTCGAAAATTCAGACCCGGTTCGCTTCTAGGCAAGGGATACGCGGTCGAGAAATGCTTGGTTACCCAGACGGCAGCTTCGACACTATCTTCGACAAGTTGACAGCCGCAATTAAATCGCGTGACGGCGAAATTCATACATCTACGCCAGTCGAGAGAGTCGAAGTCGTAGCAGGCGTGGCCAAGGCATTGATTGCCAAATCGCCATCAGGTGAGAAAATTCGTGAAGAGTTCGACACTATCTTGTCGACCGTTCCTTCATTTTCGTTCCCAGATCTAGTCGACCTGCAAGACGACTACAAAAAACGTCTTACCGACGTTCACTATCTTGCAGCAGTAGTCGTTGTTCTTGAGATGGATCGACCGCTCACTAAGTTCTACTGGATGAACATCGCTGATTCTGACGTACCGTTCCTGGGCCTGATCGAACACACGAATATGCTGCCCAAGGAATGGTACGACGGCAGAAATATTCTCTACCTGACGAACTATCTCGACCGCACCGATCCGGTGTACAGCATGTCGCAGGACGAACTACTCGATCTGTACTTACCTCATTTGACGAAGTTCAATCCTGAATTTGATCGTTCGTGGATCAAGAAGGTTCACTACAACGCACTTAGCGCTGCGCAGCCGATTATTGGAACCAACTATTCCAAAGCCATTCCCGATCATCGAACGCCGGTGGAGAAACTTTATTTGGCGAACACGACTCAGATATACCCTGAAGACCGTGGCACTAACTATTCGATCAAGATGGGTCGAGAACTCGCCGACATGATTATCGAAGACGAACAACATGGCTGGAAGAGCTGGAAGTAAACTTTCTCGAACTCGGCAGCACGAAGTAACTAGAACAGACTGGAAACACGGAACCATGGGACAACTCGAAGGTCAAGTAGCGATCATCACTGGCGCTGGAACGGGAATTGGACGGGAAGCCGCACTGATGTTCGCTGATCAAGGGGCGAAACTGGTTCTGGCTGGACGTCGAATTGAACCGCTGAACGAAGTCGTGGCGATAATAGAAGCCAAGGGCGGATCTGCGGTCGCCAAGTCCGTCGATTTGGAAGATGGCGATGCAGCGGCCGCTCTCGGTACTTGGACTATTGCTGAGTTTGGACAGGTTGATGTCCTTGTGAACAACGCTGGTCACAGCTCCCATGTGCGATCGATTCAGTACGTAGGTCCGGAAGAATGGGCGAGCGTGTTCAAGGTCAATGTAGAAGGCGTGTACCGACTTACCCAATCTGTCGTCGGTTCGATGATCGAGAACGGTGGCGGAACTGTAGTTACAATATCGTCATACGCTGCCCTTCACCCAGGATTACTTGGCGGAGCGGCTTACAGCGCTGCAAAGTCGGCTTCGTACAACATGATGCGCGGGATTAATGCTGAGCTAAACGCAAAAGGTATCCGGGCTTCAACGATCCTACCTGCTGAGGTTGATACGCCTATTCTCAATAATCGACCTCATAATCCAGATGCCGACGCCCGTGCAACGATGATGATGCCGGAAGACGTAGCGGCAGCTATTTTGCTGTGTGCGACTTTACCGGGAAGAACAGTTATCGAAGAGATTGTGATGTCACCCACTCAGCCTCGTGATCGATCTATCGACATGGAAGTTGCAGCTAAGGCTGGATCACCGAACGAATAGGGCAATCTACTTGAGTGCGACATCGGAGAAATATTCGATCTTGGGCGCGAAATAGAACTCTTGCCATCCTGTCTCATAGCCGTCAGCTTGATCGTCTGGGATGTTCCAATTGCGAAGGGTTAGTTTAGTTCCGACTTCGACCTTCTCAAGAGTGACTTCGACAGAAGAATCAGGGTCGCTCCCTTCAAACTGCGTCGTGCGCCAGGTCTGAAGAATCCGCTCGCTATCTTCTAGCTCAAGGTTGATCCCGTCTATGTAACCGTCATGAGCTGTGAAGATGCCAGCGATCTCGTTCGTCGCAGTTTCTGATGACTGAGTCATGGCTCCGTTATGATCCCCATCTAGCCACGCGTCGAATACGTCCTTCGGCGATGCGGGAATTACAGCTGCATTTGTGAATCGTTTCATGGCGACCAGTGCGGTTAATCGCTGGACGGCTTGTTACTAACTAGCGATCACGAACATCAGAGATCATATCTGGATCGTTGCCTGTCCATGTATCGCGATACTGAACCCGGCGTTCGCCTCGACCACCAACGACCTCGAAAACAGGCGATTCATGACCACCCCAGTGAAAGTGCTGTCCGGGTTCGTCTGTGACTTCAACGGTGATGTCTGATCTATCGAACAAATCCTTTCGCAGTCGAGTGCCCAATCCTGGACCTTCTGGAGCGAGCATGTAGCCATCGACCACTTTGATATTTGTTTCGATAACCTTTTCGTACCATCCGCCCTTGCCGTAAAACGCACGGCAGCTTTCCATAAGGAACACGTTCGGCGCGTTCATTGAGATATGTGCACAGGCAAAAACGTTCACCGGACCGGTCATATCGTGGGGTGCGACAGGGCGTTGCTCAGCTTCGGCCATCGTGCAAATTTTCTTTGTTTCTGTAATACCGCCGGTCCATATCAAATCGGGCATAACTACTTCGGCAGCCCCGGCCTTTAGATATTCCCTGAATTGATATTTGCTGATTAGTCGTTCAGAAACACAAACAGGAGCTTCGATTTCGTCAGCAAGTCGCAGGTGGCTTTCGACGTTTGTCGGTTGAATCAGTTCCTCTTGCCACATCATGTCGAGGTGATCCATTGCCTTTCCGATCTTGATCGCTGAGTTGAGGTTCCATCGTCCATGCCCATCATTAGCCACTTCAATCTGATCACCGACGGCGGCTCTGATGTCCTCAATGGGTTTCAACAGGAGCTTCATGTCTTCATTCGAGATGTGAGTACCTCGGTTGATATCAGCGAATTGGTCGGTGAACGCCCACTTCATCGCCGTGATGCCATCGTCGAGAAGGCTCTTTGCAAGCGTGCCCGCGTCTACGATCGCCATCTCCATATCTTTGTTGTCACCGTACTGACCGGTCGTGTTGTAAGTTCGAACTTTGTCTCGGCATGCGCCACCGAGCATGTTGTAGATGGGTTGACCGGCGACTTGCCCTGCGATGTCCCACAATGCGATATCAATAGCGGAAATTGCCCGCGCTTCTGCTCCTGCATATCCGAAAGCGTTCGCCATATCGAACATGTCTCGCCAATGACGTTCAATCGCTAAGGGATCCTTTCCGATTAGCATCGGCGCAAACATTTCGTGGATGCATCCTGTCACTGCTCGTGGTCCGAAGAAGGTTTCGCCTAGTCCAACGTGTCCCGAATCAGTTTTAACTTGAACCCACGTAACCATTGGGAATTCTTCTATAAGGATTGTTTCAATTGACGTGATTTTCACGTTCTTACTCCGCTCGTTAGTGACTGTGATCGGTTGATCGACGTATTCTATTGCGCATATTAGATTGTTGAGAGGATATTGCGTTGACTGGAAACATCATTGAACGACTGACTGCTTGCTATACCGGAGCCGTTTACGACGTAATGCGAGAGATGGGGCACCCGAATTGCGTGTTGCCTCACGACATTCGTCCGCTCGACGATACCAAGACGCTTGCGGGGCCAGTTTGGACGTGCAGCGGTCGAATCGACGAAACGATTTCAAACGACGATTCATTGATGAGCTGGACCGGATTACTGAGCAAGGCTCCGTCAGGATCGGTGTTGGTTTGCCAGCCAAACGACTCAACGATCGCTCACATGGGCGAACTTTCTGCGGAAACATTGAATCATCGCGGCGTGCTTGGCTATGTCGTTGATGGCGGCAACCGGGACTCGGATTTCATCAAAAAACTCGGATGGCCAGTGTTCTTTCGCTACTTCACACCCAAGGATGTGGTGGGGAAGTGGGCAGTGGAATCGATGGGTGATCCAATCGTAATTGGTGAAGTGGAGATCACATTAGGTGATTGGATTCTCGCCGATATCGACGGTGTAGTGGTTATTCCCCAGTCGATGATCGAGTCGGTTCTAGACAAGACTGAAGAAATCATGTCGACCGAGAGTGAACTCAGGACGATGATTCTGAACGGCATGGACCCACAGGAAGCGTACAAAAGGTACCGACTGTTCTGAACCTTAAAGATTCACTCAAATTACGTTGTCTCGCATAATGGGCTCTGCTAGGATTGTGATGCAATTCTCGAAGTCGAATATTCCACTTTTTCGTTGAGGCTAAATTGACCACTGCTGAGACAGCGCAGAGCTCCAAATTACGTGAACAAATCAGGCAAGTGCTGAACGCTCAGCCACAGCCGACGGTAACAGTCCTTTCATCGTTAATCGCGATACAGGATTCGATTCACTATCTTCCCGACGAAGCCATCAAAGAAACGGCTGCGTTCTGCGGTTCTACTATCAACGAAGTGTGGAGCGTTGCATCGTTCTACACGAACTTCCGTTTCACAGCACCTGGCGATAAGACGCTTGATGTGTGCTGGGGGCCTTCCTGCCACCTTGTTGGGGCTCAAGAGGTTCTCAATGCGGTTCATATCGCTCTCGAAATCAAGGAAGAGGGCGAAAGCCCCGACCGTAAAGTGACACTGAAGTACAACACTTGTTTGGGTGCTTGTGCGCAGGGTCCGGTTATCGCAATCAATCATCATCTAATCGGCAAACAGACAGCGGAGTCAGCGGCGAAGATCGCTCGAGAGCTTCGAGGCCAGAGCAGCTAGCTAACAAGCTAGTCGATCAAGAGCACAAGGGAACCAGATAACCGATGTCAACGCCGTTCGAAGAACTCCAAGCCCGCGCTAAAAAACGCTGGGAAGAGCTGACCGCAGGCGATAGCGCATGGATCAGAGTTGGCGGCGGCACTTCGGGCCAGGCGGCAGGTGCTGATGCAGTACTCGACGCATTCCGAACTTCTGTTGAATCATCAGGCGTAAATGCCAATGTTTCGATGGTCAGTGCGATGGGACTTATGTACCTAGAACCCCAAGTCGACATCTTGATGCCGAACGGCGCACGTGTTTACTACGGAAATGTCGAGCCTGAAGAAGCGCAGAAAATTGTTGAGCAGCATGTAAAGAACGGTGAACCGCTTACTGATCGAGCGTTCGCTTACTCAGGTGGCGATGTAAACGGTGTTGGGAATCTTCCTGAATTGAACAGCTTGCCAATGGTGGCTCTTCAACAGCGAATTGCCACTCGTAACTTTGGCGATACCGACCCACACGATTTGCTTCAGTATGTTGCCAAAGGTGGCTACACAGCCCTAAACCGCGCTTTGACCGAGATGACTCCAGAAGAGATCGTCGACGAGATAAAAGCTGCTGGACTACGAGGACGTGGCGGCGCTGCGTTCCCTGCCGGAGTGAAGTGGAGCTTCCTAGCTCCTTCGAAGGCTCCAGTGAAGTACGTTCTTTGCAACTGCGAAGAGGGTGACCCTGGTGCGTTCAACGACAAGGGAATAATCGAGAATGACCCTCACACGCTGGTAGAGGGTCTGATCATCAACGGGTTCGCCACTCGATCGACCAACGGATACGTTTTCATTCGCACCGGTCACGAGTTGCCGATTGAATCGGCTCGAAAAGCTATCGCTGCCGCCTACGAGGCGGGATTGCTTGGCAAGAATATTCTTGGCACCGACTTCTCGTTCGATATGGAAGTTTCACTGACCGGTGATTCTTACGTTGCAGGCGAAGAAACTGCTTTGATGGAAGCTATCGAAGGCAAGCGTGCAACGCCTCGATTCAAGCCACCTTTCCCAGCTGCTGCTGGTCTCTGGCAGAAGCCAACAAATATCAACAACGTAAAGACGCTCGCTTACGTGCCCGAAATTGTCCGGAACGGATCTGGTTGGTTCAAGAGCATCGGTACGGAAACCACTTCCGGTACAGCTATCGTTTGTCTTTCCGGTCACATCACTTACCCAGGTATGTATGAAGTGCCAATGGGAATGACCATCCGCGAGGTACTCGAGAATATTGGCGGCGGCGTTTCGGTAGGTGAGCGAATCAAAGTGCTTCAGGCAGGCGGTCCGTTGAACGGTCTCCTTGGCGAAGAAGCATTCGACACCATGATCGACTTCGACGCTATGTCGGCAGCTGGTGCGTCTATCGGGTCTGGCGGAATCATCGTCGGAAACGAGACCACAAACGTCGTTGACCTATTGCGCACTCTCATCGCATTCAACCAATTCGAGTCTTGTGGAAAGTGTTTCCCTTGCCGACTTGGAAACACTCATATGCTCGAAATTCTGGACAGAATGTGCCAGAACAAAGCCAAGCCTGCCGATCTTGCTCTACTTGAGCGCGTCGGCACAAGCATGAAAGCCGGTTCGCTTTGCGGACACGGTCAACTTGGTTTCAACCCGATCGCGTCAGCTCTGAAATATTTCGGTGATGAGATCAAATCTTGCTTAGCTGGAGAGATCGCCCCCGGCGGTGTTTTCGGTGATGGCACGATGATTCTTCCTACCCGTACACGTCCTTAGTCTAGAGCTCCACCAAAAGCCCAAACGTTCGGAGATTTCTGCATGGCCGATGGAACTACCTTCAAGATCGATGGTCGCGACGTAGTCGCAAAACCTGGCCAGACGATCCTGCAGGCAGCAATGGATCAGGATATTTACATCCCTTACCTCTGCTACTACCCGAAGATGAAGCCGCAAGGCTCGTGTCGGGCGTGCATGGTTGAGGTTGAAGCGAACGGTCGAAAAATGACCGTTGCTTCCTGTACGACTCCCCCGATGCCGGATGCCGAGGTTACGACTAACAGCGAAGCTGTTAAGGATCTTCGCCGAAACGTAATCGAACTGTTGATGACCGAGCACCCGCACGGTTGTCTCACCTGCCACCGTATCGAGTTATGTGGGCCGCAGGACATTTGCCAACGCCACGTAACGGTTACTGACCGTTGCACTATTTGCCCTAAAAACGAGCGATGTGAGCTTAAAGACACCGTGCGATTGGTCGAACTCGACCTGCGCACGCCTTTGAACTACCACCGCCGTGATCTGCCGATTCACTCGGATGATCCGTTCTACGACCGTGACTACAACCTATGTATTGTCTGTTCACGTTGTGTGCGTGTTTGTGACGAAGTTCGATTCGACACGGCACTGACGCTAACTTCTCGATCAGGAGTAGCGCTAGTTGGTACATCGCACGGAACATCGTTGCTTGAATCGGGTTGTGAATTCTGTGGAGCCTGTGTTGATGTCTGCCCAACCGGTTCGCTTACCGAGCGGAACTACAAGTGGGAGAAAGCCGTCAAGGAAGTAACGACGGTTTGTACGAACTGCCCAGTCGGCTGCCAGATGATTGCCGAAGTGAACAAATTCGGCAAGGTAGTTCGATTCAAAGCTGACCTCGCAGGTGCTGCCAACAACGGACAGGCTTGCATGACAGGTAAGTTCGGATATGAATACACCAATGACAGTTCGCGTCTGAAGCGACCTTACGTTCGTGAAGGCGGAATTCTGCGTAAGGCGTCGTGGGATGAGGCACTCGAAAAGATCAAGGCTGGTCTTGGTGGACGTTCGAGCGAAGAAGTCGCTGTAATTACATCGCCACGTGGTTCGAACGAAGACCAATACGTTGCCGCCAAGTTCGCTAAATCTGTACTGAAGACTGCCAACATCGATTCGGCACTAAATAGTGACAGCGCAATGTTGTCTCAACTCGAAACTCGACTTGGTGCTGGTGCGGCAACGAACCCAATTTGGGATCTTGAGCGATCGAAGAGCCTATTGGTTGTTGCCGGTAACCCGACTGAAGAACAAAACGTTCTTGCCGTTCCTGCTAAGAAGGCAATACGAGAGGGCGCCAAACTCGTCGTGATCGACTCGCGAGAGACAGAGTTGACCCGATACGCAACTGAATGGCTTCGCCCCAAGCCGGGATCAGAAGCACTTCTTATCGCTGGAATCAGCCGTGTGATCCTTGATGAAGCTCTTGAGGACAAGGACTTCGTTCGAACTCGAATTGATCAAGCTGACGATCTCAAACAGTCACTTTGGACATTCGATCTGGCAAAGGTCTCTCGCGACACTGGAATCGATGTTTCCCAGATACGACGAGCCGCAAGACTATTTGCTGAGGGTGATGCGGGAGCAATTTTGCTCGGTAATGACGGACTCGACGATACCGCTTCCGAGCAGTTGGTCGATGCAATTATCGGCCTTGCTGCGATCACCGGAAACATCGGGAATGAATCGGGCGGAATCTTCCCGTTGTATCAGGGTGCTAATACGGTCGGTGCCCGGGACATGGGTGCGGTTCCGTCAGAAAATGGGCTCGGTATTGCCGGCATGATTTCAGGAATGTCGTCCGGAAGCGTCAAGGCTGCACTAGTAATGGCAGATGGAGTATCTGGTTACTCGCCAACGCTCCAGTCATTGCCAGTCGCACTTGAAAATCTCGACTTCCTAGTCGTATCTGCTGCCTTTGACTCAGAAATTACTCATCACGCCGATGTTGTACTTCCTGCTGCCACATACGCTGAACAGAACTCGACTGTCACAAACGTCGAGCGACGAATTCAGCTTCTGAGGGTCACTGCTGAACCTCGGCACGAGGAACGAACTGGTTGGGAGACTGTATCTGCTATCGCCAACGCGATGGGTTGCTCTGGCTTCGACTACTCGTCGGCTTCGGAAGTATTTGCCGAGATTGCCAAAAACGTTACAACGTATAACGGTCTGTCTCACGAACAACTGCAGTCGGGCGGTATTCAGTGGCCAACTGGTACTAATGATTCTTCGATCTTGTTCTCGAATGATGAAACCAAGGTTACCGTCGTCGCACTTAGCTACGAAGACCTAGCTAAATCGGTCGAAACAGATGTGCTTAGGTTCGCACCTGGTCGAGTTCTCAGCCAGCCAGAGCGTGATGTTGTTGTTCGGAAGCCTGCTGATATGAACTATGTCGAACGTGAGCAGTTCATTCAGGTTCACGCAGACGACGCTAAAACCGCCGGCGTGAATGAAGGTGATATCGTGCAGATAACCGCCGATGGTGGACACGTTCTTGCTCGTGGTAAAGCAGTGTTTGAATCGCCACAGGTAGGTCTTGTCGGTTCAACAACGTTGTTTGGTGAACTGGCAACCAAGATGCACGAGCTAGAAGCGGCTGATTGGACGCCACAGATGCCGGGCTTAGGCTATTCAACAGTTACACTTGAATCAGCGCCTGTTGAGCAAGAAGTTGGGGCTGCAGCCGATTAACTGAAGTTATAAGCTGTCATAATGCAGACTCGTTTCATCCTTTATGCAAGTTTCTGTATCTAATAACTCGAAGGTCGCCACTAAAGCGGCTTTCTTATTTGGCTCTTATGGGCCACTTATAGTGTGAATAATCGCTAAGGGGTGAATTGGTATGGCAAAAACGCAGGAAGTGAATGACGCCGAGTTCGACGCCGAAGTCATCGACTCAGATATCCCGGTACTTGTCGATTTTTGGGCAGAGTGGTGTGGTCCCTGCAAAATGATTGCTCCAGTTGTCGAAGAGTTGGCCGCTGAATACGAAGGTAAAGCTAAGTTCGTAAAGCTTAACGTCGACTTCAACCCGCAGACATCGGCTAAGTACGGTGTTCGCAGTATCCCAACTCTATTGATCTTCAAGGGCGGAGCCCCGGTTGGTCAGGTAGTTGGAGCAGTTCCTAAGAGCGTGTTACAGGCACGACTCGAAGATGCAATGTCTGTCTAAGAGATTTTTGAATCTTTAAAAAACTCCGCCATAATTACGTTGGCGGGGTCTTTTTTTGTTCGTCGTTAGTGTGAACTCGCGGTAATCTTGCTGAGTTCCCAATCTAACGGGTACAAATCAGTGGGGGAGTGGATGGGTCCCGGTGGGCCTCACGGACTTCAACTCCGCTGGCGTGCGTCCTTCGGCGTGCGCGGAGGGTTCGACTCCCTTGCACTCCCGCCAATTCGATATGTATGTTTCAACAGTGGTAATTTTGTAAGCCCTGCTGGATCTATTCTTGTAAATGTCGCCATTCACCCGTTGTTCATCAACTCAACCACCTTCTCAGGGTTCTGTCAGATCTCAGTGCTCACTTAGTGATTTGGGCGATCTGAATACATGATCTATCTCTACTAATTAAGCTGACAACTCGGCCATTAGAGTCGACCACCTGTTGGTGAAGATCTTCCGTCGAACTTCCGCTGGAACATGCTCGCTAGCCGCGGACTGGACTCTTAAATAGTTTCGTAGTTCGTCGAATGCCGTGCAAAACCGGCTAGCGGACTCGAACTTGGCGAAGCCGAGCATCGGGTAATAGCGTTGCTTGATTCCTCGATGATTATGTTCCATTCGATTGTTCAGATACTGATTGTGTCGATGAAGAACTTTGCGACCAACGATCCAACGAATCGCCTTTGTGTAAGCAGGATGTTTATCAGTCGTCATCCGCAGTGGCTTCTGTCCTGCACTTTCGAGGAGCCGCCTTAAGAAACGTCGAGCTGCATGCTTATCTCGGGGCTCGCTCAGCATCGAATCCAACAGGTTTCCTTCTCGATCTATGGCTCGATAGAGATATCGCCAACGACCACTGACCTTGATGTA
>ERZ890510.1003-NODE-1003-length-20020-cov-4.243626_pt1 | contig 20020 bp, 23 predicted proteins | sample MGYA00521265_ERZ890510 | MGnify/ENA primary metagenome ERZ890510 (study PRJEB32303, sample SAMEA104408624) | aquatic metagenome | biome: Brackish water; feature: Chemocline; material: water | place: Baltic Sea | collected 2014-10-26T21:54:00 | depth 110 m ...
AAAGATTCACATTAAATAAGTCACTTATTAGCAAGTGGTAATTTCTGTCCACTCGCTAACATCTGTTGGCAAACCTAAATAAAAAATTCTTAAATAACTATACGGAGCAACTCATATCTGAACCGCAACACATAGGTGATTTTATTTTTCCTTCACATTGTGGGCAGCGAGATATTTGAACTTGGCTTCCATCGTCTAGCACAAGAGTGTCGTTTACAAGTGGCTTATTACATTTGGCACAACTCGCATTGACCGACATCCCGCACTTTGCACAAGAGTATGTTGCAATCATTTTTTCCCATTTCTTCTTTCATTAAGCCAGTTGTTTGGCATGACTAAATCAATAGCAATTTAAGAATATCACCCTTAAGGGTCTGTTTTGCCTTGACGAATTGAGATCGGAAAGGATTTAATTCGTTACAAACTCTTAATCAGTGGGTCTGGATCAAAACTAACCTTCAAAAATTTTAGTCTTTTTACCCTTAATCCCTGGATTACATATAAAGGTCATTCCTGACTGAGGATGTTTTGCCATCTCATTGTTATGCGCAGTTGTTATAACTAATTGATCTAATTCAGTTCCAGCAAAAGCACAAGAAGTTGAATAAGAAACAGGCATCTCAATTCTTTCACTCAGTTTGTATTTTTCGTCATATCGTCTAACTTCAGAACCATCCCACAAAGCAATCCATAAGCCATCTTCGTTATCCACACACATGCCATCAGGAATTTCGTTCTCATTAAATTTGATCACAGTTCTTCGATCGCTAATTTCTTTACCGTCGTAGGAAAACGCATCTACACAGTGTTCTAGTGAATCAATAAAGTAAAAGGTTTGGTTATCTACAGACCAATCAATTCCATTTGCTAACGTTGCTTCACTAATTATTTTCTTTATTTCTTGGCCATCTTGAGAGATTCGATAAAGCCCACTGGCTTTGGGCACTAAATCATAGGTAAGTGTGCCTAAGAATAAATCGCCTGTGTAAGAAACTTTGGCGTCGTTCCATCTGGACTTATGTTTGTCACTTTCTCGTTTAGGTAACCCAGAAATATTTCCCTCAACATCTCTTAAAACCGGACCATTGGCAGTTCCTAAAACATCTCCCCCGGTTGTGCGAGGAATAGCAAAACCAACGTGCTCATTCATTTTGTATTCTGAAGTTTGATTTGTTTCAATATTTTTTGTTAAAACTTTGCCATTTAAAATATCAACCCATTGCACTTGGTTATTGTTTATTCCGGTTGCAGTTGGGCCTTCCCCAAGCCAGCAACGACGATCATCAAAAACTTCAAGAGAAATCATTTATTTTGGTGGAATTCTTAATCCACCAACTCCACCATCAACATTTAACCCAATTCCAGTCGTGGAAGCAGAAAGTGGAGAAGCTAAATAACAAATAGCGTGAGCAATTTCATCTGCAGTAACAAGTCTGCCCATTGGTTGGCGTGCAATTAATGACTCTTTCATAGCTTTTGCATCTAGGGCTTGTTCTAAAAGTCTGTCCACCCATGGAGTATCAGCTGTTGCAGGAACTACACAATTAACTCTGATTCCTTCTCTAATGTGATCTGCTGCCATGGCAAGTGTTAAGGAATGCACAGCACCTTTTGATGCTGAATAAATAGCGCGTTGTGGGAAACCATCTGTTGCCACGATTGAAGAAACATTAACGATTGCGGCACTTTTTGATTTTCTTAAAAATGGAACTGCTGCAGCACTCATTCGTGCAGTTCCTACAACGTTTACATCAAGAACTTTGTGCCATTCAGCATCATCTCCTGCTGTGACATCTCCAATTGCCCCAATTCCTGCATTGTTAATCAAAATATCTAAACCGTTTTGGGCAACATCTGCTACAACTTTATTTACTTCAAGTCTATTTGAAATATCACAAATTAAATAAGTTATTCCATTAATTGGATTTGCTGGTTGATTGACATCGAAAACAAAAACTTTTGCACCACGAGAAAGAAGTAATTTAGAAGTAGCTTCCCCTATGCCACTTGCACCACCGGTAACAATTGCAACTAAATCTTTAAAATCGCTCATCGTGACTTAATCCTTTCGGGGATCAATATGAATCTTAGGACCAACCCCACTATTAGTTGGTCTTTTGCCTGACAAAACATCTGTGGTCTCACTTAAGCCAACTGTGGCAGCAACTATGGGAGTTGGATCAACTTTTCCATTTGCATATATCTCGATTGTTCCTTTCAAACCTGGTGAAGCAGACAAGATTCCAACTGCTGTTACATCTTTTAAAACTAAATCTCTGGAATCAATTAAACTTGGGCTCCCAGAAATTCCAATGTAAACAACTCTCCCCCCAGGTTCTACTACTTGCAATGCTTTATTTGGAATATCTTTATCAAAAGTGCAATCAATTACTGCATCAAATCCGCCATCTACTTCTTCAAAATCTTGTGAAACAGCATTAGCACCCAAATCCTTAGCCAAGGAAAGCGTTTGTGCGTTTCTGCCAATTACATGAACGTAGGCACCCATAAATGAAGCAAGTTGTGCAGTTAGTAAACCAATTGTTCCAGAACCCCAAACTAATATTTTTTTTCCCGCTTTTGCATCAGCAGCTTGTGCTGCTCGTAAAGAATTACCACCTGGCTCTATTAATGCCCCAACAGTGTCATTGATGGAATCAGGTAGGAAATGAATTGCTTTAGCAGGAACTAGCAGTTGTTCAGCTAAAGCCCCTGCCCAACCATTTCTGATTCCAATTTCAAATCTATTTTCACAAACATGTTGACGATTATTTAAACAACGATAACAATTTCCACAACCAAGCATGGTGTCTGCAGTGACACGTTTGCCCACAATATTTTTATCTATTCCTTCACCAACACTTGCAATTACTCCGCACCATTCGTGACCTAAACGAAGTGGATATTTTTCATGACCAGAATGAAGATAAGCCATTTCGCCTGTAAAAAATTCGACGTCGGTTCCACACACCCCAACCCGAGACACATCAACTACAACTTGACCAGGTCCTGCCACTGGATTTATGACTTCTTGCACGCCAGATGTGCGTGGAGCAGTAACCACAAAAGCTCTCATGATGCATCCAATATAGATTGTGCTTACTAGAAAATCTACAAGCCTTCAATAAAGATCGTGAGGTTTTAAACTCTCTTGCGAAGTGATGCTTGGTACAAAGGTCGAGATCGAGATTCTTACATCCATCGAGCCTGGATGCGAAGAGGTCTACCTGATGATGCTTTTGATGGCAGAGCCCATATTGCTATCGCAAATACTGCATCAGATCTTGCTCCTTGTAACTCACACTTAAATGAAATTAGTGATTTTGTTAAAAACGGTATTTGGGAAGCCGGTGGCGTTCCTTTAAATATGCCCACAGTTTCTTTAGGGGAAACTCAAGTCAGACCAACTGCAATGTTGTGGCGAAATATGTCTGCTATGGCAACAGAAGAATTATTACGAGCTAATCCAATTGATGGTGTTGTTTTATTAGGTGGTTGTGACAAAACAATTCCTGCTCTATTAATGGCAGCAGCATCTGTTGATATTCCAGCAATTGTTGTGCCTGGTGGACCAATGCTTTCTGGAACTTTCAAAGGCAAAGCACTTGGTTGCGGAACTGATGTTTGGAAATTTAGTGAAGAACTTCGTGCTGGAAAAATGAGTGAAGCAGACTTTCTTAAATCAGAATCTTCCATGATTAGAAGTCGTGGACACTGCAACACCATGGGAACTGCCTCAACTATGGGTTGTGTTGCTGAAGCTTTAGGCATGACAATTCCAGGTGTTGCTGGCACTCCAGCCCCAGATTCAAGATTGTTACAAAGTGCGCAAGAAACTGGTCGACTAATAGTTGAGATGGTGAAGCTAGATAGAAAACCTAGCGATGTTATGACTAAAGGATCATTTCTAAATGCAATCGTGACACTTGCAGGAATTGGTGGCTCAACAAACGCTGTAGTACATCTTTTAGCTATAGCTGGCAGATTGGGAATTAATTTAACACTAGATGATTTTGATAAAACTGGATCAAAAGTTCCACTGCTGGCTAATTTGCAGCCGGCTGGAAATCACTTAATGGAAGATTTCTTTAGAGCAGGTGGCCTACTTGCTTTATTAAATGAATTAAAAGATTTACTAGACCCAACACCAATTACTGTAACCGGAAAACCACTAGTAAATTATTTGTCAGATAATTCTATATTTGATGAAACCGTGATTGCAAAAAGAGATAAACCATTACAACAATCTGCAGGCATTGCTGTTCTTTATGGAAATCTGGCCCCCACTGGTGCAGTAATCAAACCAGCTGCGGCAAGTAAAGAATTATTACAACATAAAGGCAAAGCCTTAGTTTTTGATTCAATAGAAGATTTTCATAAAAGAATCGATGATCCCAATTTAGATGTTGATAAAGACACAGTTTTAGTTCTTAGGGGATGTGGGCCTAAAGGTTATCCGGGCATGCCAGAAGTTGCCAATATGCCAATTCCACAAAAATTATTAAAACAAGGTGTACGAGACATGGTCAGAATTTGTGATGGTCGAATGAGTGGAACTGCTTATGGCACAGTTATTTTGCATGTTTCACCTGAATCTGCTGCTGGTGGTCCCTTAGCTTTAATTAAAACTGGTGATGTCATTTCTTTAGATGTAGAAAATAGAAGTCTAAATGTTGAATTAACCGATGACGAATTAGCAAAACGTAAACCTTCAACTGAGATGCTGGATTCTCTTGCAGCGCCACAACGTGGGTGGGAAAAGATGTATATAGATCATGTGATGCAAGCTAATTTGGGTGCGGATTTAGATTTCCTTGTGGGATCAAGTGGTTCCCAGGTGTCACGTGAATCCCATTAACAAATTTGAATCTCTAAAAGATTTAAATCAAGACTTATTTGTACGAACAGCTATCGCAAATGATGCCTCCCATTACTTATTAACTCCCAAATATGTTGCTAAACCTCACAGTGCATCACAAATGGCAGATATTTTTAAAATTTCTCATAAAAATAAACTCAGTATCACTTTTAGATCGGGGGGCACATCCCTTAGTGGACAAGCCGTAACAGATTCAATTTTGGTTGATACCAGAAGAAACTTCAAAGAAATAGAAATTTTAGAAGAAGGTATGAAAGTAAGAGTTCAACCTGGATTAACAATTAATAGAGTAAATGCGGCCTTAAAAAAGTATGGTAGAAAACTTGGACCAGATCCAGCAAGTGAAATTGCTTGCACCATCGGTGGGGTTGTTGCAAATAATTCAAGTGGCATGGCTTGTGGCACCCAATTTAATGCTTATTCAACTTTGGCTTCACTAAATTTTGTTTTAGCCTCTGGAACCCAAATCAATACTGCTGATAAAGATGCTGACGAACAATTAAGACTAAAAGAACCAGAAATTTATACAGGATTACTTGATTTAAAAAATAGAATTGAAAAAAATTCCAAAATGGTTGAAAAAATAGAATCCAGTTATGCGATAAAAAACACCATGGGCTATGGCTTAAATTCATTCACAGATTTTGCTAAACCAATTGACATCCTGGCTCACCTTTTAATAGGCAGCGAAGGCACTTTGGCGTTTATTTCTGAAGTAACTTTCAACACGATTCCGCTTTACCCCTACGCTGCAACCGGTTTACTGATATTTGACAACCTAGAACAAGCAACTGCATCGTTAACTTCTATTTTGCAAAGTAGCCCAACAATTGTGGAATTACTTGATATTTCATCTCTCTTGGTTGCTCAAAGAGAACATATGGCTGATTCAGTTCTAGCTCAACACACTTTCTCCTCAAATGCGGCTTTCCTTGTTGAATATCAGGAAGAAAGTGAAAATAAATTAAACGAAACTATGCAAAATGCTAAACCTATGATTGCTGGATTAACTAAAACAAGTGGTGAGTTCACTACTTCACTTAAAACAAGAAATGAACTTTGGTATGCCAGAAAAGGACTCTATGCCGCAGTTGCAGGAAACCGGGCACCAGGAACTACTGCTTTGTTAGAAGATATTTCAGTTCCCGTTAATTATCTTCATGAAACAACTGTTGAACTTCGAAACTTGCTTAATAAACACAAATATCATGATTCAGTGATTTTTGGTCACGCTAAAGATGGAAATTTACATTTCCTCCTAAATGAAAAATTTGATGACACTTCACATCTACAAAGATATGAATCTTTCACTGGTGAGATGGTGGACTTAGTTTTATCTCAAGAAGGTTCCCTAAAAGCAGAACATGGAACCGGTCGAATCATGGCTCCTTACGTGAAGAAACAATTTGGTGCAGATTTGTATCAAATAATGGTGGATTTGAAGAAATTAATTGATCCAAAAAATATTTTAAACCCTGGAATCATTATCAACGAAAATGAAAATATTCATATAGAAAACTTAAAAATCTCAGTAACAGTAGATCAAGAAATTGATAAATGTGTTGAGTGTGGATACTGCGAAACAGTCTGCCCCTCTAAAGATCTAACTTTGACTCCCAAGCAGCGAATTATTTTAAGACGAGCCAGAAAAACAGCTGAGAAAATAAATGATTTTGAAACAATCGAGGCAATTGATAAATCCTATGACTATCAAGCAATAGATACTTGCGCAGTTGATGGAATGTGTGCGGTGGCTTGCCCCGTGCATATCAATACCGGGGATCTAGTTAAACGACTACGAACCGAGCAACAAAATTTTATTACAGAAAGAATCGGCTATTTCACTGCCAAATATTGGAATATCATCACAAAATTACTATCTTGGACATTATCTTTAACCAAAATACTTCCTAGTGCTTTAGTTAAATTGGTAAATATTATTTTAAGAAGTGTTGTGGGTAAAAATTCGATTCCATCATGGAATAAAAAATTACCCTCAGGTGGACTACCCAGACAAAGTCTCATAACAGCCTCACCAGATGTTATTTATTTTCCCTCTTGCATAAACACTATTTATGGTGAAGAAAACATTGAAGAAGCCTTTCTATCACTTTGCCAAAAGGCAGGAATTAAAGTAACTATTCCTCAAGGTATTGAAAAACTATGTTGTGCAACCCCTTGGAATTCAAAAGGCTTATGGCAAGGCTATGAACAAATGGCCTTTGCAACAAAAACACAATTGAGTGCTCATCAAGAAAGCGCTGGGATTGCCATAGTTTCAGATTCAACCTCGTGCACCCAAGGCTTAAGTCAAATATTTGAAGAAACTCCAATAAAAATTTTGGACTTAGTTGAATTCACAGCGAAAGAAATTTTACCTAAATTAAATATCTTGAAAAAAATCTCAAGTATCACATTGCATCCAACCTGTTCCGGTGTTGAAACAGGTTCAAATGAGTACATGAAAGAAATTGCCAATTTTATTTCAGATGATGTTTTCATTCCACTGGATTGGAATTGTTGTGGTTTTGCAGGAGATCGAGGACTCTTACATCCAGAGTTCACCCAAAGTGCCACTTTAAGAGAAGCAACAGAAGTAAAGCAAACTAATACTGTTGCTTATGCGTCAAATAACAAGCCATGCCAAATAGCTTTAAGTCAAGCCACTGATAAAAAATATCAACATATTATTCATACTTTGAATGAATTAATCTAGTATTTTTGCTATTGCTTTAGGAATTTTATTTACAATCATTGATGCAGTTATTGAATTATGTTTAGAAGCTAAAAGTGCTGCCTGGGCATGAATAAAGCTTGCCCCTACCCCGATCTCTAACAAACTAACTCTTTGACTACTTAGCCTTTTTCGATTCGAACAAACCAAAGCACCCAAAATCCCTGCTAAAACATCACCACTTCCAGCAGTAGCCAAAAAGGTTGTAGCTTGTGGTAATTCTTCAACCTCTACTCCATCTGAAACAAATGTTTTATTTCCTTTCAATAAAACATTTACCCCCAGTTTGCGAGCAGCAAATCTGGCCCATTTTTCAGGATTTTCAGATATATCTTTCACAGTGCATGAATGATTTCTAGAGTTTAATAATCTTGCTAATTCGCCATAGTGTGGAGTGATGATGGTGGGAGCTTCAATTTTTCCGGCCAAAAACATTGCCCCGGCATCTAAAACTGTAGGAAGATTTAATTTAGCGGCCTGTTTTAACTCTCGATGCCTTTTAGTACTAAAAATATTTTTTTCCACAATTCCAGATCCCAACAAAAATGCATCCACTAATCCTGGTTCTGTAACAACTTCAGGGTTTTTAGCTAAAACTAGTTGCCCTGTTTCTTTGTTTGGTGAATAAAAGCGAGTCATGCCAATTCCAGTTTGATTTGCAGCACTCACACTTAAAACTGCAGCCCCTGGAAAATTTATAGATCCAGTAACTATTCCCAAAACTCCTCTGGAGTATTTGTGGTCATCAGCATTAGGGGTGATGATGATTTCTCGCACAATTGCCTTGATCCAACTTTTCACAATCCCCAGCCTAATCTTTTTCAAGGCAATTGCGTCCGATTCCCGAATAGAAAAACATGGTGACTTATCAACTCCACCCAGATAACTGCTATTAATAGGTATCAAATAGCAGAAGTGGGTATAAATAATGTTTGAAGTTAATTGGGGATTTCTTGGTGCCGGTCATATTGCCCATAAAGCTCTCGCCCCTGCCACCCACAATGCCAAGGGTGCAAAAATTTATGCAGTAGCCAGCAGAGATGAAAAAAGGTCTGCTGAATTAGGTGGAAAAGTAGTTCACACTTCTTATGACGATTTATTAAATGATGACAAAGTTGATGCTGTCTATATTTCTTTAGCAAATCATCAGCATCTGGAATGGACGATAAAAGCACTTAATGCCGGCAAACACGTTTTATGCGAAAAACCATTAGGACTAGATGTTAGAGAAACCAAGCTGATGTTTGATGCTGCTGAAAAAAATAATCGACTCTTAGTAGAAGCAGTTTGGACTCGCTGGCACCCACGTTTCAAAAGAATGAAACAACTAATTGATGAAGGCGCTATTGGCAAAGTAAAAGCAATTAATACAGGCTTTACCTTCATTGGAGATGTGGAGGGCAACTACCGAAACGAACCAGCCATGGGTGGCGGGGCGCTTTACGACATTGGTTGCTATGAAATTCATTCCTGGATAGCCATGAGTGGTGGAGTAAAGAAATTTAAAGTCAAAAAAGTGAAACAAGATCAAGCTCGAAGTGGAATCGATTCGACTACCTGGGTTAAAGCAAGCATAAATAATTCAATCAAAATTCAAGGCTGCTCATCTTTTGACTTTGAGGAATACCAAAACCTTGAAATCACAGGCAGTAAAGGTCGCATCAAAACAGGCCTTGGAAATTCATTTGGATCCTGGAATGAAGCCTCAAGTTTGATTTTGGAACAAAAAGGTCGCCTAGTAAACGTGGAAAATTTTCCTGTTGTTGATGCCTACCAATTAATGTTGGAAGAAGTTTCTGCCCGGATTAAGGGTGGCGACAATTGGGTTTTGAGTCCAGCAGATTCCATCAAAGCCGCTGAGATCCTTGACCAAATTGCTGCTGGCTAAATAAAACCGTAAAACCCAAAAAGTAGACTTCGTTCACGATGTCAACTCCTGCTCCTAGACGTATCCGAATGGATATCTCTGCCTTAAAAATTTCTCGCGATTACCGCTTGCTCTTTAGCGCTGAAGTCGTAACCCAATTGGGAAACAAAATGACTTATGTGGCACTGCCTTTTCAAATGAAAGTCTTAACAGATTCCTACCTTTGGGTAGGAGCGGTAGGCCTAGCCGAAGTGATCCCCTTAATTATTTTTGGACTTTATGGCGGAGTTTTAGCTGATGCATTTGATCGCAGAAAAATAATTGTTTACGCAGAAATAGTTAGCTTAATCATCTCAGTTGCCTTGCTAGTTTATTCACTTTTTAGCGATCAGTCCCCTATCGTGATTTTGGTTTTAGCCGCATTCATTGCTGCTTCAGGTGGACTACAAAGCCCGGCGATGGAATCAATTCTTCCTCAAGTTGTGCCCTATCAAAAATTACCAAGTGCGATGGCTTTGAACTCCTCAAAAAATCAATCCACCGCAGTTGTAGGCCCCATGATTGCTGGAATAATTCTTGCCTCCGGAGGTGTAAGTTATGCCTATTTTATTGACGTTTTATCATTCTTTATTTCTATTTCATTATTTTTAAAAGTAAAAGCAATGAAACCTGCACATAATGCAGAGCGTCCTTCCTTAAAAAGAATTAAAGAAGGTTTGCAATACGCCTATTCGCGAAAAGATCTAATGGGCACGTATTTAATAGATATTTCGGCAATGTTTTTTTGCTTTCCCCTACGCACTATTTCCATTCGTTGCAGACAAACTCGGTGGGGTTTGGACACTTGGTTTTCTTTACGCCAGCATTCCTTTAGGTGCCTTACTCGCAGCCATCACAAGTGGCTGGTCGAATCAAGTTTCTCGATATGGGCGAACCATAAGTTTGTCGGTCATGGGCTGGGGTGTGGGCATAGTGCTTTTTGGAATGTCGCACGTTTTAATTTTTGCGATGCTGGGATTGATTGTGGCCGGTTTTTTTGATCAGCTTTCTGCCATTTTTAGGAGTTTGATGTGGAATCAATCAATCCCAGATGAACTACGGGGACGCCTTGCTTCCATTGAATTGTTGAGTTATTCAGTTGGTCCACAAGTCGGACAGATGCGCGGTGCCATCTTTGCTAGAGCTGGTGGACTTGAATTTTCAATTATTTCTGGTGGTCTGTTAACAATTTTTGTTTCAATATTTTTAAGTGCAACATTAAAAGATTTTTATAAATTTGATGTAAAAACAAATATTTTTGCAAAAAAAGTAAAAGATTTTCGCGAAAAAAATAGTAACCTTGACCCCTATATGTAGTGATTTTTTTAAAAAAAATTTAAAAGAAGTGTGAACCCTTGAGTGTAAAAAACCCCCTCTGACCTGCGAAAATGCACCATTTTTGCAATAAAAATTTAGTAAAAAAAATAACAATATTTATGTATAAAAATGCTAAAAAATAATGAAAAAAACGGCGCGACACGACGCGTTAAATATTGCGTTACATGATGACAATATGCATTTCTTCTGGAACGATTGTGCTTAACGTTCTTCTGTGATTTCCGGAACAGAAGACGACTCGCCAGGAGGAATTGTGGCTAAAAGAAGAAAAAAAGCAGTTAAGAAAGCTGCACCAAAACGCCGTCGTAAAAAAGCAGCATCAGCTGCTCCAAAGCGTCGTCGTAAAAAAGCAGCAAAAGCAGCACCTAAAAAACGTCGTAAGAAAGCAGCTAAAAAAGCTGCTCCAAAGCGTCGTAAGTAAGCTGCACCAAAGCGTCGTCGTAAGAAAGCAGCAAAAGCTGCTCCAAAGCGTCGTCGTCGTAAGAAAACTGCGTAACCTTCAAAGGTTTGCTAGAAAAGCCCCGGTGCTAAAACACCGGGGCTTTTCATTTGTCTAATTAGTTATTTTTTAAAGATTCGATAAATCGATAGCAAGCCCGAAGTAATCGCGAACAGGCCAACTAGTCTGGCCCCGATTCCGATCTGCAAACTAAGAAACCAGAAACCTGAAATGATTGCAAAAATTGAAATCACTAAAGCCAAGAATTTAACTATTTTGTTATGGGATTTAAAACTTAAGCCCAAAGCAATTGGGCCGGCCATGAGGATTGTTAACAAAATCAACGAGGCTAAAACGGCCAGAGACTGCATTGAAGTAGTCTAGATAGTGATGAAAAAATTAATTAGCGGCATATCTATTTTTAGCCTTATTTCTATGGGCTTTTTAGCTACCCCAGCCCAAGGCGTTGTGGGTGGTGCCGATGCCACTGGCTCAGGATTTGTTGTAGCAATTCGAGTTGATCTTGGATCTGATTTTCAGACTGCTTGTACAGGTGGTTTATGGAAACCAAACATTGTTGTAACAGCAGCACATTGTGTTGTTGAAGAAGGTTCAACCAATGTTTATCCTGCTTCTAGTATTCACATTTATGCGCAAGGTATAAATTTAACTAACACCAGACCAGTAGCAAATGCCAGTGCAGTAATTGTTACTGAAGGTTACAAGAATTCATCAAATGGTTATGTCCAACCAAACGATATTGCTTTTCTAGTGCTGGATAAAGAAATCGGAATTCCACTAGTTACACGTCTAGCTAGCGAAGCCGAAGTTGCAGGAGCTACTGCTGCGGTTAAGAAAATGTATTTCTTTGGTTATGGGCAAACTGCAGCAAAAAGTGATGTATCCATGATTCCTTTAACCCTTTCCCAAACCCCATCACAATATTTGGGTGCCAAGACTTATCTATATGGAAAAACAGCTGCCAATAGTGGGGCTTGCTTTGGAGATAGTGGTGGCCCAGTTATTTTGCAAACCGAAACAGAAAATCTTTTAATCGGTCCAGTCGCCGGTGGTAGCGGTACCCCTTGTTATCCGGAATTAAAAACCCGCGCCGTATTAAGTTTGGTTGCCAGCGGATTTACTTCACTTGCCAAACAAGCCCTAGCTCTTGCCGGATATCCAGCAGAAGAAGCAGTCACCATAGCCAGACCAGATTTCAAGAAAAAAACAACTTATAGTGCTAAAACTGCGGCAAAAAGACTTGGTTATCCAATTGCTGCCAGCACAAGTGTTTCTATTGTGGGCCTAAAAGCTAAACCAGCAGCAGCCTGTTCTGCTACTGCGAGCAAAGTTATCGCTAAATCCAAAGGCACTTGTACTGTGACATTTTCAGTGAAGAAAAAAGGCAAAGCTGCTAAGACTGTTAAAACCAGTTTCAGTATTAAATAATCGAGCCTTATTTTGCGAAGTGTTCCAGTAAATATTAAAAGACCTGAATATGTTGGAAAAAAATCTCCTGCCCCATATCAAGGTTCTGATGTTCAAAGTATTGAAGTAATTGAGAAAATGCGTATTGCTGGAAATATTGCTGCTAATGCCATGCAAACAGCAGCAAAAGCTATTGCACCGGGAATCACTACCGATAAATTAGATGAAATAGCTCACCAATACATGTGTGATCATGGAGCTTACCCTTCAACTTTGGGATATCGAGGTTTTCCGAAATCTCTATGCTCCTCCCTCAATGAAGTAATTTGTCACGGTATTCCTTCTAGCCAAATAATGAATGAAGGAGATATCGTCAATTTAGATGTCACCGCATTTATTCACGGAGTTCATGGTGATACCAATGCCACTTTTTTTGTGGGAGAAAAATCAAGTGCACCCCTGGAAGTACAACTTTTAGTTGAAAGAACCAAAGAAGCCCTAGACCGAGCAATTACATCTGTTGCCCCTGGAAGACCCATCAATGTGATTGGTCGAGTGATTGAAAGCTATGCCAAAAGATTTGATTATGGAGTAGTCAGAGATTTCACCGGACATGGTGTGCACACTTCGTTTCATTCTGGATTGGTAATACCTCATTTTGATGATCCGCAAGCAACTCAATTAATACAAGAAGGAATGACTTTCACAATCGAGCCGATGTTAAATCTTGGAACATATGATTACGATATTTTGCAAGACGGTTGGACTGTTTTAACAAAAGATAGAAAAATTTCTGCCCAGTTCGAACATACTTTGGTGGTTACTAAAACTGGGGCTGAAATTCTTACCCTAGCTACTATTTAATTTGATTTTTTCTCGTACTTTATTAGCAATCGCCTACTTCCAATACCCCTTGTAAACAGACTCATCCCCTAGGTTCGATTCAGGTCAAAATAAAGGAGAATTAATGGTTAATGCACCTGCCCGTTTATTGGCAGAATTTATTGGCACCTTCACCTTGATGGTGTTAAGTATCGGAGCAATTTTGAGTGGATCAGATATCACTGGGATTGCTTTGGCTTACGGTATTGCCGTATTTATCTCTATATCTGCTTTTGCACATATTTCAGGTGGAATGTTTAATCCAGCAGTAACAATTGCTATGTGGGTTACTAAAAGAATGAAATCGATAGATGCTTTGGCATTTATTGTTACCCAATTAATTGCTGGTGTATTTGCTGCTGTTGTTCTAAAGATTGGTTATGGAACATATGCTCAAAACATCGGTACCCCAACACTTGCTCAACCGATTAAACCTGTTTATGGGTTATTAGTTGAATTTATTGCCACCTTTATTTTAATGATGGTAATTATGGGTGTAGTTATTGATAAACGTGGTTCATATGCAACTGTTGCTGGTTTACCAGTTGGATTAGCAGTCACCGCTGGTGTTTTATTTGCCGGTCCCCTCACAGGTGGTGCAATGAACCCAGCTCGTTGGTTTGGTTCTGCAATTGCATCAGGAAGCTATGCCAATTTTTGGATCTGGATTGTTGGACCACTAGCTGGTGCGATTGCTGCAGCATTTCTTTACGATGCAGTAATGAAGCCTGCAAAGAAATAAGACATAATTAATTCATGACTCAATGGCCAGCAGATGTTTTAACGCTGGCCATTGACATTGGTGGCTCAGGTATTAAAGCAAGTGTGATTGATAAATCTGGGGAAATGATTTGCGAACGTATTCGCATCGAAACTCCTTATCCCTCTTACCCTGAAACTTTTTCAGATGTTGTGGCAGATTTTGTGAAAGATCTTCCTAAAGCCCATCGAGCAAGTGTTGGTTTTCCAGGATTAGTTAGAGATGGCATTGTGGTGATGGTTCCATCTTTATCTAGAAAAATAAAAAACGGTCCTCGGGAACCCGAATTAATTGAAAAATGGCTTAACTTTGATTTACAAACTCCCTTACAAAAAGCCTTAGCAATTCCAACCAAAGTTGCAAACGATGCAGACATTCAAGGGGCTGCTGTTATTTCTGGTAAAGGTTTAGAATTTGTGATGACTCTTGGTACCGGTGTTGGCACAGCACTTTTCCAAAATGGTCAATTGCTTCCCCATCTTGAACTTGGCCATACCCCATTTAGACAAAATGAAACTTTTGAAGAACAAATTGGAAATGCGGCACGAGAACATATCGGAGTTGCTCGTTGGACCAAACGTGTTTTAAAAGCAATAAGTAAATATGATCAATTTCTTTTCTTTGATCATTGTTATGTTGGTGGTGGCAATGCTAAACATTTGAAAGGCCTAGAGTTAGGTAATAACGTGTCTCGAGTAAGTAACAAAGCCGGAATCTATGGTGGGGCCAGACTTTGGGATCTAGATGAAGAGGAAGTAAATATTTAATGATTACAGAACAAAAGGATCTGACTGGAAAAGTAGCATTTGTAACCGGAGGTAACTCAGGTTTAGGTTTAGCAACTGTTAAAGAGTTAGCCAAAAGAAATGCCAAAGTGTATTTAGCTGCTCGAACAATGGATAAGGCTAAAAGTGCTTTAGCAAAAATAACAGATTCACCTGAAAATGTTGAACTAATCGTGTTGCAACTTGATTCTTTGAACAGTATCAAAAAAGCTGCACAAGAATTTATTGATAAAGAAAAACAGTTAGATATTTTAGTTTTAAACGCAGGAATTATGGCTTGTCCAAAAAATATCACCGAGCAAGGTTTTGAAACCCAAGTTGGGGTTAATCATTTTGGGCACTTCAGCCTTACTGCTTTGTTAATGGATTTAATTAAAGCCACTCCTAACTCTCGGGTAGTAACGGTTTCTAGTGTGGCAAGACATCAAGGCAAAAATCTTAAACCAACAGATCCCAATCAGTTAGATAAATACAATGCTTGGCAATCTTATGGAAATTCGAAACTAGCTAACTATATTTTTGCAACCGGACTAGATAGAAAATTTAAAGCAGCTGGCATAAATGCAAAATCAGTTTGTGCTCATCCTGGTTTAACAAATTCTGGTTTACAAGAAAAAGCAGTAGCCATGGGTGGAGCGGGTAAAAATGCCAATTTATGGGTAGTTTTAGCCCAGAAAATAGGTATGAGTAGTTATGAAGGTGCCAAACCACAAATAATGGGTGCAACTGCTCTAAACATTAAAGGTGAAGAAATATTTGGTCCTAAATATGGGGTAAGAGGCAAAGCAATCAAGCTTAGAAAGTTTAGAAAAATATCAGACAATAAAGTTAATAATTTGTGGCAAATTTCAGAAACTCAAACTGGTCTAAAAATTCTTTAATTAAAGGTTTTCCAACTCACCCTGTGATATTTGGTTGGACCGTGTTGCTTAATGGCAGCTAAATGCTCTGGTGCTGCATAACCTTTATTATCTGCCCAAAAATATTCGAGAAATTCTTTACTTAAATCTTTCATAATCTGATCTCTAGTGGTTTTTGCTACTACCGAGGCAGCTGACACCACAGCACAACTTAAGTCCGCTTTAATTTGACTATGAATCTTTAAATTATTATCAAGTAAACCATCATTATCTTCTTCCCCGAACAGATCATCGGATGCTTTATTGGGCATAAGCCAATTGTGTTTACCATCTAGAATTAAGTTATCTGGTTTTATTTTCAATTCCAGTAAAGCTCTTCGACCTGCTCTGCGTAGTGCTCTTGTTAAACCGAATTCATCAATTTCATTAGCACTGGCATGACCTACTGCACTATCTATTACCCAGGATTTAATTAGCGGTAAAATTTCTTCTCTTTTTTCTTCACTTAAAAGCTTTGAGTCCGCTAAATCTTTGGGGAAACTATTTTCTTCAAGTGTGCAATTAATATCAATGACTGCAACTCCGACACTTACTGGACCTGCTAAACAACCTCGACCGACTTCGTCCATTCCTGCAACAAATTTGGCACCACGTTGAAATAGTTTTAATTCTGATTCAAGTGTTGGAGAATTTTTTTTAGTTCTGGGCATCAGGAATGACACTAAATGCTTCAGGAATTTTTAAGACCGCAAAACGATTAAAAGGCCAGATTCTTAAATTAACTGGTCCTACGACATTTCTAGTTGGAACAGTTCCATATGCAGTTTCTAGGTGAAAACGGGAATCTCTGCTATCTGGTCTGTTGTCTCCCATCACAAAGATTCTATTTTTAGGAACAGTGATTTCAAATTCAACTTGATTGGTATTAACCCCAGGTTTAATAAAATCTTGATCTTTTAATTCTGTGTTATTGATTAAAATATTTCCTTGAGGTGAGCAACATTTAATAGTGTCTCCCCCAATCCCGATGACTCTTTTAACTAAGTCATCACCTGCATCTGAAGGCAATAATCCAACTACGCTCAAAAGATGCATTGGTAAATTTTTATCTTCTTCAAAAACTGGTAACCAGTCCCCTGGATCTTTAAAAACCACAATTTGACCGCGTTTAATATCAGTAAACGGTTTGGTTATTTTAGTGGCGATAATTCGATCTTGTAAAAGTAAAGTATCTTGCATTGAAGCACTTGGAACATAAAATGCTTGGAAGATAAATATTCTTACAACAGAAGATAAAACTAATGCAATTCCAACTACAATCAGCAGTTCACGAACCGCTGCCCATAGTGACCGCAATTTAATTATTATTTTGTTTCAGGTGCAGTTTCTTCAGCTGCAGGTGTTTCAACAACTTCTGCTACTGGTTCTACTACCACTTCTTCAACAACTGGTGCAGCAGTTTCAACTGGTGCCTCTTGAGGTACAACTTCTTCAGCTACTGGGGTAACAATTTCTTCAACGACTGCTTCAACTTCTTCTTCCACCACAACAGCTGCAGCTAGATCGCCACGAAGTTCTTTAATCTTTGAGGCTTTGCCACGAAGATCACGTAGGTAATAAAGTTTGCCACGACGAACATCACCGCGAGTCATTAATTCAATTTTTTCAATCACTGGAGTGTGAACTGGAAATGTTCTTTCCACACCTGTTCCAAATGAAACTTTACGAACTGTGAAAGATTCAGAAATGCCACTGCCTTGGCGTTTAATAACAATTCCTTGGAATAACTGGATACGAGAACGAGTACCTTCAATAACTCTTACGTGTACTTTTACGGTGTCACCAGTTCTAAATGCTGGAATACCTTTTTTTAGAGAAGATTTATCTAAGAAATCGAGACGCTTCATTTTTATTACCTCTTGATCTGCAACGCTCACAGGTCGCTCAGTCTTGTTTGATTTGGTGCCGGATTTTTACTGCCTTTTTAAGTCCCCATAAATTCCCCTGTGGCGGAAAAAATAGGGCTTGCAATCCGTGAATCCTTATTCTGCCAGTCAGGGCTAAATAGGCCTTTATGGGGGTAAAAACGGCCATTTTTGGCCTTTTTTAGGCCCCAATTACTCTAGATTGATAAATGTGGCTTTCACTGTGATCTTGAATGAATCAAAAAATCAATACCAATTATTTGATGAGCAAACCCAAATAGGTATAGCTGATTTTCACCTCGAAAACCAAGAAATGGTGCTCGATCATACGGTGGTAGAACCAAAATATGGAGGACAAGGTTTAGGGGAAAAATTAATTTTTTTTGCACTAGATGATTTGTTGGCAAAAAATTATCAAGTTGTGCCTCAGTGTTCTTTTGTGGCCAAAATAATTAAAAAATATCCTGAAAAGTATTTAGATTTAGTCAGTGTTGAAAATAGAAAACTATTTGGAATCTAGATCAGGTCTAAATTTTTTAGTTCTTTCTAAAGCTTTTTCTTTTCGCCATTGGCTAATTTTTCCATGATCCCCACTGGTTAAAACCTCAGGCACATTTAAATCTCGCCACACAGGTGGACGAGTGTAAATAGGTCCTTCTAATAAATTTTGCATTGAACCTGGGGCAAATGAATCATCGGATACTGAATCTTCGTTACCTAATACGCCATTAATAAGTCTTGAAGTAGCTTCCAGAATAACTAAGGAAGCAACTTCTCCACCTGCTAAGACATAATCTCCAATACTAATTTCTAAAACTTCAGAAAATTTATTGCTGTCTTGATAATGTTGCACGACTCTAGAATCTATTCCTTCATAGCGACCATTAATAAAAACTAAATGTTCTTGGTTTGATAATTTTTGAGCTAACTCTTGATTAAAAACTTGTCCTGATGGAGTTGGCACAATTAACACCGGTTTAATAGTTGCTTGAGCTAAAACAGAATCAATTGCCTCACCCCAAATAACAGGTGACATCACCATGCCCGGTCCCCCGCCATATGGGGCATCGTCAACAGTTTTGTGTTTGTCAGCTGTGAAGGTTCTTAAGTCATGAACTTTAACTTCAATAAGTTTTGCTTCTTGAGCTTTACCAAACAAAGAAAGATTTAAAGGCGAAAAGTAGTCTGGGAAAATTGTTATTAAATCAACGCGCATCAATAGCATTTTCTTCATCAAATAATCCATTAGGAGGATTTAAAACAATTTGTCTTTTTTCAATATCAACTACAGGCACAATTTGCTCAACAAATGGCACTAATACTTCCTTGTTATCAATTGTTTTAACCACAATTAAGGCTTGGGCACTACCTGGCAAAACGTTTAAAACTTCCCCTAAAATTACGTCTTTAGTGTCAATGACCTGACAACCTATAAGTTGAAATTCATAAAAATCATTTTCATTTTCTGGTAAAGCTAGTGGGTCTATCTCAACAGTTAGATGTTTACCTTTAACCCCATCTGCTGCATCTCGATCATTTATTTCAATAAATTTGATTAACATTCTTTGCTGATGCCATCTTGTGGCTGCAATTGTTAGTGATTGATTATTTTCTTTCAAAGTGACTTTCGCACCGATGGCAAATCTAGTTCCCGGATCATCGGTGCGAACTTCAACACTTATTTCTCCATGAACACCGTGTGGGCGACCAAGTCGGCCAACAACTACGTTCATTTCGATTGCGCTTTTTATTGCGCGTCTACGTCTACGAAATCAATGCGTGTGGTTCTTCCATCTTGCAACGCATTAATTACGGTTCTTATAGAAGTTGCGGTACGACCATTTCGACCAATAACTCGACCTAGATCTTCACCGTTAACTGTTACTTCTAAAGTTCTGCCACGTTTCGTGGTTTTTTGTGTAACTTCGACATCATCTGGACTGTCAACGATTCCTTTAACTAAATGTTCTAGGGCGTCTTCAATCATTCTGCTGCTGCCTCTGTATTAGTTTCAACAACTTCAGCTTCTGCAGTTTCAGCTACAGCTTCTTCAACTTTAACTTCTTCTACCACCGCTGCTGGTT
>ERZ890510.1006-NODE-1006-length-20008-cov-22.422493_pt1 | contig 20008 bp, 17 predicted proteins | sample MGYA00521265_ERZ890510 | MGnify/ENA primary metagenome ERZ890510 (study PRJEB32303, sample SAMEA104408624) | aquatic metagenome | biome: Brackish water; feature: Chemocline; material: water | place: Baltic Sea | collected 2014-10-26T21:54:00 | depth 110 m ...
GTGAGTGGAGTTGAACAAACTTTCAATTCCGCATCTACTTCATCATCAGAGAGATTTCCATCAAAGGCGGTTGAATTACCAGTGCCATCATCTATGCCGAAGCGTAAAATGAATCCAACTGGACATATATTGGAAGGAGGGATTTCCTTCTTTACTAGGGCTGGAGCACCGCTCCCACCATTATCTCCATCACCGCCAATCTTACCATCACAAAGTTCGCTAACGGTAGCAAACTCTTCATCATCAAGGTAATCATTTTGATTTTCATCCATTCCTGAATAGATCGCAATACCGCCTTCGGGACAAGTTGTATTACCGACATAAATTGTAATTATTCTAACTAGACTTGATGTGCCATTATTACCAAGTTCGCCTAAGCCTCCATTAGCACCCTGCGGTCCCGAAAGCCCTTCTTTACCATGGCAGATTTTTGTAGTCGAGGTGATTTCCACATCATCGAGGATACCATTTTGATTGGTATCAGTACCAATGAAAACATCAGAACCACCTTCCGTACAAATTGAATCAGCTTCACGTCCTTCAGAAAGAACTAGAGTTTCTACTGCATCTTGACCATCTTTTCCTTGAGATAATTGCAAACCGTTTAGAACAACAAGAGCATAACTTGACAATATTAGTGCAACTATAATTGATAATACCTGAATTACAACCAATACTTTTGATTTATTACTCGGGCGGTTTCTTGCTACAACACCTTGATATCTACCATTTTCAACAGCACTTTGTCTGTTGCTACGATGTACTTCAGTGCTACGGTTTTCATCACTAATCCTTGGCACATCTTTACCAGTTTGGTCATGTGCAGGTTCTCCTGCAATAGGGGCATGTTCAACCGTGTTGCTATTTGGTGACATAAATTAGAGGGAATTCCTCAATGGTATCAAAGCCTTCGGTGTTTAATCAATATATATTCACCGAATTCGCGCATGCGAGGGAAAAATAATTTATCAAAGTATATTTCTCAATCACTCGAGGGGGTTAATTGATGAGCATCCAATCACTGCCTCGTTGTATGGAACTCCCTCAACGCCTCCAATCTCAATTAGATGGGGGAGAAGGTGAGACGAGGCAAAAGGCAGCACGTTTGGTAGTTGACTTGGCTGCAACTGCTGGTGCTGATGGGTTTGTTAAAGCAGCACACGCCCACGTTTCAGGAGTTTCAGTAATTACCGGCGGGCATGGGTTACGCAGATTCCTTTCAGATTTAAGCGGAGATAGTAGCGGTGTTGTCGCCATTCCCACAACCCTCAATTCAGCGGGCTGTGATAAAGAAAAAATGCAAGAAATGGACATAGTATGGCCTGATTTCTTAGAACAACAATTTGAGATTATTGTGGCTTATGAAAGATTGGGAATAGATGCAACACTCTCTTGCACACCTTATGATAGAGGAATTACCAACCCTGAAGGAATCGCTTCTTGGGCAGAATCAAATGCAGTATGTTTCTCCAACACCTGGACATCTTTAATCACAAATAGGGAATCGGGATTATCAGCACTAGCAACAGCATTAACAGGCTATGCTCCACGCTGGGGATTACATCTTGAAGAAAACCGAATCCCCAATATCATCGTTGATATCAATTGTCAAATGGAAACCTTATCCGACTGGTCTATACTAGGTGATTGGATTGGAAAGCAGGTCAAACCGGAATGGAATTTACCCTGGGGTCCAATGCCGTTGATCACCGGTTTACCTAAACATCTGAGTTTTGCTCGAAAGAAGGCATTGACCTCAGCAGCAGCAAATTATGGGATTCCAATGCTGTGGGCAGTGGGACATTCACAAGACCCACCATTGAACCGAAACGAAGATGGACAATGGCAAGCACCTGACAATGGTTGGCAAGGTCAACTAACTTTCAGTGCAGAAGATTTGCAGCAACGTTATGATGAATTAGCACCAACCGGTCAAGTCGACTTAGTTGTAATCGGTTGCCCTCAAGCAAGCCTAGAAGAGATCCGAATCACTGCTTCAGCAGTGCGTTCATACGCAGAATTTGGAGGAAAAATTCCGGATAGAAGGTTATGGGTTTTTACAAGTGGAGAGAATTATCAATTGGCTTTGGCAGATGGCAGCATTTCAATTCTCGAAGAAGCAGGGGCTCTAATTTTACAAGACACTTGTCCAGAGGTTACGCCATATAATCGCCAACATTACAATCATTTATTGACAAATTCGTTGAAGGCTGAGCATTACTTGACTAGCGGACTTAACAAATTACCAACCAGTGTGATGCCTATTGAGCAATGTGTTGCCCATGCTATCGACCCACAGTTAAGTGCAGGACCTCGTCCTCAATTACAAGCAAAAGCACAACCTCAACACCAATCAGCAAAGACACATCAAGAAGGTGAATTAGAAATTAAAGGAAGTGGATTATTGTCGCAACAAGATTTCACAGTAACAGGTACAGCCTTAGTAACCGATGTTGCAATCACCTATTTGGGTTATGTAAATGCAGATACTGGAGTAATCGAAGAAACAGGTCATCCATTAGATGGCAAAGCGGTAAAAGATACAATTCTAATTTATCCTAAAGGTTCAGGTTCCACCGTTGCTCCATACGTTTTGATGGGATTAATTTACACTGGAGTCGGTCCTAAAGCAATCGTCAACAGAGATGTATGTCCGCTGACACTTCCAGCTTGTTCACTTCTTAATTTGCCATATGGGCATGGTTTTGAAACAGACCCATGTATCGCAATAAATGATGGCGACCAAATAGAAATGAAGCGAGTTGATGGAGTAGTAACTCTTTCAGTATTACACCGTGCATGAGTGATTTCCATGTTAGAAGGAAAGAAAGTTCTCGTCACAGGTGGGGCTGGATTCCTTGGTTGCGATCTTGTTGGGAATCTAATCGAAAAGGGAGCTTTAGTCATTGTCCTTGATAATTTATTTAGAGGTAAGTTAACTAATTTACAAGTATATTTGGACAATCCTAATTTCACTTTCATAGAAGGTGATGTATGTCTTGAATCTGATTTATTAAAGTGTGAATCTATTCATTCAGGTTTGGATATTATTTTCCATCTCGCAGCAATAAATGGAACAAAATGGTTTCATGAAAAAGCCAGAGATGTCATTGAAACCAATATCGTAGGTACTCTAAGGACTTTAGAATCGGCCCAGCGATGTAATGCAAGATATGTATTGGCAAGTTCTCCTGAAGCATTTGGAGAAACAAAACAGCAACCTCTTAGTGATGGTAATCCGATGGTTTTTACAAATCCAGCCACACATCAAAGGCATTGTTATGGAGCAAGTAAATATCTTGATGAAGTTGCTACGCAGCATGCGATTAGAGACGGTTTAGATGCAAGAATCGTTAGACCGTTCAATGCTTATGGGCCAAAACTATTGGGCGATGAGTATGGTCAAGTTGTGGCTATATTCTTCCAATCGATTCTCGAAAATGGAGCAATTACTTTGCATGGTGATGGTAGTCAAACGCGTTCATTTACTTGGATTGATGATGTCACTGAGGGATTCATCAAAGCCGCAAGCGATAAAGCACAAAGTGGTGATGTTTTCAATATTGGTAGCCAGCAAGAAGTTAGCATCGCTCAACTACAACAGATGATTTTTTCAATCGTATCGGAAGATGACAACTGGTTTGGCGGACTTCCACCGGTGATAATGGGTGAGGGCTATCATGGCGATAGTGTTAGGCGCCTTCCAGATATTAGCAATAATATCAAAATAGATTGGAAGGCAAAGGTATCTTTGAATCAAGGTTTACAACTGATGTGGGATTCAATAAAAACAATTGATTAGTTTAATTGTAATGTTTGTCCACTTTGATAGACCAACTATTCGGTGACTCAGTTAACCGATCCATGCCATGCTGGCATAATACTCTAAGTCCATTGATAGGTGATTGTTGATTGCTGACAAATAGTTTTTCAACTCGTAAAATCACTAATTTGGCAACTGCTTGAGGCAAATCTCTTTCCTCTACAAGAGATACTTGAATCGCAGCAACCGCTTGTCCAATAAGCATTTTATTATCGCCAACATTAGTAAAATCACAAATATCCCACTCACTCTTATCTGCAGGTAACGGAGTGCCAGCGAGATCAACATTTTCAGCAGCTTTCTGTGAGGCCGGAAGCAGATGAAGGATTGCTTTACCATTGGTTCTTAAATTGACCAAGGTATCTCTAGGCCGGCCATCTCTTGATTGAGACAAGGATGCTACTAGTAATGGTGGTGTATTGGATACAAGCATTACTGAAGATAGAGGGGCTAGGTTACCCATTCCCTCAGAGTTTTCACTCGCCACCACTACAAGAGGGCGAGGTGATAGTAATCCACTAAGCCAGGTCGCTCTCTGTGGATGGTCCAAATCATCAATACTAATCTCATGGCAATTATCTAACAAATTAGTAGGTTCATCTTCATCAAACCAATCATCTAATTCCCCAGAATTAACTTCCTTGAGTGAATATGCAGTGAAATCCCTATAAGACTGCCAAGCAGCAATATCTTCACTATCACCACGTGCCTTTTTCCTTATAATCGATTTATCTGAATAGGTGATACAACGACTAAGGAAATCTGCTACGATTGCTTTCTTATCCATTGTATCACCTCTTGGCATCATATTGTTGGCGGGTCATTAGGAATCTTGCTGGATTACCTGCCCACACTTCTCCTACGGGGATGTCATGTGTCAATGTTGCTCCTGCTGCTAGTACTGAATCATTTCCCATCGATATACCTGCGACGATGTTAGAACCGCCTCCTATCACAACGCGATTACCGATTTCAACAATCTGCCACAGGCTTGAATCACCGGAAGGTGGGTACTTGTCATTCATTATGGTGGCGTTTGGACCGATGAACACATCATCTCCGATACGCGTCTTATTTGCAATATATGCTCCACCTTGAATTTTGCAATTGTCGCCAATGATTACACTTGCTCCAATGTGTGAGAGTGATCCGATATTACCCGCGTTACCAATTTTGCAACTGTCACCAATGTGGCATGGCCACCATGCAATGCTACCTCCGGAAAGAGTAATTTTTTGATTGCGAAGTTGATTGAGTTCTAAACCAACATCTTCACCGTTGGCGCTCACAGATTTCACTCCGCAATACCCAGTTCTCGAATTAGCATTTCAACGTGATTTGTTGCCTTGACATTATACCTTGCAAATATCAAATCTCCTTGTGGATTTATGACAAAGGTTGAACGGGCGCAACCCATGTATTCTTTACCATAATTCATCTTCGATCTCCAAGTTCCATATGCATTGTGAAGAGTTTTATCTTCGTCCAATAATAGTGAAAAATTTAGTTGTTGGTTGCTAATGAAATCTTGATGTGATTTTGCTGAATCTTCACTGACTCCTAATACCAAATATTGGTTGTTATTCAATCTCCCCATCTGGTCTCTGAAGTCACAAGCTTGTACTGTGCATCCAGGTGTGGAATCGCGTGGGTAAAAGTACAAAATTACTGTCTTTCCAGAGGCGTTAATCGCTTCTAAATCATGCATATTTCCATCACTATCTGTCATACAAAAAGTAGGTGCTTTTTGGCCGCTTTCTAGGTTCACCGTATCGCTCATTGCTTACAAGGGGCGGAATCTAGCACATCAAGGGTTGCTTTGGGCCATATCACATCTATTTGAGGGCTAATTCTGCTGGGATTCCACTACAATGGCCTGTTTATGCAATATTCATGACAATCTCCACGAATTGCATAGGGTGGAGGGTGCCAAGCGATTCTTTCAATAACTGGCGGGAACAAGATGTGGGCATGGTGACGACACGCATGACCGGCAAGAGCCGTCGTTACTTCAAAAAAATACAGCGCTCAAATACACGCTATGAGTTGCAAGAACTATCCAGTTCGATACAAGCGGATTTGGATAAAAGGAACATCACCTATGATGCGGCATTAAATTTGGGTAATCTCATCCAAAACAGGGCTGATCAATTACCCGGGGACGCCATAGTTTACTCCATCTCCGATAGGGATGCATATCGTAGAACCTTGGAACTCTATCTTAGAGATTCTTTACTAACAAAAACCGAACAATTATTGCTTTGGGAAGAGAGGCGCAGATTGGGAATTAGCGACGAAGATCATGAACGTTTGCTAGTTCAGTTAGTAGCTCAATGGAAACGTCAAGGAAAGAAGGTTACAATCGACCAATTCCGTAAGCCAGGTGGTGAGTCACATGCGTGATTCAAGCACCAAGATTAGTACCCTTCTCGCAGGGTTAATTCTACTGGTATTATTGACTCCAAATATCGCCCCATTTACAAGTGCTAGTGATGGTGCAAGGGCTAACCCTGATTTCTCTGTACAATCGATTACACTCGATGGTGCAGGTTCTGTTTGGGACGGGGTAGATTTAATCCTTGAGCAAGAGGAACATGTTGTTAGAATAGTTGTTGCTAATAAAGGCTCGGCTGCCGGACAGGTCATACTTAATCTCGTACACCGAGGTTCGCCAACCGCTGGTGAAACTACAGTTCAAAGTATTGATCTAGGCATTATGTCCGCTTCATCAACCAGTAATCCAATCTTAATCTCTTGGGATGCTACTACAGGTGATTCACAGACTTTATTTGCTAGGGTCGCCGCTTCTTCTGCTACAATCGATACCAATAGTGCAAATAATGAACAAAGATTAGATTTCAATGTTAGAGGATTTCACTCCGGTGCAGTAACTGGGGATACTATTCCAGCACCTATTGGTGGACAGAGTACTGCTAGATTGACGAATGCGGTTCATCCAGTGACAGCAACCGTTCTCAATCAAGGGGTAATGGCAATGTCTGCGACCATGGAACTTTCATTCTTTGAAATAGTCGACCCCGCTAACACCTTTACACTGTGGTCCAATACAGTGACTCTAGAACCAGGCTCTCTTTTGAATCCTGCAATTGCTAGCGTACTAACTAGAAATATTGATGCGACTTTAATAACAGGTATTTGGAATTTGACAGCGACAGTCCATTTCAATGGGACGGCATATACTGATACACAAATAATCAGTGAAGTAGATGTAGAGTTTTCAAATTTTGTTGCAGAATTAACGACTCCTTCTGATAGAACTACAGAGCCTGGGATGCAGACTACATTAACCTACATTGTCAAGAATACGGGTGCGTCATCAGACTCGTTCGTTATCGGTATTAACGATGTACTGGGTTGGGCAGATAAGGCCCGGGACAGTGCATCAACCCCTGTAATCTCTCCAAATGGGACTCATATTGAAGAAATTGTGGTCTCAGTTCCAATAGGTGCATCAAGGTCATTAGTAGAAAGTATTACTTTGACTCTAACATCAGTTTCAGCAAGTTATACCCTAACGGGTATGACTCGTGTAATGTCCGGTGAGTATTTTTCTGCATCGGTTACTATGCCAGCAGGAGTTACTAAGGTGACTCCTGGACAAGAAGTTGAATTATCTGTCCAAATTACGAATGATGGTAATGTTCCAGCGACCTTCGGCCTAACTGCTGGATTAAGCGTTTTGGCAAATAATTGGACTTTAGCTTTGTCATCCACTTCAACAGCAGTGGTGGGTGATGGTTCTACTGTCACAGTAGTACTTACAGTCGTAGTTCCACCGATACAACTCCCTCTTGATGTAAGCGAATATAATCGTGCTGGTGATTCAATCAGTGTATGGGTACAGGCTCGAGCAACAGGTGGAGGATTGCCTTCAATTGATTCTTCAGCAGTTGAAGTTAAGCCAGTAATTGTGGTTGACCCCGGTTTGCCAACAGATCATATTGAATTAACAGTTCAAGATGTCATTGATGCCAAGAATGGAATGGGCTTTGATGAAATACTAGGACTCAACGTTGAAGTTCGGCATAATTTAGTCTCAGATCTTTCAGAGACCTTGGATGTAACTATCGATGCCACTGAACAATACTTTACCGCAGATAATACCGGTGGGTTTGAAGAATCGGAAAGATGGAATTCTTCTGTAACCCCTATCATTCTAACAGGATTAATACCTGGAGAGATAAGATTAGCAGCATTGGGAATTCAAGGCCCAGCTGGCAACGAATATCCTCTTGCAGGAACTATTAGGATCCCAGTGACTGCATACCCCTCCTTGGGAGGAGTGCATTTAGGTTCAGGAATCGAGGCAGTAAATGTAACGAGAAACCTTACTATTACTATACCGCGAGTATTGGGTGCTGAAATAATTGAGCAAGGTCCACTCAACGCAGAAGTTGGAATTAAAACAGACTTTGGTCTGAATCTATCAAACATTGGCAATGATTTGACCTCATATCGCCTAACTATAGTTGATGACTTGCCAGATAACTGGGCTGCAACCCTTAGCACCACTACTTCAACCTCCAATACCATTGATAATTTGTCAGCAGATGTTTCAGATTGGTCTCTTACCGGGGGTATTGGGAGTATACATCTCGCCGGATTCACACTTTCGGTAACTACCGACCCACAAACTTCCTCCGACATTTCACAGCCACTATCAATCATAATAGAAGAAAGAGATACCGGCATTTACATCGGAACACATGTCATTGGCATTAGTGTTAACGAAGTGCTCAATGCTTCACTCTCACCAACCAATCAATCAGTAGACATGAGTGCATATGAGACTCCACTGACAAGAGTAATAATCACTAACACTGGTAACGCTCCAACAAACTTCAACCTATGGCTGGACGATTCCAATTCAGCCGATGTTGAGTTCACACTAGAAAGTCCAAACAATCTTCTAATCGCGGCTGGATATGAAAGTTCGGTAAAGATTAGAATTAGTCCAAGTGAAGATGCTAGTTTTGACGAATTATATATGGCCACACTTTGGGTATCAACAGATTCTGGATTAAATTTATCTGCCAATATAGTCGCAAATATTAGTGAAGAACACATACTTGAAATCAATGCACCTTCACAAATTGCAGTAGTTCCAGGAACAACTCAAGAGGCCGCATTCAATTTGACCAATATAGGTAATTTAGCGGAAACTGTAACTGTAACTATCAATGTTGAAGGTAATTGGACAGTTACCCCATCTATTCAGCAATTTACTTTACCAATCGATGCGGTTGTTGATGGCGCAATCAATATCGAAGTTCCTTCTCTTGGCGGCTCAGATGACCTTCTAAATGGTGCAGTGCACAATATGACTATCACTGTAACCGATTCTGTTACTGCGGCGACACTGGGTGTTCGTTCCGTTGAATTAGTGGTCGGTGCACTATTCCTCGTTGAAGCAGATAATTGGCCTGATGAGATGTTGTATCACCGTCAATGGGAAAGAACTTGGAATGTGATTCTAACCAATACTGGAAATGATGATGTCACAGTTTCAATTGATTACGACATATTACTGCCTGGATTGCCTATTGATAGTACTGCGTGGGAATTGGGCGAGGGTACAATAACTACGATTACATTACCGCGACAATCAGCAATAGCGTACTCATTTAGCGTGTTAGGTACTGAATTCGAACCGGATTTGACATTAGCAGCAGACTTGGTTGTAACACTCACTCCCCTTGATTCAACAATTGAAGGTACTGCGGAATTGCGAACTACTTTGAAGATGTCACGATTCTTTGAAGCATCACCGATTGAACTGCGCCCACCAGCAGATGATGGACCAATGGAAGTTAACTTAGTATATTCACACATACCTTCTGTTAATTCATCAATAGTGGCTTATGAATTAGAACTATGTTCAGCAGTCAGATTATTTGATATTGCCAATTCCAATTTGAATCCGGACGACTATGTCTGGAATTTCACTGTATATGTCGATACCACAGTACACTACCTTTCTCTTAACGCAAGTTGTATTACTGGCTCACAAGGTAATAGTTCTAGAATCTCACTCCCACCACGTGCTGCTTGGGATACAAGTGCTCCAATCAGAATCATTGTCGATGCCCCGAATCGGCCAAATATTCTGCCAGGTGATGGATATGATCTGACATTTAGATTATATCACCCAGATGAGCATATTGGCTATACAGTCTTCGCTCAAGAAACATTTACATTCGCTTTGGATGTGTTCTCAGACCCAGAAATTGGAGATATAAAAATCGTTGAAGGTGACCTAATAGAAGGAACTGAAGCGATAATGTCTATTGATGTAAAGAATGGTGGAACAGCACTTGCTCTTGGAGTCAGTGTCGATTTAGTATGTGATAATCTGAAAATTCTTGAATCGCCACCAGAAATCTTCTTATTAGGACCTAATAGTGAAGAAACTCTAACCTTTAGAGTTGAATCTATCAATTTAGACTGGTGGGCACAATCATTGCCAGTGAAATGTACTGCAAGTCTGAATGGTACATTGATGCACAAGAATATCGTTGCTAATGATGTAGGGACTTACGAAGGAAATATCGAATCATTCAGTTGGGGGCTTTCTATTAGTTTCATTGCAACAGTAGTTCTAATGATAATTTCCCTATTCCTAATCAATCTATCATCAAGGAATGAAAAGATGCGATTAATGGCGGTTTATACTGGAGTGGCTGCATTAGGATTCGCATTCCATATCGGTCAAGCCTTCTCATTAACATGGTGGGGACCTGCTATTCTTGTTCTAACCGCCTTATGGGTTTGGAGAATGACGTGGTCATGCAGTGAAGAATTCCGCCTTATCCATGAGGATTACCAGCGCGCAAGAAGAGGAGTTTCAACTATGTATGCTGACCACTTTGAAGCCCTTGCGGATGGTCGTAGGCAACTTTCACTGATTCTAGCATTACCGGTATTCGGTATGATGGGGATTGTACTGGGCGTCCCTCCTCAAATGGCCTCTGATAGTTCTAACCTCATCTCACTAGTCGTATATATGGCTGTAATAATGATCGGTGTTTGGGTTCTCTTATCAAAGTCAGACAAGATGTATGGAAATCTATTCGGTCGTCTAACAGATGTAGAAGTAAAGGCAACAAGAATCGAAAGAGATTTGGGAGACCCTGCCCGCCTTCTCAATGAATTAGCAGATGAGGGATTAGATCTAACCGCTATCTTTGAAGGAGTTTCTACAACGACATCAGTTTCCGATATAATCTCTGACAAAAATCATGACGAGGGGGGTGAGCGATGATGCCCGATGATGATTTAGATGAACTTGAAAGTGATTTTGATGTACAAGATGTTGAACTTGGTGACGGTGGAGTTGAAGAGGCTAGAAGCGTTATTGCAGCAGGTAAAGATTCTGCCGACCGTTTAATGGCTGCTTCACGAGAATTGGAATCAATTGTATATGGAGTGGTACAATCTGAAACTAATTCATTAGCGGGAACAGAACTAGATATTTCCGATGCTAAAAAATTCCTTTCAATCCACAAATTGCGCAAAGCGAGAAAAAGTGTTCGCCGAGCAGAAAAAGCGCTTGTCGAATTAGAAGAGGATGTTCTGTACTTACGCCGAAGTATCGCTATGCTACACCGACTTCTAAATGAGAAGCAAGTGACAGAGGGTGAAGTTGAAAATATTCTCATTCGCCTAAGAACTGCAACAGGTGCAGCAGAGATTGGTGAAGTCGGTACTGCAGCAAGTGAAGTTGAATTCCTAGTCGATGATTTGATTGGCGGAAACACATCAACTCTCAACCCATTCCTATTCCGCCATTTCTGGTTAGGTGTTGATACACGCTGGCCAGCAGGTGGAGATTCAGGTGTTTTGCTGGTCAGAATAATCAATGACGGTCCGATTCCAATCCCAGTAATGCGTATTTCACCTCCAGTACCACTTGGCTGGACTGCTAATCCTAGTACCGTGGACTTGCCGATTATTTCCCCCGGCGGAAATGTCCCTCTTCGTTTCGAGATAACAGCGTCTCGAAGATATGGAGCAGATGAAATCCCCCTCTCTCGCAAATTAGCAATCTCAACTTCTTATGAGATGCGTTCTGGTGAGATCACGATTACGATTAGAGCGCAAAACCGTTCAATGGAGTCATTAGCCGACGTAGTACTCTCACCATGGCTTCCGCCAGGATATACAACAGATAAGGTGCCATTCGTGGCTCGCTTGACTCCAGACGAAGTTGCATTGATTAGAATGCCACTACGCATAGACATGGGAAACGGAGGAACTTCCTAGGCCATGTATCATTTTCTACCCCGTACGGGGGAGGACGAGTAATAAAAATAAAAAGAAAAATAAAAAGGTGAAAAAAATGAAAAACGAAATAAACGAAAATAACGATGAGCTCGCCGCTATCGGAATTGGTGCAATGATTGTATTCATCGCATTGATTTTGGTGGCCGCGGTAGCAGCGGCTGTAATTATACAGACTGCTGAAAAATTGCAACAGAATGCCCAGGCAACTGGTGATGACACGCAAGAGCAGATGTCCACGAAAGTGACACTTCTATCTACAGTTATCTCTGACATGACCCTTGGTGCCGAGATACTATTCTCAACCTTCGAGTTAGCGCCAGGTTCAGAACCTATCCAAGGTGACGATGTAGCATTTACTGTAATTTGTGATAATGGAGGTGTGGCAACATTCGCCTCCGGCGAATTTGATCAAGCAACTCTCCACACAGGGGATGGCACAACACTTGCAGCTCCAGTAATAACCTTGAATCCAGGAATTACATATGTAGTTGAGCTTGATATTGGAGGTTGCGCACCAGCATCAAACGTAGACCATATTCTCATCATCGCAGTTGATGGTGGCGGAAATACATACGAAGAGTTACAATACGGCAGTTCACCTGCTGTAGGGGACGTAGTAGTTTGAGGTGATTATCATGAAGAACAATAATGAAAACAACGACAACTCAGCAGCAATCGGTATCGGCGCAATGATCGTCTTTATCGCACTTATATTAGTAGCAGCAGTAGCATCAGCAGTGATTATTCAGACTGCAGAAAAGCTTCAGCAAAATGCACAATCCACTGGTGATGACACAACAGACGAAATGTCTGGTAAGGTCACCGTACTCAATGTATTCGTCAACAATGGAGATAATTTCGAAGTCTACTTCCGTTTAGCAGCAGGTTCTGATGATACTGCTGACGTAGATATACTTTGGCAAATTACTTGTGATGACGGTGCAGGTGCAATGGATTATATCGCTGGCGATTTCAGCGATTCTGCCATAGACCCACTTGATGGAACAGCAGCGGTAACAACTGCAGAAGCAGGTGTTGCTTACCGAACTACACTGGATGCAACAGTTGCAGCAACTGATGATTGTGGTCCTGATGCCCTGTTTACTAACAATGTCAAGGCAACTCTGTACCTACACGTTGTAGGTGGCGGAACTACCTACGATATTCTCAAGGTTAGCGATTCATCTGTTGGCTCCGTGGTAGTCTGATTTTATCTGAGTCCTAACACTAGTGCTTCGGCACTAAGGACTCGGGGAGGAATTACACATGGCATGGCCATTTAGTGGCGGAGCTGGAGTTACCCAGGATGCAGACGCTTTATTGAGTGAAGAACGCTTGAAGATTATGGCAAATGTTGCCATTGAACAAGTCCCTCTCCCAGAAGAGGGTGAACTCAGTGAAGAAGATGCTTGGACAATTTCCCCTGGACCAACCAAAGCCCGCCTCAACAGTATCGGAAGCGTGCCGAGTGTGGCAGCAAGCCTCGCTCCTGCTCAATCAGTGAATCTGAATGCACAAGTTGACACTTCTAGTTTGGAACGTCTAATCAGTTCACGTCTCGACATGGTCGAAGATGTACTCAGATTGGTTGAACACAAATTGGATCAAACATCAATTAATCATGATGGATCACAATCCGAAGGAACATTAGAAGATGAGTCTATGGATGATGATGCAAACAGTGGAGATGTAATCATCACTGCATCAGGAGAAGTCATTACCACTACTGGTATTGACAGAATGATGGATGAAGATAATGCACCGTTAGTTGAGTTGTATGAAGCACAGGCCCTCAAAGCAAATCCGTTCCTTGTCGCGCCATCTGATGGTCTCGGCGGGGGTAAAAGTCAAATTGGAGGCCCGACGATATCGGCTCTGCTTCTAGACAACATGTCTGGAATGGCAGCGGTCAGTTTCACTCAGAAGGCTATCGATTCAGGAATGTTAACAGCGGATGAAGGAAAAACGGTAATGGCAATTGTACAATTGGCAGCACCGGGAGAATCGGAAGCAGCACTTGAAGACCATCTTGGTAACAAAGAGCTTCTAACACTCTCCGCCCTAGTCGAATCTTGGCGTAGTTCAGTTGGATTACGAGGTGAATTGTGAAATGGGTGCTTCGGTCGGAATCGGAGGTTTGATTATTGGCATGACCATGTTGGTCGTGTTCTCTATGGTAGTGGCGTCTATTGATGCAAAAGTTGATTCTTCACTACAAACAATCGATTCGGCCAATGAAGCATTGCCCGCTTTCACCATCGACGATGCCACCCTTTGGGAAGGCGCAGTCGTCGATGTTCAGATCGGCAGTGGAGGAAGTGGATATACTAATGGAAATCTAGTCTCTTCAACAGGTAATGGTGGCTTCGCAGGCACCTTTACTGTTGACGGTAGTGGTGCGATAATAGGCGTGGCAATCACCAGCCACGGCAATTACTCGTCCGCACCAACTATCGTTGTTCAAGGACAGACTCCAACATCATCCGCAACCTTCACTGCAACGCTCGGAAATTTCATTCACTCGAATATCACTAATACAGGTTCACAGATAACCCCCTTAAGAGAAATTTGGATATTTTCAGATGGCGACAATCCAACCAATCTTGGAAGCATATACTCGGGTGGAGGTAATAACCCACATTGGTATTCTGGTGAAACACTTCATGTCCAGTGGGCAGAAAGTGGGACATTACCTGTTTCTAGAGTTTCAATTACAGTCAAAGGTGTCAGCATGGCATCAACACTTGCATGAGGTGAATATATGGCAGATGGAGGAGCATCAACATTCATTTTGCTGGTCACTGCATTGTTAGTGTCAGGATCTGTTTCGGCAATTCTAATCAATCAATGGGGAGATATGTCTAGCGCTCTTGAAGAAAACCGCAAGGGCAAAGAAGCTGATGCCCAAACTTCAGTTTCTTTTGCAGGTGATGCGATGGAGGTTGAATATGATGATTCAGTAAGCCCTAATGTGATGACGTTTTATCTTCAAAATACAGGACAATATGTTCTTGATGAAAGTACTCTTGTAGTGATTGTTGATGGAACCTCAGTAACATCAAGTATAACAGCAACAATCGTGCCAACTGGTACAGTTTGGAACGATGTTAAGTTATTAAAAGTGGAGGTTTTTTCTAATTCCTGGACATATCAAAATAACGATGGAGTGAGCCTTTCGGTAGTAGTTTCTTCTGAAGTTACATCCGGTTACCGTGGAACTGATACAATGAATATCGAGGTGAGATTAGATGTCTGATGGAATAGATACAGAGGATCCTCTGTTCGCAGCACATAAGCCGGTTGAAGACGGATTCCCATTCGTCTTAGAAACCGATTCACTTGCTGATTCAATGGGTTCAAGATTACCTAATCGTTCATTATATGTCGTTCAGGGTGATGTCGGTTCTGGAAAATCTTTGATGGGTCAAAGATTATCTTATGGGCTTGCAGAAAACGATGTCAAAGTCTTAGTCATCACAACAGAACTAACCACTCGAGGATGGATTGAGCAAATGGAGTCCATCGGCTATGGGGTTACAGAATTCATTCGTTCAGGGCAGTTGATGGTTTTCAGCCGCTTTGGAACTATTGCAGAAGCACTTCCAGATATTGGCATCCAACAAGTGCTCGACAGTGAAGCAGTTTCTAAAGCAGATATTGTTATTATTGATTCTGCAAGTTCTTTAATGCCAGATGATTTAGATGATAAAGGAAGATTCCAATTGATGCAAAAACTTCGTAGAATCACCAGTGAAGGGCGTTCAATAATGCTCTGTGTTGATGGGAATGAAATGGATTCTAAACTATTGCATACACTCAGATCATCAGCTGAAATAGTCTTAGATATGAAAACAGCAATGATCGGTGGAGAGATCAAACGAAATATTGTTGTAACAAGGTATCTTCGTGCAGCAGGACCAGTTCAATCTTCAATTGGATGGAGAGTTGAACCTTCTATGGGATTCATTGTAGATATTACAGCAGTAAGCTGATGGAGAGATTAGTATGGCTGATGATGCAAAATTTGCTAAAGGAGATTTGGCCAGTGTAATGGCTGCGCATCCACACGTAGCAGATTGGGTTAGAGATTTCGAAGCTCAGCATGGCTCTAGACCTGTTTACTATGGTGAGTTGGATAGAGGTGCGAAAAAGGAACGTCCTTACAATTTAATCTACATTACAAAAGAACCAATCTTCGTACACATGTACGAGCCTCCGGAAGATGATCAACAAGCCGGTGGTGAAATCTTGTGGTTTGGTCTTGAGCCACAATTGACTGATTCTGAAGAATATATTAGAAGAGAGTTGATTGAAACTCTATTACAAGAAGCACCTACTGCACCAGCATTTACTACTGACACTGAATTTGAAAATATCCTTGGTCAAATGATTGAGCGATACACAGTACTCGATACTGAATTAAGTGGCACTGTTCGCCGTCAAGGAAAATTCTGGCAACTCATTGGTCTGGATGACCGCAGGTTGACAGTCACACAGAATCAACGGGAACGACTTCGCTATGTCGTAATCCGCGATTTAATTCGAAATGGTCCACTTGAGCCCCTTCTTTCAGATGAGATGCTGGAAGATATTCACTCAGTTGGACTAAAACATATTCACATGGACCACAAAATATTCGGTATGGTCACTTCCAATATCAGATTCCGTGACAGAGATTCACTGTCCAGATTCTTGAGAGCAATGTCAGAGCGTATTGGTCGACCAGTTTCCGATAATAAACCAATTATTGACGGGGCACTTCTCGATGGGTCTCGTATCAATATCATATTCTCAGACGATGTCTCAATGCTCGGGCCATCTTTCACAATTCGTAAATTCGCGGAAGAAACGATATCTATTACACAATTAATCCAGTGGGGGACTATTTCATCACAAGTTGCTGCCTATATCTGGATTTGTTTAGAATATGGTATGTCGGTTCTAGTATCTGGGGAAACAGCATCTGGAAAGACTACAACACTCAATGCAATCCTTCCATTTATTGACCACAATGTCAAGATTTACTCGGCAGAAGACACCCCTGAAGTCAAAGTTCGCCACAAATTATGGCAACGCCTTGTAACCCGTTCTTCCAAAAATGAAGAGTCAAGAGTTGAAATGTTCGATTTGCTAAAGGCTGCGCTCAGAAGTCGCCCAAGATACATCATCATTGGTGAAATTCGTGGTGTTGAAGGTGCTACAGCATTCCAGGCAATGCAGACCGGTCACCCAGTAATTGCAACTTTCCACGCATCGAGTATCGTAAAAATGATTCAGAGATTTACTGGTGACCCTATCAATGTTCCAATGAGGTTCTTCGACAACTTGAACTTCGCGATTTTCCAAGAAGTAGTTGAGGACCCTAATGGTGGTGGAATTGCAAGAAGAGTAACTGGTATCGATGAAGTAATTGGTTACAATAAACACAGTGATGGTGTCTTAACGCGTGGTATGTTCGAATGGGACCCTATCAAAGATAAGCACTATTTCCGTGGTATGTTCCAATCGCATTTACTTGAAAATAAAATTGCAGCGGTTGCTGGATTCTCAAATAAGCGTGATATCTATGATGAGATGCTAAAACGAGCAGCAACACTTCAGAAAATGGTAGATAGAGATTTAACACATTATGATGACGTCTTTGATCTTCTCGGAATATACTACAATACTGGGTGGGATAATTTCAGTAAGGCGGTAGACACGTGGGTTGGGGTCAACCACAAGTGAGGAGGAGATGACATGGAGCGTCTGCCACTATGGCAAATTGCGTTGCGTCGCATAGAGATGCCTGTTCAAAAGTATATTGCCATCTTTATTGGTGGGTCCTTTTTACTTGGTTTGATAGTTGCAAGCCTATTAATTTCCTTGACCGGAGGATTTGCAGAAGGTGCGCTATTCGCTGGTTTTGCTGGAGTCTTGCTGTTGATATTTTTGCCTTTATTGACCGCATTTGCAGCGTTTGTTTTCCCAATATTGGAAGTACAACGCTCGGCCACATTAATTGAAAGAGAGATGCACATGTTCATCACCAGGATGGGAATACTTTCCCTTGGTGAAATTGGAGCATCAACCATATTTGATATTCTAAAACAAATGAGTGATTATGGTGAGTTGGCTAAGGAAGTAAAAAGAATTGAGACTTTAGTAGATAAATGGCATACATCCTTGCCAGAAGCATCCAGAATAGTTGCTCAACAATCACCTTCACCGCTGTGGGCAGACTTCCTAGCGAGAATGGCGTTTTCAATTGAAGCAGGTCAACCAATAGATGCTTTTATGCGTTCAGAGCAAGAAACCGTTTCAGAACAATATTCAACATTGTATGATACAAGATTAGAATCGGTTGATATTATGAAAGAGATCTATGTGTCATTGGTTTCTGCCGGATTATTCGGATTGATTATCGCCGGAATACATTTAGTATTATTTGGAATTGGAAGTGCTAATGAAACGCCGATTGAAGTGGCGTCGAGAATTCGGTTCTTACTGCTTGCATCTTTACTTTTCATGGTTGTACAAATAGGTGCAGTATTTGCCTTTAGAGCGACCATTCCGAAGGATAATACCATCGCAAGAGATGACCTCGAGACGCCATTTAGGCTGAATATCACTAGGGTTTTATTACTGTCTCTAAGTATTACTCTCATCTTGTTAATGATTACAGCGGCATCAGTTGTTTATGCATGGGATGGAATCTCGCAAGAATGGGACAAATACGGATTATTACTGATTGCATTACCTCTAAGCCCAATGCTTATCCCAGCATTCCTAGTTGGCAGAGAAGAAAAGAATATTCTTCGTAGAGATGAAACTTACCCAGATTTTATTCGTGCATTAGGCGGGACTGCTCAGGCACGAAGTGCAGAACCGAGTGCTACGATTAAGGCACTTAGAGGAATTGATTTTGGTGCTTTAGATTCATCAATAGACCGTTTGGAGAGGAGATTGTCCACTAGAATCGATTCTGATAGAGCATGGGACTATTTTAATTCAGACACAAATTCCGCGGTAATTTCTCGCTATACTAGAATTTATATTGAAGGTTCACAATCTTCAGGACAACCTGCTGCCACAGCGGACTTAGTCTCACGTTCGGTTGGTAATTTGCTTTCACTACGTCATCGAAGAGCACTTTCTGCAGATACGATGGCAGGGGTTTCATTAGGTCTACTTATTGCTAGCGTGACCTCCCTCAATGTTACAATTACTATCGTATTGAAATTAGGTGAAGCAATAGCGGGAGTTGCTACTGGATTTACCGATACAGACGTAGGTGCATTGTCAGAGTTCGGTGCAGGAATTGCGTTACCAGTAATGGAGGATGCAAGTTCTGTTGAAAGTAATATTAAGATGTTCAAAGTAATCGTATCAATACTAATATTGGGGCAAATTGCTGCTGTATCAATTATTGCTACCAGATTGCGAGGTGGCGGAAAGATTAGTGCATTCGGTCAAATCATCAAGTTGATTTGGGTTGCTGGAATTACTTCATTATTTACAGCTATAGTTCTGGATGGAGCAAGTTCGATGTTCGGTATTTGACGCTTTCGTTAAATCATAAAGCGTTGGGTTCATTGCATTGAAACCTTTGCCCTAGCACATGCGTATGTTGCGTACACTGATTCTGGGCGCGGTAATGGTGCTGCCTGGGATGCTTTTAGCTTACTTGGTGTGGATGATGGCAGGCAATCCACCTTCTGGACCTCTTGAATATATTATCTGCAATGGTATTCCGTTAACCTCGATAGGACTGGGGTTATACTTCGGTTGGAAAAGCGGTGAAGAATACTCAGTAAAATTAGAGTAAAAAGCGTTCATCAACCTCGCACTTTGCCGCTGTTAAGCGGTGAAGAATACTCAGTAAAATTAGAGTAAAAAGCG
>ERZ890510.1008-NODE-1008-length-19956-cov-4.735993_pt1 | contig 19956 bp, 17 predicted proteins | sample MGYA00521265_ERZ890510 | MGnify/ENA primary metagenome ERZ890510 (study PRJEB32303, sample SAMEA104408624) | aquatic metagenome | biome: Brackish water; feature: Chemocline; material: water | place: Baltic Sea | collected 2014-10-26T21:54:00 | depth 110 m ...
GTTGCCACCAAGCTTTGGTTAGGCTCGAAAGAAGTCAATCGATCTATCAACAAGAAGGGGTACCTATGAGGCAATACCTTCATAATTTCATTAATATCCATAAATCTTTCCAATATAAATATCCTTAATGCATTACTGACTATCGCCTTCACTTGAGGCTTTAGACAAGAGAACCTCTAATTTCTTAATACGCGAATTGAGCTCAGATAAATGTCGAATAGCGGACGCATTTTTTTTCCATGCCCCATGCTCGCTTAGCGGGTAAACACTGGTATATCTCCCTGAGTTCAAGATACTCTTTGATACGAGCGAGCCCGCAGATATATCTACATTGTCACAAACACTCAGATGGCCAGTAAACATCGCCGCACCACCGATCCGGCAGTTTTTTCCAATCACAACACTTCCTGCAATACCTACACATCCAGAAATGATGGTGTTGTCCCCGACCATACAGTTGTGTCCGATTTGAACTTGGTTATCGATTTTGACCCCGGCACCAATCACAGTGTCATCAATTGCGCCTCTGTCAATGGTCGTATTACATCCAATCTCACAATTATCTTTGATTAACACCCGCCCAACCTGAGGCACCTTAATCCATTGGTCGTTATCGTGAACGTACCCGAAGCCGTCCCCACCAATGACCGAGCCACTGTGAATCACACAGTTTTCACCAATCTCACAACCGTCGAGCACGATTGCGCCAGGGTGCAATATGGTATTGCGGCCAATTTTAGCGTCTTTACCCACATAAACACGAGATCCTAGAACAGCAGCTTCACCAATTTCCGCCCCATCCTCAACAACCACCTGGGAACCCACCGCGACGTCAATACCTAAGACAGCAGTATCAGAAATACTCGCTGTCGCATCAACACCTCTTGCTACATTAAAGTTAGAAAATAGCAAGTTCAACGTTTGGGCGAAATATAGATGCGGATTTTCGACAATGATTTTAGTCATGGCTTGTCCGAATTTGTCGGCATTTTCCGCGGTGACCACCACCACTGAGGCTTCACTTCGAGGAATATATGGAACAAATTTAGCGTCTGAGAAAAATGTTAATTGCCCAGAGCACGCATTTTGAATAGACCCAACTCCGGTTACAGTAATGGTAGGATTACCAACAACCTCCCCACCCAACTGATCTACAATTTCCCGAACTGTCAGGATTTTTATCAATCTGTTATCTCTTAAATTCCTGATGCGTTAGTCGTTTGCAAGAGCCTTTATCACTTTATCTGTAATATCCACGCGGCTACTACGATAAACCGCCTCCTGCAATATCAAATCATATTTCTCTTCTATTGCGATCTTATCGATCTTTTCATTGGCGATACGCAAAATAACTTTTAGCTCTTCTTGTTTCCTTAGATTGAGTTCTTCCCTGAATTCTCGCTGCAGTCTTTGAATCTCACGGGAAAGTCGGGCCAACTCTGACTCAAGCTTTCTTTTTTCAGATTCGGCCATGGTTAATCCGTTTTTTTCAAGCGTTTCCTTCACTGCTTTCGCTTGCGCGTCAACCACTTTGATTTCTTCATCTCGTGGCGCAAATTCTGCCTGCAGCTTCTTTTGTGAGCGAATTGCAGGCGCTGCCTCTTTAAAAACACGATCCGTATTCACAAATCCAATCTTTAGCTCTTGCGCAGAAACAGAGGTGATTAACCCAATCGAAACGGCCAGACTAAACCCACACAAATAAATCAATATCTTTCTCACAAAAAACCCCTTAAGCCTATCAAGTTAAAAACCCGTACCCAACGTAAATTGAAACGCTTCCGTTCTATCAGTCGCTTTTGCATTCAATGGCTTCGCAAAATTAAATCTCATTGGACCAACGGGAGAATACCAATTAAACCCTAGACCAGCAGAATACCTCATCTCATCCACTCCATCTTCAAAATGATTGGTAACTGCACCGCCATCGACAAAAAAAGCAAACCTCATCGATTTGTCCAAATTAAGCCCAGGTAATGGAAATATTACCTCAGCCTGCGACAGCATCCTGCGTTTCCCACCTAAAGATTGTCCGAGTGAATTCTTAGGCCCTATGGAGCTAGATTGATACCCTCTGACTGAGCTCGCACCACCGGCATAAAAATTCTTATAAAACGGCAACTGCTTTGAATCGTAGTCTTCCGCATATGCCACCGATCCACTTAATCGTAGCGTTAAGTCATCCGTGACTGGCCGGTACCACTCAGCCTTATAAGACAAATTATAGTAAGTAAGATCTCCAGCCGGAGTGGCCAGCTCTGAACCGAATCGTTGCACCATGCCGTCTGTTGGATAGATCGCGCTGTTTCTTTTGTCACGACTCCAACCCACAGTAAGAGGAATAACCGTATTATCGGAACCATTGAGCGCAACAAATTCCGCATACTCGGCTGTCGGGTTTGCTCCCAACGTAATTTGAGTTGCCTCAGCCCCAAGACCGTAATAAATTCTGTCGTATTCTGTAAGAGGGACTCCAAAAGTAACCGACCCACTGCTTGTTGACGTCGAAAAAGCAGATACCACCAAACTGCTGACATCGGTATCTCTCTTACCTAACTTATACGTTCGACTGACACCATCATCTGTCGCGTAAGGATTAGTGTAGTCAATTTCATAGGTCTCATTAATCTTACCCGAGCTAACCGAGAGTCCTAGCGAGTTACCCGTTCCCATGAAGTTATTTTGAGAAAGCCCCAGTTGCAGCAGAAACTTGTCAGTGCTCGAAAAACCCATGCCTACTGTAAAGTTGCCAGTCATACGCTCCACAACCTTGACTTCAAGATCAACTTGATCTGGCGCCCCAGGAACAGAATTCGTATTTATTATCACATCCGAGAAAAACCCCAGAAGATTTAACCGCTGCTTTGACCGATTGATATCTTTTATCGAATACCAAGCGCCTTCCATCTGTCTTAATTCACGACGAATGACCTCGTCTCTGGTGTCAATATTTCCATTAATATCTATCCGACGTACATATACGCGCGACCCAGCATTAACGTAGAGAGTAAATCCAATTCTAGAACTCTCAACATCTTTTTCTGGCACGGGATTTACAGTTGCATTCGCATAACCATCCTCGCCCAAACGATCAGTTATTTTCTGGGACAAATCAGTCAATCTTTTCCGAGAAAAAACTTCCCCTGGGATAATGTCGACCAATTGAAATAAATCTTCAATACTAACAACCGTGTCACCTGCCATTGAAATGGAATCAAAAACAAATTTCTCGCCTTCCGAGAAAGACATCGTTATAAATACCTGCTCTCGGTCTGGAGATAACTGAACTTGGGTAGATTCGATTAGAAAGTCTGCGTAACCATTGTCGAGGTAAAGTGAGCGGATCGTCTCCTGGTCTCCCTCTAGTTTTTGCTTAGAATATTCAAGGGGTCCCTTAAAAATATTAATCCTTCCAGGGGATTTGAGACCCATTTCGTCACGAAGTTCATCGTCCGAAAAGAATACATTACCAACGAAATTTATTTTTTCAATGAGTGCTTTAGGTCCCTCAAAGACATCAAAGGTAACTGCGACTCGATTCCTCTCAAGCGGCGTGGTCGTTGTTATAATTTCGACACCGTACTTGCCCTTTGACATATAAAGATTTTTTAATTCCTGTTCGGCGCGATCAAGTATGGCGCCATCGAGTATGGCCGACTCACTTAATCCCATCTGGCTTAAAGCCTCAATTATTTGCTCTTCAGTGAGTAGTTTCGATCCTGAAACGGAGATTTTATAAACCGCCGGTCGTTCGATGAGCCTCACAACGAGCACACCGCCCTCAATCAATACCTGAACGTCATCAAAAAAACCCGTTTTAAACAATGAACGAATGATTTGACTAGCCACTTCTTTGTCGACACTGTCACCGACTTGAACTGGAATGTTAGAAAATATTACGCCGGGATCAGTCCTTTGAATCCCCTCAACCCTGATATCTTCCATGACAAAGGTATCGAAGGCGCTAGACGCGAAGCTTAGGCTCATAAAAAGAATTAGCACGACAACTTTAAATAGATTACTCATGCACAGTCACCCCCTCTAATCTCCCAAGTACCGCAAAACATCGTTCGCTATGACGAAAACCATTAACCCAGTCAAACATATCATTCCAATCTGTTGTGCCGTAACTATAACTCTTTCTGGCATTTTTTTACCTAATAATAACTCGTAGAGGTGGAAAACCAGATGGCCACCATCTAGCATCGGCAAGGGGAATAAATTAATCACTCCTAAACTGACGCTGAGCACAGCAAGGAAAGATAAAAAGGCTGTCAGTCCGAGTTCCGCCGTTTTACCTGCTTGATCAGCGATCATCAGTGGCCCAGCCAAATTATTTAATCCAACGTCACCGATAAAGAGTCCTACGATCATCCGTGCTGTAAATCCAATTAAATCTGATGTTCTATAGAAAGATTTGATAATTGAATCAACAACGGTGATGCCATCTCTATCTATTAACTCGTCTTGTACAATCCCACCTGGATCAGGAGCCACTCCAATCCGCCCCTCAGAGCTCTTATTAAGGCCTACTAATAGAGGGAAGCTAACTAACCGTCCATCACGTTCAACATCGACGCTAACCGTCTCTCCTGGCTTCGATTTAACCAATTGGACAAAGTCAGTCCATGTCGCTATCGGCTTCTGATCAGCACTAACAATTAAGTCACCAACAACCAAATCGGATTGGAACGCAGTACCCGTGCGCTCAATCCGTCCTACTATAGGCAACAACTCAATTCTCGGCGTTGCAATACCGATCACATCCCAATTGAGTGGTAAGTCTTGTTCGGCCAACTGAAGATTAATCGTTTCCGGGGTACTTGCCCCTTCTCGAAGCACAGCCATATTAAGAGTATCGCCACTAAAACGAGTCATCTCCCAACGTATATCAGACCAACTACTTACTCTCCTGCCGTTAATTTCCACAAGAGTCTCGCCACCTCTTAACCCAGCGGCGTAGAGTTCCGACTCAACACGCGGCTCACCTAAAACAGGTTTTAGGACTGAGTTACTTAAAATGAATACCATCGCTAATAAAACAAAGGTGAGCACAAAGTTCGCCACCGGGCCAGCCATAACGATCAGGATTTTTTGCCAGGCTGGTTTAAAATCGAAAATGCCGTGACGATCTTCTGGAAGTACATCATCGCCATCGTCCAACATTTTTACGTATCCACCGAGCGGGATCGTCCCTATTGCGAATTTGGTTCGATTAGCACCTCCACGTGTGGCCCATATCGGGCGACCAAATCCAATAGAAAACGTAAGCACTGTTACTCTAAATAGTCTGGCCACAGCAAAGTGACCGAGCTCATGAAAACCCACTAATACGGTAATAGCAATTAAGAACGAAAACAATGTGAAGACCGTATTCATTGGTTACCTGACCTCCTCAGATTTCACATACTTAAATTTACTTAAACTCTCTAAGGCCGACTCTCTAGCGGCAGCATTAACACTAAAAACTTCTTCAATAGAATTAGGATTTGGTGCATTGAAGTCACCCATCACCGACTCGATGAGAATGGAAATGTCAGAAAATCGAATTTTTTTCTCCAGAAATGCCTCCACAACGACTTCATTAATTGCGTTAAGACCCACAACTGCCGCTCGACCCTTAGATAAACTTTCATAGGCTAACGATAAACAAGGAAACCGCTCAAAGTCTGGAGCCTGAAATTGAAGTGTGGATATATCCTCCAAACTCAGCGGTTTGACATTAAGACGAACGCGATGCGGGTAGTTTAAGGCATGACCAATTGGAACCCGCATATCGGGATTGGCCAATTGGGCTAGCGTTGATCCATCAACATACTGAACCATCGAATGCACAATACTTTGCGGATGCACCACCACCTCAATTGTCTCAACTGGGGCAGCAAACAAATAATGCGCCTCGATAACCTCAAGCCCTTTGTTCATCATGGTTGCCGAATCAATCGAAATCTTTCTACCCATATTCCACTTCGGATGCTTAATGGCTTGAGACACAGAAACATTCCTAAGCTCATTCATTGGAGTATTTAAAAAGGGTCCTCCGGAGGCCGTCAAAAGTATTTTTAAGATACCTTGGTCAGATGAATATGGGGGTGCACTCTGAGAAAGACACTGAAATATTGCGTTATGTTCACTGTCTATCGGAAGAATGGTTGCGTGATTTTTCTTTGCAACATCAACCAAAAAATCACCCGCCATTACCAAAGGTTCTTTATTTGCCACCAATACGGTTTTACTCTTACAAAGCGCATGATAAATTGAATCAAGTCCTGCAGCTCCTACGATACCGGCGACAACAATGTCAACATCATCAAGAGAAACAATCTCGTTAAGACTCTCATGGCCACTCAAGACCGTCACATCAAGACAATCAGCCTTCACTTTACTCGATAAGGCCTGATACAAATCTGGGTCTGTAATCACAAGATACTTGGGATGATAAATATGACACTGCTCAACCAAAAGATCGATGTTGGAATGCGCAGTCAATGCAAACACCTGAAACCGATCGGACTGTTGCTCAATGACAGAGAGCGTACTTAGCCCAATACTGCCTGTAGACCCAAGTACGCAGACAAGTTTTTTATCCGAAATCACACTCATCAATAAAATACTTGCATGACTAAAAAGGAAAAAGGCAACAAAGCGGTCATGCTATCGACTCGATCGAGCAAACCCCCATGTCCGGGTAAGATTGCGCCGCTATCTTTAACGCCTGAAACTCGTTTCAAGTAAGACTCAAAAAGATCACCCACCACACAAATCATCGTGAAGGATAGGATAAGGACACCAAAGAGAATCCAGCCTAATTCTAAAAAAACGTCCTCATAAAATAAACGAAGCAATAAAGCATATACAGTAAGTACGAACAGTCCTCCCAGGACACCCTCAATGGTTTTTCCGGGGCTAATCGATGGTAGTAGCTTAGTCTTGCCTACACTTTTTCCAAAAACATAACCACCGATATCGACAAGCCATACACCAGACAATACAAAGATTAATCCGTACGGTTGAAGCTGCAAGGCAACCAGAACATACCAAACTGGAACAATCACAAGAACACCCATTAAAACGTTTGGAACGTAACTCCGCGTACTAAGTCGATACCGAATCAAAAATGGAACAAGGAACATCCAAAAAAGAACTGCGAACCAACACATAAGTGTGGCAACGGCATTCGATACGCCTCCAAAGCTCGCGAAAAAGAGAAATGGAAGTGCACAGATGGCAACGCACAGCAGGATAAAAATTACCGTACGCTGTCGTCCCCACCCAAAAAGTCTCGAGTATTCACAAGCAGTCATAGCAAGCGGAATTAATAATAGAAGCCCCCATAACCATTGGGGGAAACTGAATATCGCCAGCACTAAAACACTGATCAGAATGACTGATGTGACAACTCTAGAGATGAAATCTGCGTATTGCCTCATGAACTTTCCTCAGTTTTCGATAAGGCCACAGCCTCTAATCCAGCCCTACCAAATCGCCGTTCCCGACCTGAATAATGCCGAAGCGCGTTCATAAACTCATTCGAATCGAAATCCGGCCAGAGCACGTCAGTAAAATAAAGCTCGGTATAAATCAAATCCCAAATCAAAAAATTACTGATACGTACTTCACCACCGGTACGAATAAGCAAATCGGGTTCGGGAGCAAAGTTTAATTGCATATACCTCGACAAGACTTCCTCTGAAACCTCCTCAACACCTTGTTGCCTAGCCTCCCTGACTGCATTAACGACGTCCCAACGTCCTCCGTAATTAGCAGCCAGCGTGAGCGTAAGCCCCGAATTGCCTTCTGTTAACCGCTCAGACCTTTCAAGGAGCTCTTGCAACGTCAGTGAAAACTTACTTCGATCACCAATCACCTTAAAACGAACATTATTTTCGTGGAGTTTCGCCACTTCTTCTTCCAAAGCTTTCTGAAAAAGCGACATCAAAAATGAAACCTCATCTGCGGGACGTCTCCAGTTCTCACTGGAAAAAGCAAATAAGGTTAGAAATGGAATGTCATTTTGATGACAAAACTCTACCGTTGAACGAACCGATTTTAGACCACTTCGGTGACCCATTACTCGAGGTAAAAATCTATTTTTGGCCCACCTGCCGTTGCCATCCATAATGATGGCCACATGGCATGGTGTTGGTCCGCTATCAGGTATCTGTTGAGTCGTTGATTTTTTCACTGAACCTACACATCGAGCAAATCTTTTTCCTTACTCACGAGCGCCACGTCAACCTCGGTGATGTACTTATCTGTGGTTTTCTGAATCTCATCTTGAGATCGACGCTCGTCATCCTCCGAGATTGCTTTATCTTTCAGTAAGTTTTTAAGTTCAGTATTAGAATCGCGTCTAATATTGCGAATAGCCACCTTTGCTGCTTCCGCTTCTTTTCGAACCACTTTGACTAAATCTTTCCTTCGCTCTTCAGTCAAAGCAGGCATCGGAACACGAATTTGCTCTCCAAGTGAAGCAGGGTTTAAACCGAGATCAGATTCTCTAATAACCTTTTCCACAGCAGCTGTCATCGTTTTTTCCCAAGGAACTACTGATAGCGTTCTGGAATCGATGGCCGTCACATTCGCAACCTGCGTCAGCGGCGTCATTGATCCGTAATAATCAACCTGGATATGTTCCAAAATCGAAGGGTGCGCACGCCCCGTCCGGATCTTCTGCAGATCTAATTTCAACACGTCTAGAGATTTTCCCATTCTCTCCAGCGCCTCATTCAAAACACTCGAAACATCAGACATTTCGTTCCCCTTATTTCATCAATCGTGGACGAGTGTGCCTTCTTTGCCACCCATCACAGCATTCTTTAACGCCCCTGGCTTCAAGATACTAAAAACACATAGAGGTAGTTTTTGATCGCGACACAGGGTGAGCGCCGTAGCGTCCATGACTTTCAATTTCTTCTCAATTGCCTCATCGAAATGAATATCTTCATACCTAGTAGCATTGACATTTTTCAGAGGGTCATCTGAATATACGCCGTCTACTTTAGTGGCTTTAAATACAATATCGACATTCATTTCCATACCTCTAAGTGCCGCCGCCGTATCCGTCGTAAAAAATGGATTTCCGGTGCCAGCAGCAAATATCACAATTTGCCCTTGCTCGAGATAACGTATAGATTTTCCGCGTACATAAGGCTCAGCGACTTGCTCTATATTTAACGCTGAGACGACTCGACTTTTCGTACTAAACCTTTTAAAGGCGTCCTGTAAGGCAAGGGCATTCATCACGGTTGCCAGCATGCCCATATAATCTGCAGTCGCACGATCCATACCTGACGCCGCTGGAGCGACACCACGGAAAATATTACCGCCTCCAATGACAATAGCCATTTGGACACCGAGCTTTGACACCTCGACTAATTCAGAAACGATGCGGTCTATAGTGATGCGATTGACCCCGTAGGAATCTTCGCCCATAAGGGCTTCTCCAGAGAGCTTAACCAGAATTCGCTTAAACTTAAGATCAGTAGAGACTTTCATCGCACTGGTTAAGATTTATTCGCCATCTGAGCAGCCACTTCAGCAGCAAAGTCATCAACCTTTTTCTCAATACCCTCACCCACGACAAATAAAGCGAATGAATCAACGCTCGATTGGGTCTCATTGAGTAATTTTTCGATTGACTTCTTATCGTCCTTCACAAAGATTTGTCCATAAAGGGTAACTTCTGACAAATACTTTTGAACGCTTCCCTCGACGATTTTCTCGACAATGTTCTCAGGCTTTCCAGACTCAATTGCTCTTGTTTTCGCGATCTCACGCTCTCTATCCAACACATTAGCATCTACATCTTTAGACGAGAGTGCGACTGGCTTTGCAGCAGCTATGTGCATCGCTAAATCCTTACCCAGCTCCGGAGAACCATTAACGACATCAACCAGCGCACCAATTCTGTTTCCATGCAAGTAAGACGTGAGTGATCCTTTAGCGTCGAACTTTCTCGCTCTTCTGAGTGAAATATTTTCGCCCAACTTCATAATCAAAGACTGCCTCACCTCTTCAACGGTTTCACCTTGAGGGAGTTTCTGGTTAGATATGGCAGCGATGTCCGTTTCACTAGTTAAGTTCACCACTTCGGCCACACTGTTGATGAAATTAAGAAAACTTTCATCTTTACCTACAAAGTCAGTCTCACAATTCACCTCTACTATCGCACCTTGCTTAGCGTCAGCACTAATAGATATAGCAATGCCGCCCTCAGCTGCAATTCGACCAGCCATCTTGTTAGCTTTGGCCCCACTTTTGATGCGCATTAAATCTTCGGCCTTAGCTAGGTCACCCTCGGTCTCTGTGAGTGCTTTTTTACACTCCATCATCCCCAGACCAGTTCTTTCTCTAAGTTCTTTTACTAAACTCGCAGTAATCTGCGTCATCGTGTTAGCTCCCTCATACGTTATTCATGCATCCAACCACATAATCTTATTAATTCACGGTTATATCGACTGAACTCACTGAAAAAAAGATAAAAATATGGGGGCTAATGCCCCCAATATTGCCCCTTAGAGGGCGTTAGCTCTCCTGCTTCGGCTCAACACCTTCAGCCTCGACACCTTGCTCAGCAGCTATCTCAGCCAGAGATTGTGCACGCCCTGCCAAAATCGCGTCGGCAATACCCCTTGCATACAATTGGATCGCTTTGTTTGCGTCATCGTTACCAGGAATAACGTAATCAATACCCAAAGGCGAGTGATTTGTATCCACAATACCGATGATTGGTATGCCAAGCTTGGTTGCTTCCTCAACTGCGATTTTTTGATAGCCAACATCTACTATAAACAAAGCATCAGGTAAAGACGGCATATCCTTGATGCCACCCAGGCTTTTGTCTAATTTTTCGATTTCACGTTGATAGAACAAACTTTCTTTCTTGGACATGAGCTCATCAGCTCCGTCCGCCATTAGAGCTTCCATGTCTTTTAAACGCTTCGTGGACTGCTTCACCGTTTTGTAGTTAGTCAACATACCACCCAACCAGCGATGATTTACAAAAGGAGCTCCCGCTCGAAGCGCTTCTTCTTTAATGATATCTCGTGCTTGACGTTTCGTTCCGACAAAGAGAATTTTTCCCTTATTTGCGGATAATTTCTGCGCGTAATTAGAAGCTTCGCGGAACATTGCTAAGGTTTTCTCTAAATTGACAATATGAATTTTGTTTCTGTGGCCGAAGATGAATGGGGCCATTTTTGGGTTCCAAAATTTGGTTTGATGGCCAAAGTGAACTCCCGCGTCTAACATTTCACGCATTGTAACTGACATTTCTACTCCTGTTTGGGTTATGCCTCCATTCGACGGAACTCATTAACTGAGCACCCGAACAAATCGAATGTGCGAATTTCATCCATAGCCTTAAGGACTATGACTGATGCGCTGAATTATATATGAAAATCCTCAGCAAATCACGAATATAGGCCCTTTTAGCCCTATCACCAGCTTAAAATCAAGACTTCAGTCTCGTGGCCTCATATAAACATATACCTACCGATACCGCGACATTAAGACTCTCAATAACTTCCGTTATGGGAATAGAGACCAAATGATCACACGTTTCCTTGGTGAGCCTTCTAGCCCCAGACCCCTCGGCCCCAAAAACGAGAACGGTTCGACTTGTAAAGCTGAAGTCCCTAATCGACTCCTCAGCCTCGCCATCGGTACCCACAATCCAAAAATCTGCTTCTTTGAGTAAGCGCAAGGACCTAGCCAAGTTCGTCACACTGATTAACGGGATTATCCCCGCTGCACCACTGGCTACCTTTTCGACAACATCTGTAATTCCAACCGAACGATCTTTTGGGACAATGATCGCGGCTGCCCCGAAAGCACATGCTGAACGCATGATCGCACCCAAATTCCTAGGATCAGTAACTCCATCAAGAACCACGAAAAGTTGAGATTCAGATGGTCCAGCAATTAAATCCTCAAGACTCACGACAGTTTCATCAACAGTCACGGAAGCCACAACTCCCTGGTGCGACACACCAGGCAACATGTTATTTAGGCGCTCTACATCACAGCGTACAGTTTTAACATTCGCCTCATTTAGTCTCTCCTCTAACTTACGAATCCGGGCATCCCTTCTCTTGCGATCAATAAAAACTTCACTGATTGTCGCAGGACTATGCCTCAACCTCGCAAACACCGCATGAAAACCAAAAATACGAGAATCTCCCTTAACGGACATGACGTCTACCCTTTCTTTGATGAGCGCGCTTCAAAGTCACGCGCCCGGTCTCAACATTAGCCTCACTGATATAAACTGGGACACTATCACCAAGTCGATAGGTCGTCCCTGTCTCACTGCCTGTAAATGATACGGATCCATCATCTAAGTGAAAAAATTCGTTGCCCAACTCTGAAACGTGCAGCAGCCCCTCAAGACAAAGATCATCCAAGAAAATGAAACAACCAAATGAAGCGACGCTGACTACGCGACCTGCGTATTCTTCTCCGATATACCTACCAGCGACAGTTGCATTTAACCAACCGTGCGTCCAGCGAACAGCCTCCTCTACCTTGCGTTCGTTCGAAGAACAATGCTCCCCTAATTTTTCTATATCAGCAACCCTTTCATGAGAGTGCCCCAATTGGGTTTTAATCGCACGATGCACCATTAAATCTGGATACCTTCTAATCGGAGAGGTGAAATGGGCATAGCTTTGATAGGCTAAACCAAAATGACCTGTGGGCGTCGGCGTATAACGCGCCTGGTTCATCGTACGCAACACCGCATTTTGAATTGACTCTCCCGCCGGATGATCACGACTTGCTTCCAAAATAGCCAAGAAGTCAGACGGTTTGGGGCGGGTCGCAATTTTTAGCTCGAAATCAAGGCTAATTAAAAACTCTTCTAATTTAGCTATTTTGGCTGAATCCGGTTCGGGATGAGCTCTATATAAAAAAGGCTCCTTATTGGCTTTGAGAAACTCAGCAGCTGCAACATTGGCACAAAGCATGGCTTCTTCAATCATCTTGCTGGAAAAAAACCGCTCTTGTGTCTGTATCGCTGACACTTGACCTAAGTCATCAAACACAAATCCAGATTCGCGAGCGTTAATTTCAAGCGCGCCTCTACCATGTCTATTTTTAAGAAGAGCCTGCGTGAGCACTTTGAGATTAATCAAGCTGTCAAAAGTGCCTGACGGCAAGTTAGCTTCAACGCCAGATTGAGCCTCATCCAATAGCACATCAACTTCGCTATAAGTCAGTCTTTTTTTCGAGTGGATGACCCCAAGCAGAAACTGAGACTCGACTACTCTTGCCTCTCTATCAAGCTCAATCTTAACCGCAACGACCAGCCGGTCTTGATTCGGCTTGAGAGAACAAATCCCAGAAGATAATTCTTCCGGGAGCATGGGGCAGACCAATCTTGGAAAATAAACACTCGTGCTTCGTTTGCTGGCATCCTGATCAATCAAACTTCGTTGCTTGACATAGTGAGAAACATCCGCAATCGCCACATACAAGATGTAACCCTCATCACGACGTTCCACATAAACCGCATCGTCAAAGTCTTTGGCATCTGGACCATCAATCGTAACAAATGGAAGGCCCCTTAAATCAACCCGACTGGATAGACTCGCTTCATCAACCATTTCTGGAATAGCAGCGACTTCAGGATCAAGCGATTCGTCCCGCACACCTGGAATGCCGAATTTATGCAACGATATCGAGACTTCAATACCCGGATCATTGATATTTCCTAGACTCTGGATCATCGTCGCCGACCAAGCCTCAGATTGCACATCAAAGCGCCCCAATTCGGCCACGATCACATCACCAGGAGAAGCTGTGAGTAACACTTCTTCGGTCAGAAGAACCTGATCTTTTATTTCGTCGGCCAGCACACGTGTTACCAATTTGGTTTTACGTTCCTCAACAATCAATATGATGCGGCGCGACCCTTGTTGCGTCAGTACTAAAGGAACCGCAAAAGGTGCACGATCAGGACTAGAGTTCGGTATTCTTAGGGCAACCATTCGGTCGCCATTCAATATGCCACGAGCGTCAGATGACCTGATATACCAATCTCCCTCGCCATCGTGCACAAAGAACCCAAAGCCATCTCGATGTAACTCAACCGAACCTGAAGCCACATGAAACAAAGGCCCTTCTAGAACCTCAGCATCACTTCCAATCACTAGAAATTTATGGCGTTCTAATTCGCCAAGTTTTTGCTGAACAATCGATTTCTTGTGCCCGGCTGATCGGCATTGCTCATAAACGTCAGAGACCGACACAACACCCTCGGGGTCCACAAGCGCACATAAAATTTGTCGCTGTAGCGAGTCTGGGAAGAACTCTTCGTTGCGGGATCGCTTCCGCGAGAAGTCCCGACCACTCTTCTTCACTTTTCTGGAACTACTCTGAGCAGCAGTCGCTTGACTTGCTCGTTTTCTTTTTACCAAAGTTTTACCTCGGAATGATTAAATAAATTGACAGGCTAATGACAGCTAGCTAGAGTCACGCCTCGTAGCCCGGATGGCGGAATTGGTAGACGCGTCAGGTTCAGGTCCTGGTAGTGGCAACACTGTGGAGGTTCGAGTCCTCTTTCGGGCACCAAAAGGTACGGCTGTCGTTGACAGATATCAACTATCCTTCACTTGAAAAACGTCTGATTTAAAATGATCGTTTCTTCCCGATCAGGACCGGTCGATACGATATCAATCGGCACCCCAACAATACTCTCTATGCGCTTAAGATAATTTCTAGCGTTCTGAGGCAAATCTTCCCAAGAGACTACGCCGGCTGTAGATTGCCCCCATCCAACAACTTCCTCATACACAGGAGTGCACGAAGATAACGCATCAGCTCCGGGCGGGGACAATTCAACAACCCCGTCATCAGTCTGGTATCCCGTACAAATTTTAATCACCTCTAAACCATCTAAAACATCAAGTTTGGTAATACATAATCCACTTAGGCCATTAATTTGAGCGGATCGCTTCATAGCCACTGCGTCAAACCATCCACACCGTCTCGGCCGACCAGTTGTTGCTCCAAATTCGGCTCCTGCTTTACCGATATACGCGCCGATCTCATCTTTTAACTCAGTGGGGAAAGGCCCACTGCCAACACGCGTGGTATAGGCTTTTGTAATTCCTAGTATATAGTTCAACGCACGTGGACCAACCCCTGATCCCAGTGAAGCGGCCCCAGCGATACAATTGCTGGAGGTGACAAAAGGATAGGTACCATGATCAATATCAAGAAGTGCACCCTGAGCCCCCTCAAACAGGTAATTTTTTCCGAATTTTAGTCCCTCGTTCAGAATCTTGGAAACATCTCCTACCATTGGCTTAAGGACATGAGCTGCTGCCAGCAAATTCTCTAGAACTTCTGATAGCTCGAGCGTAGCAACTCCATAGCGCTTATCGAGGAGAAAATTATGATATTCCAATAAAGATGCGAGCTTTTGACTTAAGATCTGCTCGTCGAAAAGATCATGTATACGAAGACCTCGACGTGCGACCTTATCTTCATATGCAGGTCCAATACCTCGACCTGTCGTACCAATTTTCCCAGCACCTTTACTGATCTCCCTAGCCTGATCAATCGCTATGTGTGAGGGCAAAATTATCGGGCATGATTCACTTAAGGTAATACGACCATCAATATCAACGCCAGCAGATTTCAGCATTGTCATCTCTTCAATGAGAGCTTCTGGAGACACAACCACTCCATTACCAATAAAGCATTGAATATCGGGCCTAAGAATCCCTGAGGGAATGAGGTGAAGAACTGTTTTTTGACCTTTAATGACTAATGTATGACCAGCATTATGTCCGCCCTGAAATCGAACCACACCAGCCACTTGTTCGGTAAGCAAATCAACTATCTTACCCTTGCCTTCGTCACCCCACTGAGTCCCAACAACAACAACGTTCTTTGCCATGTATGCCTTAAAAAATTTATTATCGATTCGTACTTTGTTTTTTGCTGTCAATTACTACGACTGACCAACTACGTTCATTTTTCACTAAAGTGTGAGTATATCCTTTACCGATTGAGTCCAGAGATTGGCCCAAAAGATCCTCCACGACGATATCTCCATCTTTGCGTAACTCTGCAATTTGTGCTCTGAGCTCAGGGGAATCTTGCACGCAAGGCGCCCAAATTTTTCGCTGCGAATCCTCCCTCAGGAGTTCAATCGCACAGCCCGATAGCCTTCGCAAATCAATCGTAAACCCAGTAGCTGGTCGCGACCTACCGAAGGCCTCCCCCACGTGATCATACCGTCCACCTCTGGCAATAGGAGTAGCGTCACCCTCTACATAAACAGCCACAACCAATCCGCTGTGATATTGAAATCCGCGAAGCTCAGCAAGATCAAAAGCAACGTAATCGACATCATCTTTAACAGCCTGATAAACGCTCTCTAAATCATCAATCCCTCGATCCACGCCAGGCACTTTGGCAAGTGCTGTGCGGGCCACATCAAGGACTGAAGAGTCCCCGTAGAGTGTTGGCAAAGTCATAATGACTTTGCGTGCCTCAGCGTCGAAATCTTTTGAGAACTCCTCCAACGTAGCTGTGTCCTTTGACTGCAATCCTTCATAAAAAATGGTCGATGCTTCAGAATTTAAGGCAAGCCAATTAGCCACTGACTGCGCGATGGATACACTGCCTAGGTCTAGCGTTAACGAGCGCTTAACGACTGATCGAATACTTTGGATGAGGAGTCGATTAATTTCAATGTCAGCAAAAATCCCCGAGCACCCAAATAGTTCAGCACCTATCTGAACCACCTCCCGACTCATGTCACCCTCTATAGGTCTAGTTCTAAGAACCCGATCGGCATAACACAGTCGTGTTACACCCTCTTCACCTAACAAATGGGAATCAAGACGAGCAATTTGGGGTGTAACATCCGCTCTAATGCCTAATGTTTTCCCAGACATCTGATCAACCAACTTGAATGTCTGTAATTCTAAATCCTTACCCGATCCCGTTAAAAGGGATTCCAAATATTCAATGAGCGGAGGCGAAACCAGCTCATAGCCGTAGCCCGCGAACAGATCTAGGATCCTCCGCCTTATCAGTTCTACTCTTTGCGCTTCCTGCGGAAGCACATCATCCACAAACTCTGGAAGCAACCACTTTGGATGCATGACTTTTGCCTATTTAATTCTATCTTTAGGTCTCACACAGCTTCATTAACTCAAAAAAAGAAGCACTACTAAACCAACGAGCATAGACGAGAGACCAAAAAATCGAATGTGCCCGTCCGACATTCTAACCAATCTTTCAAACGTATCCCGCCATACTGTCGGAGACAAGAACGGGAGCATACCTTCTATTATGAGCACCAAAGCAATTGCGGTCGTAATATCAGCAGCGCCCAAACTTATCAAACTCTATTGTTTGCCAACACACCACCTCTGAAAAAATAAACCCGCCATACGATTAATTTATCTCATGTGCTTGAAGAATGGCGAATCCGGCTCAACGATTAACACGTCGCTTTTATTATTAAAGGTTTCTCTGTAAGCACCCATACTCTTATAGAAAGAGTAAAACTCTGGGTCTTTTTTAAATGCAGTTGCGTAAATAGAGGCGGCCTTAGCATCTCCCTCACCTTTGATTCGCTGAGCGTCACGATAAGCCTCTGCAATGATAATTTCTCTCTCTCGGTCAGCATCCGCTCGTATCTTTTCAGAATCCGCAAAGCCAGTCGACCTCAATTCATTCGCAACTCTTTTTCGTTCCGCTTCCATTCGGCGATAAACGGCGTCACTAATTTCCGTCGTCAAATCGACACGTTTCAAACGTACATCAAGCACTTCAACACCAATCTTACGCGCGTCAACGTCTACCTTCTCCCTCATGAGCTCCATAATTTCATCACGCTCACCAGAGATCACTTGGTATACCGTTCTTTTGCCGAACTCTGCCCTCAAGCTGTCATTAACCGTCTTATTCAAGCGATCTTGAGCACGACTTTCGTCGCCACCCACACTGATGTAATACTGCTTCACATCAGATATTCTCCACTTAATAAACGAATCAACCAATACGTTCTTCTTCTCAGACGTCAAGAACCGCTCCGGCTCATCGGTGTCAACGGTGTGAGTTCTGGAATCAAAGAATCTAACATTCTCAACGAGAGGCAATTTCCAATAAAGTCCTGGCTCCGTCTTAATACTGGTAATTTCACCCAGCCTAAAGATCATTGCCTTTTGCCGCTGGTCAACTGTGAAAAGTGACATACTCGCCAACAACAATAAAAGACCAATACTGACTATTGGTACGGTGAATGAAGCTCTCATCTTGCCTCCCTATCGCGAACGCGAAATGCGTCTCTAGTCCTACTTTCGTCATCATTCCCACTAATTCCAGAATCAATGTCGCTGACTTGATCCATCCCGGTATCAAAACTGCTGGAGTTTCGCGTAGATCCAGAACCAATTAATTTGTCTAGCGGGAGGAATAACAGGTTGCTGTTATCCTTCTGATCGATATACACCTTTGTTGCGTTCGTAAATATCGACTGCATCGTATCAAGATAGATTCGCTCTCGAGTAACTTTTGGTGCCTTAATATACTCAGCCAAAACACTCTCAAATCGAGCTGCCTCACCCTTTGCCGCAGCTACAACACGACCTCTATAAGCTTCCGCCTCTTGTGCAAGTCGTGCAGCCGCGCCCTGTGCTTTAGGGACAATATCGTTGTAGTAAGCTTGCCCTTCGTTCTTTTGCCTCTCTTGGTCTTGCTTCGCTTTCACCGCATCATCGAATGAAGCTTGCACTTGATCGGGTGGCTGAGCATTCTGAATAGTGACCTGACTCACTGTAATCCCAGTTTGGTAACGGTCAAGAACCACTTGCATCAAATTACGAGCGTCAACGGCTAGTTCTTCACGACCTTCCTGAAGCACAAAATCCATTTTGCTTTTGCCTACGATCTCTCTAATCGCAGATTCACCCGCCTGCTTGACGGCCTGATCCGGATCGCGATTAAAGAAGAGATAATCCTCGGGATTAGTGCGCACATACTGAACCGCAAACTGGAGATCAACAATATTCTCATCATCCGTCAACATAAGTGCCTCATTTGGCACCTTATTTTTCGCACTGTTTCGATATCCGACCTCAATGGTTCTCACCTCCGAGACGTTAACAATCTCCCTACTGCCAACCGGCCATGGAATATGCCAATGCGGTCCCGGTTGCGTCGTTTCTAAATGGCGACCAAATCGGAAAACAACTCCTCGCTCACTCGCATCTACAATGTAAATACCACTGGCTGCCCATATAAGCAACGCGATAATAATCACTATACCGCCGCCAATTTGCGGCAATGGGCCGGACGACTCATTACCACCTGAGCCATTACCCTTTTGACCGAAAGAGCCAAAACGTTTATTGAACCGACGCCAGAGTTCTTCTAAATCGGGAGGGCCATCATTATTATTTTGTCCCCATCTTGGGTCATTCATTGCCATAAGCTTAAATTCCAGTAGATGTATGTAAGAAAGTATGAAATATATTGAGAAATTAATTAATCAACGACAGAGGGCGTCTTTTCAACGATGTTATTTGGCTCCAAACAGAGCAAAAGTTCAGGGAAAATGTCTCGAAGGCTAACAATGCCCTCGCCAGTTATTGCACTCAACCTTACTTTGTTAATTTTACCACATGGAGACCTATCAATTCCTGGCATCAGGTCGGTAAGATCTATTTTATTGAAAATCGTAATCTGTGGCACATTATCTGCCCCGATTTCCTTCAAAACTGCTTGAACTTGTTCCATTTCAAATTCTCTTGAGTGACTCGAGGCATCAACGACGTGGAACAAAAAATCCGAGTCAGCGGTTTCCTCTAGAGTCGCCTTAAATGCCTCTACCAGAGAATGTGGCAAATCCCTAACAAAACCGACGGTATCTGACAACACAAACTCAGTTTGATTCAAATATGCAAGCTTGCGAGTTGTCGTATCTAAAGT
>ERZ890510.1009-NODE-1009-length-19928-cov-6.552609_pt1 | contig 19928 bp, 20 predicted proteins | sample MGYA00521265_ERZ890510 | MGnify/ENA primary metagenome ERZ890510 (study PRJEB32303, sample SAMEA104408624) | aquatic metagenome | biome: Brackish water; feature: Chemocline; material: water | place: Baltic Sea | collected 2014-10-26T21:54:00 | depth 110 m ...
TCGTACAGGTGGTGCTCCGGCTCGGACTTCCCGCCGGGGCTGATCTCCACCAACTGCGTGTCATTGGTGAGCGACTCGTAGGGGATGTTGATGACCGCTCCCCGACCGCCCTTGCGTTCCCATGGTCCGAGCTCGACGGCGTTCAGGTCATCGAACGCGAACTCTTCGATGAGTGTGACCCCCTCAGCCTTGATCCACTCCGTGTACGGGTCGGGCTTGAAGAACTCGGAAACACTGTCAGCAGGTTCCTGAGCTCGGATGATGTCCTTGTCTGCGTCGGTCGACATGTGGGCCTCCTCGTAGCTGTTGCGCTCGTCCAGCCAAACGGCCAGACGAGCGCAAGCATAGCGCTGGCCCGCGCTACCGGCTAGTAGCGGAGGTTGCTGACCCGGAATCCATGCTCTTCGTCAGCCATCGTCGCCTCGTAGTCTATGAAGACCTCCACCGGGAACCCCATCTGCGCGTCGTACTCAGCGCGGATCGAGTAGGCGTTCCGGTCATGGCCGTCCTGGACGATCTCCAACAACTCGTTGATCGTCCCGAACCGTTGCTGCTCAGGAACCTCGCCCGTGAACTCGGCGTCCACGAAGGTCACCGACGTCACGTTCGCGCCCACGACCTGCACGTCGACCGCCGCGACGTACTCAGGGGGACAGAAGCAATCCGTGCGCATCGTGTACGTGTATGCCCGGAGAGATGAGCGCTCCCAGCGGCTTTGCGCCTTGAGCAACTGAGCTTGCGTCGATCCGGCGTCCCCCACAACGATGACCGGCTCGAAGCCTGCGATCTCCACCTCACGCCCATCCGCGGCGACCGCGGTCACGATTCGCTCGTAGCGCCCTGGCGTCAACGAGTCAGACAGCGTGGGAATGCTCGACGCCGTGAGTGGGACTGCGAAACTGGTGCTCCCCGACGGGAGATCAATGGTCGCGACCTGCTCCGATGTTCCGTTCGTCAGAGTGATCCGGATCTGAAAGATGGGCTCGCTCACCTCGCAACTACCGCTGTTGATGGCATCGAATGCTGTGGGAACCGCGTCCTGGCCGATGATTGCCACGATGTGCTCCTGAGCGTAGGCCTCAGTCGATAGGCAGGTAACGGTGAGATCGGCGGCGGGGCTGGGCGTTGAGCCGCCAGCCGGGTCAACGCCGCAGGCCGCGATGAGCAGCGTGAGGATCGCGAGTATCGCGATGAGGGACGAATGTCGTTTCATGATGCACTCCAGTAGGTATCTGCACTTCTGACGATGCAGGCGCCTCTTTTGTTCCCCTGACTCTGTTGTATCCCTCGGTGGCAGGCCCCCCGTCCGTACCGAGGTGGCCTCAGTAAAAAGAAAGGCCCGGCTTCACCAGAAGAAAAGCCGGGCCTAACGAAGTTCAGAGTCAAAGAAGGAACGCGCCTAGATAGTGAACCCGTAGATCCCCGCCACGTTGTCGTGGACGATCTTGCGCATGTCATCCTCGGCGCCTGCGAAGTCACGTTCGATGAACTTCGCGGACTCCGGCCACGTGGACGCCGCGTGGGGGTAGTCCGACGACCACAGCACGCGGTCGATGCCGATGTCCTCGCGGTACTTCACGCCAAGCTCTTCCTCGATGTACGCGACCCACACCTGACGGTTGTAGTAGTCGCGTGGGCTCATGGACAGCGGCGTGGAGTAGCCTCCCCGACGGCTGGATCCCGACCCCTTCATGGCATCGAGCCTGCTCAGCCAGAAGGGAACCCAGCCGATGCCGTACTCGGCACACACCAGCTTCATCTCTGGGTGACGTTCGAGAACTCCCGACCCGATCAGCACTGCCATGGAGCGCTGAACCTCCTGCGCGCCGATGATGGGACGCAACATGCGGTTCTCGCGACCGAACTCGTACTTGGGGCGCTCCATGCCCGTGGGCGGATGCAGATTCACAGGCATGTTCAACTCCTGGGATTTCGCCCAGAACACGTCATACATGTCTAGCTGGTACGGAACGTCTTCGGGCGGCGTGACCCAGATCATGGATCCGCTGAGGCCCATCTTTGCGCACCGCTCCAACTCTTTGGCGCCTAGTTCGGGGTCGTATAGGGAGATGAGCGCGAGGCCCTTGAAGCGATCCGGGGCGTATTTGCAGAACTCGGCGAGCCAATCGTTGTACACGCGGAAGCACTCGCGCTGGAGTTCAGGATCTTCGAGCCAGAACAGCCGGAACCCAAGGGTCGTGAAGAGCACCTCGCCTGCGACGCCGTCTTGGGCGTTGTCGATGAGGCGCGCAGCCGGGTCCCATCCACCTGGGCGCGCGTCAGCGTAGCCGCCACCTGCCTTGATGAAGTCGTTCTTTTCTTCTTCCGTTCGACTCTTACCCCCGGCGATGCCGACGGCTAGGTCGTGGGCGGGGTATCCCTCGTAGACCCACCAGGTACCCGGTACGCCCTCCCACTCGAACTCAACGTGGGGAGCACGATCGCGAAATTTCTTATCCATGCGCTCGGTCCAAAGATCGAGCGGCTCGCTCATGTGTCCGTCGGCGGATATGTACCAGGGCTCAGCCATGTGGTGCCTCCAAGAATCGAGTCTACGGAATGTTACGTCGGGAGGGGGCAGCGTGCCAGCCGACCGGCACCAAAGAGGCGCCGGTCAACAGTGATCGGCGCCTCTCTGAATCAAGATCGTTCGCAGCGTACCGGCTAGGGTAGAACACCCGCCTCACGCATGAGATCAAGCGTTCCTCGGAGGTCGTCGAGGTTGCCCAGGTCGATGTCGGGGACGTTTAGATCAGCCAATTGGGGGTTGCCCGGGTTGGAGGGAACGCCAGCGATGAGCGGGTATTCGCCCGTCTCATCGGCGAAGTAAGTCTGGGCACTCTCTGATAGCAGGTAGTCGATGAACTGCTCGGCGGTGTCCTTGGCCTCAGATGTGCCCAGCACTCCCACGCCCGCGACGTTCATCATTCCTCCCACGTCCCCCGGGGGGTAGTAGTTGCGAGCAGCGAACCCGTCGCCTTGTTCTTCGAGGAACCGCAGCAAGTAGTAGTGGTTGACGAAGCCCACTTCTACCTCCCCACGGCCGACGGCGTCAACGATGGGAGTGTTCTTGGGGTAATCGATGGGCTCGTTAGCCTTGATGCCCTCGAGCCAGGCTTTTGTGGCGTCATCGCCTTGCGTGACACGGAGCGCGGTGACGAACGCCTGGAAAGAGCCGTTCGTCGGAGCCCAACCAATCCTGCCCTTCCACTTCGGGTCTACAAAATCTAAGACCGAGTCGGGAAGGTCTGCGGGCGTGAGTGTGGCCGTGCTATAGATGACCGTGCGGGCACGCCCTGATATCCCAACCCAGTTGTTGTCGTGCGATCGAAACTTACTGTCCACGCGTTCAAGTAGTTCGCTGGGGATGTCAGCCAATCGGTTCTCCTTGGCGAGAGCACCCAGAGCGCCAGCGTCCTGTAGGAGTACCACGTCCGCCGGCGAAGCGTCACCTTCTTCGAGGAGCAACGCCACCGTACCGGAGGTGCTCCCGTATTTGACCTGCACGTCGATGCCTGTGTCCGAGATGAATTGATCGATCAGCGGCTGGATGAGCGTGTCCGCGCGGCCTGAGTAGACCGTGAGTGATTTCGAATCATCGTCGGAGCCGCACGCGGCGGCGGCGAGTGCAAGGAGCACGACCGCAGCGAAGATAAGTGGGCGTTTGAACATCTGACCCTCTCTTTCTTGACCCTGCCGCGAGAGCTAGAAATACGCTCGCGGAAGGAACATAAATACGTACGTACTAAATTATTAGTACGTACGTATTCCTAAGTCAATACGTGCGCGATGTGAGTTTTGCTATTGAGTGCAGGTTGGATGCTTTACAGGCGCAGCCAGAGGGGGCACTATCCCCCGAAACAGCGTTCAACGTTCTCGTACGAGGAGGCTTGCTCATGGCGACCGAAAACAAGACAGCGGTGAAGGTATTCACGTTCTTGGATGACGACATCCGTGCTGGCACGGGGGACATCATCCTGCCCGGTGGTGAGCAGCTATCGGGAGTGGTGAAGCGATATGCAGTGGGCGGCGAGAACCGCATGCACACGCACCCCACGGAGGATCACACGTTCTACATCCTGCAAGGCCAAGGCACGTTCCACTTTGAGAAGGACGAGAACGTGGTCATCGCCAAGCAGTACGACGCGATCTTCTTGCCCAAGGGCGCAGGCTACTGGTTCGAAAGCTCAGGCGAAGAGAAGCTCATCATCTTGCGCACCGGCACGCAGACCGGATCCGACCGCATCATCGAAGGCCGCCTGGTCCACAGCCAGCGCACGCCCGAGACCGGTGTGTACGTCCAGCCTCGTGAGTTGCCTTTCTAGCCACTGTGTAGACCGATACACAGCAGAAAAGGCGGCCAGCTGGCCGCCTTTTCTGCTGTCAGGCCTTAGCGTGCAGCATCCACCGCGTGCGTGGGATGCCCGCGACCAGCGAGCCGATGACGACGAGCACGCAGGCGATGGCTGCCCACTGAGGCCAGATCAGCCAAGGAGCGATCGCCACAACCACGTGCAGCACCAATTCGATAGCAAGGCGCACCGGGCCAGGCGTCGCGACCACGATCTTGGTCTTGTCGCCAGGCGTCGAGAAGATGCCCACGAGCCCTATCAGCACCACGGCGGTCGGTGCAATCAGCCATGGAGATACGCCCGCAGTGGCCCACGGGCCTGCGACCCAGGCTAGAACCTCGATCGAAAATCGTAGGCTGGCGGATGCTACGGTATCGGAGGGGTTCTCGAATCGCATAAGCGTGATGGTAGCCTACTGGCCATCAGGCCCATCCGCAGAGGAGCGAACACCATGGCTGACCAGGCAGTACCCCTAGAGCGTTTCGGTCGCTGTGCGTTGCTCGCGTGGCAGCACGCGGTGGCAGCACGAAACGAAGCGCCAGTGGAGCGTAGGCGTCCCGCGATCATGACTGGCCACGTGCTGCTGGGAGTGCTGCTGGAGCCTACGTGTGCCGGTGGCCTCATCCTCCGCAAGATGGGCCTCGACCTCCAACTGGCCATCGACACGACCAAGTTCATGCTGTTCTACGGGCGCAAACCTGCCGAAGGCGCGGGCGGGATTGTCGATTGGCAAAACGAGCCCCACACGCCACAGGCGCTAAGAGCCATCGAGTATTCGCTGGACGAGGCGAACCTGTTTCACGCTGATTACCCCATTGGCACGGAGCACCTGCTGCTGGGGCTTCTGCGTGTCACGGATGGCATGGGCATCAGCGTGCTGGAGCACTTCGGTATCACGCACGCTGCAACACGCATCGCGCGCGACACCTTCTGGGAACGGCTCAAGCTAGCGGAGGGCTAGAGCTGCGGCGGGCGGCACTAGACCTTGGGAGCGGCGTCGTTCATGAAGCGCTCGGCGAGTTCCAGGTGTTGCCCCACTTCGGTGAGACCTCCCCTGCCCGTGTTGACGACCAGATGGCTCGCTCCTAAGTTCTGCCATCCTTGGGCGCTCTCGATCCAGTCCTCAGGGCTACCCGTCACCAGAGATGTACGTCCCTGGATCGCGACCGCGTCTGCGTCGCGTCCTGCTGCCACCGACGACTCTTTGATCGCGGCGATCTGAGTGCTGACGTTGGGCCCCGCGCTGCCGAGAGCGATCCATCCGTCGGCTAGGCGCCCGATCCGCTCCAGAGGCTTCGGGCCATGGCCGCCACCCATGAAAACCGGGATCGGCTGCTGAACCGGCAAGAGCATGAGTCCACCGTCGACGATATCGTGCCACTTGCCGTGGAAAGACAGCTCACGCTGCGTCCAAAGCAGGCGCATCAACTCGATCTGCTCTTCGACCCGCGCTCCACGTGTGTGGTAGTCCGTGCCCATGCCCGCTGCCTCGTCGGCGTTGCTGCCGATACCGATGCCCAACGTCATCCGCCCGCCGGAAAGCACGTCGATCTCCGCAGCTTGGCGTGCCACCAGAACCGCCTGGCGCTGCGGCAAGATCAGGATGGAGTTGGAGAACCTGATCGTCTTGGTCACGGCCGCCATGAACCCGAATAGCACCATCGGCTCGTGCATCGTTACGTCCGGGCTATACGGCTCGCTGCTTCGCACACCGAGCGTGTGCTCCAGGGTGGAGAGCTGCTTGTAGCCAAGCGCCTCTGCCCCCTGTGCGAACTCGCGGATGGCACCGGGGTCCGTGATATCCATCGAAGGGAACGCGATCCCGTATTCCAAAGTGCACCTCTAGGTAGCGGCTGATTGATTCAGGCGGCGCGAGTATACCGTGACAAGAGCAAGCCGCAGGCGGTAGCCTCGGCGACGCCCCCGCAGCAACCGTCCCGATGTGAGGTTAGTTATGGCCAGCCAATACCGCTCCCGCGAACGCCGATCCACCCCCGGGCGACACCTTCCGGATGTCCTCCCCGAGGGATTGCAACGGCGACGAGACATGGCGCTGGATGTTGAGAACACGCCATTCGTGGGCGTCACGGAGGATGGCTCAGTCACGCCTGGGCTGTTCAAGCTATCGGACAGTGGCCTATCGCTGGAGGAGCCCCGCGTGGCAGTCAATGTATTCCTGGAGAAGCTCACACCGCAAGAGCGCGAGACCTCGACGTTCCCTCTCGAATCCCTTGCATGGCGTCAGTGGTCGAATATCCACCCGTTCTTGTCACGCCACGGCTTGCTGCTGGAAACGCTGGACGATGGTGGACGCGAACGTGCGCTTGACGTGCTCCGAGCTACCCTCAGTCCCGCAGGCTTCACCGCCGCTCGCGACGTTATGCGCTTGAACGAAACCATCCGCGAAATCACGCAGAGCGACGCGGAGTACGGCGAGTGGCTGTACTGGCTGAGCGTCATGGGAGATCCGTCGACCGACCAACCCTGGGGGTGGCAGATCGACGGTCATCACCTGAACGTCAATTGCATGCTGGTCGGCGGACAGCTCGTGGCTACGCCTGCTTTCCTGGGGTCTGAGCCGGTGATTGCGGACGCTGGCAAGTACGCAGGAACCGAGGTGTTCCGCCAAGAGGAAGCGCGAGGCTACGCCCTGATGCGTTCGCTGTCAGCGAAGCAGCGCCAGCAGGCCCTGATCGCCGACGAGCTTCCTGGTGACGTGTTCACCACGGCGTTCAGAGACAATTTCGAGATGCACCGGGAGGGCATCCCCTTCGGAGACTTGTCCTCCAGCGAGCAGGATGGGCTCGTTGGGATCGTCGAGACGTACGTGGGACGTATGCGCGCGGACCAAGCCGCGCTCAAGATGGCCGAGGTGAAGGCCCACCTCAGCGAAACAACATTTGCCTGGATCGGTGCAGTGGAGGACGACGCGCCGTTCTACTACCGCGTGCATAGCCCTGTCGTACTCGTGGAGTTCGACCACCAAAGCGGAACTGCGCTTGATGACCCCGAGGCTTCACGTCATCACATCCACACCATCATCCGCACGCCCAACGGCAATGACTACGGCACCGACCTCTTGCGCCAGCACCACGAACACGGTCACGCGCACGGTTAAGGGCGCTCAGTTTCGGGACTCGAACACCACTGAGGAGCCTCGTCTGTCGTAAGCGTGCGCTCCAAACCGACCCAATCTGATGGAGACCTCTGGGTCTGGTGGGTCAAATGTGCCGACATTATTTTACAGAATATGGTATCGATAAGAGTATGCACTCGTTGGAAATAGCAGCATGTGGCTAGATGTTCGTAGAAATGAAGGATAAAGAGACGTAAAACGAATTCTTGAGAAACGGAGAATATCATGGCGAACCCGAATGCTGTCGTCGCAAGGGTGCTCGAGGTCTCACGCGGAGCAGAGGCTGACCGGCATGTAGCTCTTGATGGAGACCACCGCGCTCTGATTGATTCCAAAGATCCTCATGCTGAGGGTCTTGAGCGTCTCTTGAACGGAATACGGGAACAGAATCTTCCAGTTTATTTGGAGATCGACCCTGACTCTTCCGTTATCACTCGACTGCTAATCCCCCACGTGACCCGCGTTACAGCCGTCCGGCCAGCGGGGAACGATGTTGAAGTGGCACTAGAGTTCTCCCACGCGGTTCACGTGTTGAGCAGGGAGCAACCAGACTTCGCGGAGTTTGAGGACACGATCAGCGCTGCGCTGCGCGACGGTTCGACCGTTGCCGTGAGCGAGGACGATGCGCATCAGATCGTAGATGTGCGACCTTTTTTAGGTGAAGTGGTGGTGGCACCCCCCCGGCACCACCACCACTGAGATCCCACCGATCCGCCATCCGTATTGGCCTTATCCGCTGTGGTCAAAGCTTTGTGCGGTGATCTCGCGCTGGTGTTGTTGGTGGTGTTGCTGCTGGGGGTGGTTCCGTTGCATGCCGACGAGCAGAGCTCAGCAACTGTTCGATGCGTGCGCTGCAACAAGCTGTGACCCGATGACCGTCCCATCTCCTTGCGTACCGTTCCTATATCCCGATGATGGTTGCTGGGGGAGAGCGCACGAGATGCGCAGGATCATGCTCGGGATGGGGGTCACTTCGAAGAAAGTATGGATACAGGGAGGCCTCCGAGTGAGCACGGCCAACAACCCCAATTGCGAGGTCCGCTGGGGTTGGCACGTCGCGCCAACCCTCTGCGTGCGTGGGCCGGGACTCTTCCGAACAACGGAGATGGTGATCGACCCGGCATTGTTCTCGGCTCCGGTATCCGTCGCGGGATGGCAAGGGGTGCAAGGTGACCCCGGCGCCACCCTAACTCCCTCCGACGGTTCAGTCTTCTACCTTTGGGGCACTGGTTCTGGCCTCAGTTGGGGCAGCTACACGGACCCCGCGTATTCACAAACCAATTCGGTCTTGGCGTTCTACCGGCTGCAATTGCAGGCCCGGGCGCTCTCTGCTAGCGGCCCTCCGCCTTACGCCTGCCCCTAGCCGCCGCGCCGGCACAAGAAGAAGGCCCCGGAAAACCGGGGCCTTTCGGGGTTCCGCCCTGCACGCCATCGCGCCTCGTAGTATGCTCTGCCCTCGAAACAACGATTCACGTGTTCCCGCAATCCGAGGAGGCATAGATGACCGCATATGTAGGACAGAGCAGCAAGACGATCCAGATCCAAGGGCACAACGGCGACATGATCGACGCCTACGTGGCCACGCCCGACGGCGATGGCCCGTTTCCAGGCGTGTTGGTCATTCACCACATGCCCGGCTGGGATGAGTGGAGCACCGAGGTAGTGCGTAGGTTCGCTGGGCACGGCTATCAGGCGATCTGCCCCAACATCCACCACCGTGGCGGCGAAGGTACGTTTGAAGAGGTAGTTGCCAAAGTGCGCGGGGCTGGCGGAACACCCGACGTGCAGGTCATCGCTGACTTACAAGCAAGTGTCGACTGGCTGAACGCAGCAGCGAACACCACCGGCAAGGTTGGCATCATCGGCTTCTGCTCAGGTGGACGCATCGTCTACATGGGCTCTGCCAAGCTCAACAACATCGACGCAGCGGTCAACTGCTGGGGCGGCAACGTGGTCGTCCCGCCCGGCAGCATCTCCGACGCCCAGCCGCAGGCAGTCTTCGACATGACCCCGGACATCAAAGTGCCCATGTTGGGGATATTCGGTAACGATGACAAGAATCCAGCGCCTGAGCATGTAGATGCCATGGACGCCGAACTGACCAAGCACGGTAAGGAGCATGAGTTCCACCGCTACGACGGCGCGGGCCACGGGTTCTTCGGCTGGGAGCGTAATGGCTACCGCCAGGAGCAGGCGGGCGCAGCCTGGGGCGAGGTGTGGACGTTCTACGCGAAGAACATCGGCGTGGGCAACACGGCTGCGGCTGGCCCTCGCTAGGTAGATAGATCAGTCGCGGACGGTGCAGGCGAAGCCTGCACCGTCTTCGCACCCGCCCAGGAGGCACCCGTGGCTAGCCAGTTCAACGCAGACCAAGTAGGAAGCTTCCTTCGGCCCACCGCGGTCAAAGAAGCGCGCGCCAAGTTCAAGGCAGGCGAGATCACGCACGAATCCCTCATCGCGGTCGAAGATGCCGCTGTGCTGGATGCGCTGGAGCACCAGAAGCAGTCTGGCGTCGACATCTACTCCGACGGTGAGTTCCGTCGCTCTGGGTTCCAGTGGGATCTCATCGAGGCGGTGGGTGGCTACATAGACACGACGCTGCCTGTCGTTGAGCGCATGTGGCAAGGCGGATCGGGTGAAGAGCAACCTGAACGACAGGGCACAACGCAGGCCGTTGGTTCACGACTCAAGCAGACGCGCAGGCTGACCGACACGCAGACTGCGTTCCTGAAGAAGAACTCACCTGGGCCTTTCAAAATGACTGTGCCAAGCGCGAACCAGTTCCCCACGCTGGGGTTCCAGCCAGGCCTGACAGACCAGTTCTACAAAGATCGCTCTGAGTTGCTGTGGGACATCGCCGCCATCATCAAAGCTGAGATCGCAGCCCTCGCCAGCGAAGGCGTACCGTACATCCAGGTGGACGCGCCACGTTACGCGTACTACGTCGACCCCAAGTGGCGTGCGCATTTGGTCGATCTCGGCGAGGACCCGGACAAGCTGCTCGCCGAAGCTGTGCGGGCAGACGCATTCTGCTTCGACGCGGCTGCCGGAAGCGGCGCGACCACCGCTCTCCACGTGTGTCGTGGGAACAACCAGAGCATGTGGTACGCCCAGGGTGGCTACGAACCTATCGCCGAGCAACTGTTCGCCAACATCAAAGTTGATCGGCTGCTGCTCGAGTACGACTCCGAGCGTTCAGGGTCGTTCGAGCCTCTACGATTCGTGCGATCTGAGACCGTCGTTGTCTTGGGACTCGTGAGCACCAAAGAGCCCGGGCTGGAGAAGCAGGACGACCTGCTGCGACGGATCGACGAGGCGTCCAAGTACGTGCCGCTTGAGCGTTTAGCCCTCAGCCCACAGTGTGGATTCGCATCCACCGAGGCAGGCAACCTGCTCACTGAGGACGAGCAATGGCGCAAGCTTGAGTTGGTGGCAGAGACGGCGCGTAAAGTCTGGGGCTAGGCCTGATTCATCGCACGTAGCGATAGCTTGCCGTCCGGGTTCTCGTAGAGCCAGCGCTCAAGCTTCGCCTTACGATCCGGCCACTCGGCGTCGGTTATCGAGAGCCAGGCCGTGTCCCGGTTGCGACCCTTCACGACGATGTGATTGCGGAATATCCCCTCGAACGTGAAACCGAGGCGCTTGGCTGCCGCGAACGAACGCGCGTTGAGTGAGTCACACTTCCACTCAACGCGCCGGTAGCCTAGGCCGTCAAACGCCTCTTTCATCCAGAGGTAATTGGCCTCGGTGATCACGGGCGTGCCGTGGACGCTTGGCGCGAACCAGATGTGCCCTATCTCCAGCCGTTGGTGCTCGGGCACGATGTTCATCATGGCCCCTGCGCCAACCGGCGAGCCGCCAACCTGCGTTGCGGTGAATAGCATGGGGTCCGCGCCACCCACGAACGTCTCCTCCGCCCACACGCGCATTGCGGTCTCGCTGTCGAATGGACCGTACGGCAGGTACGTCCACATCCAGTCGTTCTCAGTGCCACGTGTCCCCGCATACAGTGCGCTGATGTCGTCCAGCGCGATGGGCGTGAGCGTCACGTAGGTTCCCGCGAGCTCCCGGGGCTCGGGGCGTAGCACGGGATCAGGAACGCTGACGGGTTTGCCTAGTGGTAGTTCGCTCGTCATAGCCGACCTACGGCAGCCCCAACTCTGCGGCCACTCCGTACTCCTGAGCCAACTCCGTGAGCTTGTTCCACGTTGAGTCCTCGATATCGATCCCGTCCACCAGCTTGCGCTTCGTCGTGACGTGCTCGATCTCACCTGGGTAGTAGATTTCGTTGAAGCCCTTGGCCTTCGGCGTCGCCTTGAGGTACTCGGCGAACTCAGTGACTTCGCGCTTGAATTGGTCGAGATCCAAGAACGCGTCGACTCTGAACGCGGCCATGAATATGCCGTCGTTGTGGCGCCCTGAAGGCTCATGGCCGAATCCCAGGCCCGGCAGGATGCCTGACAGGATCTCAACCATCACCGAGAGGCCGTAGCCCTTGTAGCCTTCGTTGCCGCCCAACGGCAGCAGTGCCCCACCATTTCGCAATGCTGTTGGATCTGTCGTAGCGTTGCCGTCTTTGTCGATGAGCCAACCCTCGGGAACCGACTGGTTGCGGGCGACCGCCACGTTGATCTTGCCGGCCGCGACGGCGCTGGTCGCCATGTCCACGTACAGCGGGCCCTCCAGGTTGGAAGGCATGGCTATGCAGATGGGATTGGTGCCCAGCCGCGTCTCGCGCCCACCGAAGGGGACGACCTGCTTGGCGGAGCGCCCTGAGTCCGCTGTCATGATGCCGATCATGCCCTCACCTACCGCCATCAACGGGTAGTCGGCGACGCGCCCCACGTGGCTCTGGCGAAACACCGTCGCCGCGCCGAGTCCGTGGGCCTTGGCCTTCTCGATCACCCGTGTCATGGCGTACTCAGAAACCACGTACCCGAAGCCCCAGTGGCCGTCGATCGTGATCGTCGCGTCGGTTTCACGCGTCACCTCGTAGTCCGCGAGGGGCTCGATGTGATTCTTGTTGATACGGTCGATGTACGTGGGCACAAGCATGATCCCATGAGAGTCATGGCCAGCGAGGTTGGCTCCAACGGTGTGCCGCGCGATGGTCACCGCGTGATCGGGCTTGGCGCCCGCCGCGACGAGCAGTCGCTCTCCAATGGTTCTCAGGCGGTCGGCTTGGACGTTTGGCATTACCTGCTCCTAACGATTCTTGAGGTGGTGTGAGCCCAGGAAGGCGTGGTCTTCATAGCACCAGGCCCAGCTTTCGCCCGGGACTATGGACCGGAACAACGCGTGCCCCGTCTCTTCTGCGTGGGTCTTGGCGTGTTTGTTGATAGACGTGTCGCAGCATCCCGTGTATCCGCAGGTCAGACACATGCGCAGCGCTGGCCACTTTGTGTCCGACGCCACGCAATCCGCGCAGACATCGGTTGCTGGCTCGACCATCTTGATCATGTCCAGGTGGGTGCAGGGCTTCTCCGTAAGCTTCATGCCGTTGAAGGCTAGCTTGATGATGATCTCGGGCATCTTGGCCGGGTGCTCGGGCCGCAGGTGAGCTTTTTCCATGACGGGCATGATGCCCAGCAGGCGCAGCGTGGGGATGAGCTCGGCGCCCTCCCAGTGCAGCGCGATGCGCTCGCCGTCGAGGCGCGCGACCACGGTGGCCGTGAACTCGTGGGCCTGCCCGTCGCCTGGCACCTGCCACAGCGTGCCCGTGAACGTTCCGCGGGCAGTCATGGTTGCCGTCGCCTCGCCATCAGCCTCGGAGATATCCGATAGCTCAAGCGCTAGGTCGGGGAAACCCTCGAAAAGCGCTTCAGCGATGCTCGCGGTGGCCTCCGATGCGATGGGTTCATCGCCCTGCGCTGTGTAGCCGTAGAACGCCGGCGTCAGCATCGCGTAGAAAGCGCCGGTATCGCGGCTGTTCACCGCGTTCACGAATCCGTTCAGGTACTGCGTTGCACTCATGGTTGGCTCCTATGGGGTCGGGTGTTGCCGGGCGGGGTCATCTACTCAGGGCGTAGCCCCGGTTGAGGTCGAGAAACTCTAGCACTAATCGGTTGAATTCTTCAGGGGAATCAAGATTGGGCAGGTGCCCAGCGCCGTCGATCACGTGCCGTCGAGCCCGGGCTATCCCCGCGCTGAACATGTCGGCCGCCTTGTGGTAGTCAGGGAGGTCATCCCCGCCCACGATCACTAGTGTTGGTGCCATCACTTCACCGAGGCGGGTGATGGCTGGCGGGTCGACCTCCACGCGTGGATCTTCGTTCTTCCGGTGCCATCGCGTGTAGTCAGCGCAGATAGCCAAGAACGTTTCCGCACGTTCCGGCCCTAGGCTCTTGATCGTTTGCGCGACCTGCTCTCGGCTGGGGCCGCGCGGAGACCCTGGGGGGCGATCGAAGACGAAGCCACTGGGCACACCGTCAGCGCTCACGACTACCCGGGTTCGCTCGGGGTAGGCGATGGCGAAATCGAACGCGATCCGCCCGCCCATGGAGCTTCCGACGAGCGACGCCTGGGCGACGTCCAGGTGATCGAGCAGGCGAGCGACATCGTCGTGGTGGCTGTATGGGCCGTCCGGCATGGACGCGAGCCCGAAGCCACGGAGGTCGACCGCGATCACCGTGTACCGCTCGGCGAACACCTCAAGTTGCGGGTGCCATGAGCGGCGATCAACGCCGAATCCGTGCAGCAGCACGACCGTGGGGCCCTCCCCTGCTTTGTCGTAGTACAGGTGCCCGCCCTCAACTTCAACGCGGGCGCTCTCGATATGAGTCATGGTTATCCTTGTGACGTGTGACTCCGAAACCGCTGGGGAGCGCCAAGGCCGGTCGCGGAGCGCCCTGAATAATACCGCGTCACGCGAGGAGATGCATTGACATCGCCTTGTCAGGGTGTCAGCGTGGGCCAGAACGAATCGACGTTTGGTTCCAGAGGTGACGCATGCTATCGCAGTCTGACAACGAATTGCTGTGCAGAGTGGGCCCAGGGACGGCCATGGGCGACGTGATGCGCCGTTACTGGATGCCCGCGTTCATGTCCAAGGAGATGCCTGACGCTGATTCCGACCCGATGCGCTTGCGACTGCTGGGCGAGGATCTGATCGCATTCAGGGATACCCACGGCAAACTTGGACTGCTGGTCAACTCCTGCACCCACCGAGGAGCCTCGCTCTTCTACGGTCGCAACGAAGACGGCGGCCTGCGATGTGTCTACCACGGCTGGAAATTCGACGTCACGGGGCAATGCGTCGACATGCCGGGAGAGCCTATCGAGAGCAACTTCAAGGACAAGGTTCGTCAGCGGGCATACGGGATCCAGGAACGGAACGGGATCGTCTGGGCGTACATGGGTGCTGAAAAGGGCGCCGACATGCCCAGCCTGCCTGACTTGGAGTCCAACATGGTCGGTGAAGAGCACACCCAGATGTGGACCGCCATGCGGGAGTGCAACTACATGCAGGCGCTCGAAGGTGACATCGACACCTCGCATCTTGGATTCCTGCACCTAGGTGCCATCCGACCCGAAGAGGCCCCTGCCAAGAGCTTCAACTACTACACCGTTTCGGACCGGGCTCCGCGCTACCACGTCATGGACACCGACGTGGGGACGATGTACGCGGCCTACCGTCCCGCTGAGGAAGACACCTACTACTACCGCTTCGCTCAGTTCCTGATGCCCTGTTTCACCATGATTCCCACCAACGCGCTCGGCACGCAGGTTATCTTCCGTGCTTGGGTACCTCTGGATGACGACCACACGATGTTCTGGACGGTGTCGGCTCCCACAGATATTGGAGAGAAGGCCGCAGGGCCACGTACCGCAGCGTCGGGCACCACGTTCTCGGGAACCGCGAGAGGGCCCGTTTACTTGGAGAATACGACCGATGGCCTCGGGCGCTGGCGCCTCGCCAATAACGTTGAGAACGACTATGGGCTGGATCGAGCAGTCCAACGCGCAGGCAAAGACAGCGGCGTCGCCGGCAACTACACAGGGATCGACGGCATCCACCTCCAAGATCAAGCTATCACGGAGAGCATGGGTGGGGTGTACCGGCGCGATCAGGAGCACCTGGGCACGAGTGACGCGATGGTCATTAAGACGCGCAGACGTTTGCTCAATGCGGCGAGAGCGCTGCGAGACCAACGCACAGAGCCACCAGGTGCCAACGACCCGACCGCGTATCGCGTTCGCTCCGGCGGGACGATACTCCCGCGTGACGCCGACTGGCTGGAGGCGACCGCCAGCCTGCGGCAAGCGTTCGTGACCCACGACATCACCTAGAGCGTGATTAACACAAAGCAGCCCCGGCAAATGCCGGGGCTGCTTTGTGTCTGTCAACCGATCTTATGTCCTAGCCAGCTGCGGGCTTTTCTGCCATCGCTTGCCGGAAACCCTTGGCGAACCAGTCTTCGTCGATGTTCGTGTTGATCATCGGCGGGTTCTCGCCGCGCTGGACTCCCAGTGGGTCTTCGCCGCGCTGAACTTTCTCGATCTGTTCCTTGAGCACGCGGCGCAGCAGCACCACGCCTCGGTCGGAGTAGCTGAGGTGCTCGATAGAGCGGTCAGCCAACGGCCCCTGCGTCTCCCACGCCATATGATCTTGCGGAATCACGTGGTGCATCGTGAAGTGTGCTTGCGGGTGCATCGCCTCCGGGGGTTGCTTGTACGGCCCCATGTCCTCGATCTTGGGCTCGAAGGCGTCCTCGGGCTCCGATCCATCCGCTGTCGGATGGAAATTGATGTGCACGTGCCACGTGTGCGTGTCGTCGATGGGCGTTCGGAACTGCGTGCTCGCGCCCTGTCGTAGGATCGACGGAAATACCAGCGGGTGTTCGTCCACCGTACCGTTCTTGTACGTCCGCTTCTTCATCAGGCCGAACTCCGTGACGTAGAACTCGAACGACTCAACGTCGTCGGTGTAACCACGGGTCGTGTTGACCGGCGATCGGCCGCCACCGATGAACTCTTGGTGCAAAACTTGGAGGTGCGCAGGATCCATGGAATTCTCCATGGCCTGGAGCCAGTTGCAGTCCAAGACAGGGTGGAGACGTATGTCGCGGTGCCCATCCTTACGAAAAAGCGTGTCATAGCGTGTCATCGGAGGAACCGGCGTGGGGCCCAAGTATGTCCAGATCATGCTGAGGAAGATCTGCACGGGGTATGCCGTGGTCTTCACGTTCTTCATGATGGCGTCGTTGCGCTCAGGCGGCGTCTCGATGATGTTGCCTTCGCAATCCATCAGCCAGCCGTGGTAGGCGCACGAGATACCACGCTCCTCCACACGCCCATAGACCATGGACGCGTTCCGGTGCGGGCACTTGTCAGCGATCAGCCCCGTGTTGCCTGACTTGTCCCTGAATAGGACGAGATCCTCACCAAGCACACGTACGAACTTGGTGGGGTTCTCGTCGCTGAGATCCTGTGCCAGCGCGATGGGGTGCCAGTAGCGGCGAAGCAAATCGCCGCCTGGTGTACCTGGCCCTACCTGGGTCAGGAGCTCGTTCTCTTGTTGAGTGAGCAAGGGGAGCCTCCTACGGAAGGATTGGCTCGTGCGCTCTAGTTGCCGACGATTTCCATCGCTTCGATCGAAGCTTCACCCTCGGTCACATAGGTGTCGATCTTGCCCTGAAAGTGGACCTGGTACTGGGGTTGGTTCGAGCCATCTGCGAAGACCTCGACCACATCCGCTGATCCCTTGGGGCCTTCAACCGTCGTGACTACCGAAGTTCGTTCTGCCATGTGAAGCTCCTATGACCAACAGCGTTGAGCGCACTGCCAAAGAGAACCTATCAGGCGCCCCGTGCAGTCGCTGTGAATTAAACCACCTAGGTTATGAACGATTCGTGAACGCCCGTCAAGGGGCGTCGTTCGTCGAGCCTATCGTTTCAGTGTTGATTCCGGCAGGGCGCCCTACCCGCTCCCAGACCAGCGACTCATCAAGATTCGTGTCGATCGTCGCGTGGTCAGGGTCGCGCTGAATACCCCACGGATCCTCGCCGCGCTGCACTTGCTGGATGCTCTCTCTCAGCATCTTGCGGTAGAGCACCACGCCCCGGTCGGCGAAACTCAGATGTTCCTTCGTACGGTCGGCTAGAGGCCCTTGGGTCTCCCACGCCATGTAGTCCTGCTCCGGAACCTCTTTGATTCGGAACTTGGCTACCGGGTACAGAGCGTCAACGGGCTCCTTGAAAGGCTCCATCACGTTCGTCGGCAGATCGTCCTCTTCGATGATCTCGCCGTTGGGCGATGGCTCGAACGCCACAGCGAAATGGTGCGTGTGGTAGTCGTCCATGGGTACGCGGATCTGCGTGCGATCGCCTACGCGCAGGATGTTAGGGAAGATCAGCGGGTGCGCGTCCGCCTTGCCGTTCTTGTAGGTGCGCGTCTTGATCAACGCTCCCCAATCGGTCGTGTGGTACTGGTACATCTCGACGTCATCGATGAACCCGCGAGTAGTGTTCACAGCTTGCTTGTCGCCACCGATGGATGTCTGGTGGAGGATCTCAAGGTGAGCAGAGTCAGCCGAGTTCTCCATAGGCTGAAGCCAGTTGCAGTCCAAGCGGGGGCGCACAGTCACCTTGCGCCTGCCGTCCTTGCGCACCCAGATGTCGTAGTGAGGGATCACTGGCGCAGGCAGCGGGCCCATGTACGCCCACAGCAACCCGATGAACGTCTGTACCGGGTACGCCGTCGCCTTCACGTTGCGCATGATTGCGTCGTTACGCTCGGGTGGCGTCTCGATGATGTTGCCCTCGCAATCCATCAGCCAGCCGTGGTAGGCGCACGAGATCCCCCGCTCCTCCACGCGTCCGTAGACGAGCGATGCGTTGCGGTGTGGGCACTTATCGCCGATCAGTCCCACGCGTCCCGATTTGTCCTTGAACAGGACCAGATCCTCGCCGAGCACACGGACGAACTTCGTTGGTTGCTCGTCCGTCAGATCCTTAGCGGTGGCCACGGGGTGCCAGTAGCGCCGCAGCATCTCGCCACCCGGCGTGCCAGGTCCCACCCGTGCAAGAAAATCGTTCTCATCGCTGGTCAGCATCGCGGATCACCTCTGCTGGGGTTACTTCCGACTATGCGCCGGACGAGATTCGATGTCAACGAGAAAGGCCCCGCCAGCGCTGACGATCTCAGCGCGGCGGGGCCTTGGGCCAACCTGCTACCGAACGCTATTCCTCGACAGGAACAGCCACCAACCGGCCAACGGCGATACGCTCGTCATCGTGAGCGGAACGCGCTGCCAGTTCATCGGGCGTGATGTCCTGGGCAGGCATGAACCTGAACACGAACAACCCGCCTATCAGCGCGATCGCCGCCGTGACGATGAACGTGACGCTCAATCCGTCGATGAACGCCGCCGTGCTCGCTGCGTTCAGCGCCTCACCTGCGGCACCCAGCCCTCCGGCGACCTGTAGGGCCGCACCGATCGAGTTTTGAGCCGCAGCCGCTGCTTGCTCAGGAAGCCCTGCCACCGCGCTCGCAACATTCGAACCGTAGACCGAGTTGAAGATCGACCCGAAGATACCAACGCCCAACGCGCCACCGATCTGCCGCGACGTGTCGTTCAGCGCGGAGCCTACGCCTGCCTGCTCCTCCGGCAGCGCAGCCATCACCGCATCCGTTGCAGGTGCCATGGCCCACGCCATGCCGATACCCAGCGCCAGCAGTAGCAGACCGATCGTCCAGTACGGCGTCGTGAGGGTCAGGAACGAGAGGCTAAGCATGATTCCCGCAACGATCAGCAGACCAGCGCTCATGAGCTTCTTCGTCCCCAGCTTGTTCACGAGCACTGCGCTGCTAGGGGCTCCAACCATGAACCCGAGAGCCATCGGAACGAACCTCAGACCTGTCTCCAAAGGCGTGTACCCACGAACGAACTGGAGGTACTGCGTGAGGATGAACATCAGCCCCAGCATCGCCATGAACGCTATCGCTACCGCAACGGTACCTGCGGAGAGACGTGGGTTGCGGAAGAAGCGGATGTCCAGCATGGGCTCGCTCGTCCGTAACTCGTACCACACGAACGCAGCCGCTCCTGCGAGCGATCCCGCGAATCCCGCCAGCGAGACAGAACCGAGCCAACCTCGGCCTGGCGCCTCGATGATCGTGTAGATCAACGCCGTGAGCGTGGCCATGGAGATGGCAGCGCCGATCACGTCGATGCGCCGCGCCGCTGGATCCTTGCTCTCAGGAACCAAAATCTGGCCGGATACCAGGGCAACGATGGCCACTGGCGCGTTGATAAGGAACACGGATCCCCACGAGAAATGCTCCAAGAGCCAACCACCGCCGACCATCCCTAGGGGGATGCCGAGCGCTGAGACTCCAGCCCAGATACCGATAGCCTTCGGACGTTCAGCACGAGGGAAGATGTCAACGATGACCGACAACGTCGATGGCATGATCATCGCGCCACCGATCCCCTGAGC
>ERZ890510.1010-NODE-1010-length-19920-cov-4.922074_pt1 | contig 19920 bp, 15 predicted proteins | sample MGYA00521265_ERZ890510 | MGnify/ENA primary metagenome ERZ890510 (study PRJEB32303, sample SAMEA104408624) | aquatic metagenome | biome: Brackish water; feature: Chemocline; material: water | place: Baltic Sea | collected 2014-10-26T21:54:00 | depth 110 m ...
CAGGGTTACTCGTATGACTTCGTCACGCGGCAGGGGCGCAAGATGCACCTGTCCCTCAGCCCCAATCCGAGTCACCTCGAACTGGTTAACCCCATCATTGAAGGCATGGTGCTGGCCAAGCAGGATTACCTGCAGGACAAGGAGCGCAGCCGTGTTGTGCCTGTACAGATTCATGGCGATGCAGCCTTCACCGGACAGGGTACCGTGGCGGAAACGCTGAATCTGTCCCAGCTGGAGGGCTACTGGAACGGCGGCACGATTCACATCATTGTCGACAATCAACTTGGCTACACGGCAACACCAGAAGAAACCCGTTTCACCCAATACCCCACAGACATTGCCCGGCAGATCAAGGCCCCGGTGTTCCACGTCAACGCAGACGATCCGGAACAGGTCGTGCATGCGGCGCGGCTGGCCATCGAATTCCGTCAGCAGTTCAAGCGTGATGTCCTGATCGATCTGAAGTGTTATCGCCGCTACGGCCACAACGAGGCCGACGATCCGACGCTGACACAACCCTTGATGTATGCCAAGATCAAGGACCATCCGACGGTGGCGACGCTCTACGCTCGTCAACTCATCGATGCCGGCGTCTGCTCGCAGGAAGATGTCGATGGCATACGCCGCGATGTACGGGAAGTCCTCGAGCGCTGTCAGGAGAAGGCCAAGCGGCTCAAGGTCAAACCACGGACCAACACCTTTGGCGGTGTCTGGCAAGGCATGACCTGGGCCGGTCAGGTGTGGGATGCCGATACGGGGGTCAACGCCCGCACCTTGAAACGCATTGGCGACCTGGCAACCCAGGCGCCGGAGGGTTTTCACCTGCATCGGACGGTGGAGCGCATCAACAGCGCCCGCCGTGAAATGGCCTGTGGCGAACGTCCCGTGGACTGGGGTGGGGCGGAGATGCTCGCCTTTGGCAGTCTGCTGCTGGAGCGGATCCCGGTGCGCCTTGCCGGGCAGGATGCCCAGCGGGGAACCTTCGCCCATCGGCATGCCGTATGGCACGACATTGAGACGGGGGCCAGGCACACCTCTCTGCAACATATGTCCCGGGAGCAGGGCGAATTCGTCGTGCTCAATACAATGCTGTCCGAATTGGCTGTTCTCGGCTTTGAGTATGGCATCACCTCCACCGACCCGCGGCGTCTGGTGATGTGGGAGGCCCAGTTCGGTGATTTCGCCAATGGTGCCCAGCTCGTCATCGACCAGTACATCGCCAGCGCCGAGGCCAAGTGGCATCGCATGTGTGGCATCGTCATGTTGCTGCCCCACGGGCAGGAGGGCATGGGGCCGGAACATTCGAGTGCGCGTCTGGAGCGCTATCTGCAGTTGTGTGCCAAGAACAACATGCAGGTCGTCTACCCATCGACACCGTCGCAGATGTTCCACGTGCTGCGTCGGCAGATGCACCGCAACTTCCGCAAGCCGCTGATCGTGATGACGCCCAAGAGCCTGCTGCGACACCGGCGCTGTGTCTCGGACCTGACCGAATTCACCAGCGGCGGCTACCGCAACGTCATCGATGCCGAAGTGCCTGATGCGGCGGCTGTGCGTCGCGTCATCCTTTGCACCGGCAAGGTCTACTATGACTTGCTCGCCGGCCTCGAGGAGCAGTCACTTGACGAAGTCGCCATCGTTCGGGTCGAGCAACTCTACCCCTTCCCGACGACGGAGCTGGACCAGGTCCTGCGTCGCTACAGCAATGCCAGTGAGTTCCTGTGGGTGCAGGAAGAGGCGCTGAACATGGGCGCCTGGTATTTCGTGCAGCCCCGACTTGGCGACCTGCTCCCAGCTGGGACAGCCCTGCGATATGTCGGCCGTGATGAGGCGGCCAGCCCAGCTGTCGGCGACGCAGTGCAACATCAGAGAGAGCAACAGGAAATCGTCGATCAGGCTCTCGATGTGGCCAATGACAAACAATTGAAGCTGGATAATGCGCAGCCCCGCGTGGTCGCAGTCGACGGCGGCAGTGGCAGCTAACCCGACACAGGATATCAGATGGCTGTAGATGTAGAGATTCCCGAACTGGGAGAATCGGTCAGCGAGGTGACGATCCTCGAGTGGCTCCGAGGTGATGGCGACTATGTGGACAAGGATGAGCCGATCTGCGTCCTCGAGACGGACAAGGCCAACATCGACCTGCCGGCACCGGCGGCGGGCATTCTGCGGCAATTGCGCAAGGTCGACGAGACGCTGACAGCGGGTGAGCTGCTGGCGCAGATCGAGGCGGGCGCGCGCCCCGAGACGCCAGCCGCCGAAGCCGTGGTTGCTGCCGCTGTTGTTGCTGACACGATTGTGGTGGCACCGGCGGCTGAAACGGAAGAGGCAGACACGCAAAGCCTTGCCCCTGACGTGGCAGATCTGAGTCCCGCAGTACGTCGGTTGGTCGAGGAGAACGATCTGGATGCGACGCAGATCGTTGGCACCGGGCGCAGCGGCCGGCTCATCAAACAGGACATCCTCGCCTATCTCAAAGAACGCGATAACGACGCGCGTGATTCACTGGCAAAGTCGGCTGCAGCGGCGCCGGCCATCAGCAAGAGTGTGCCTGCGCCCCGCCCCGAGCCGGCCCGCCAGGCTGAATCACCGGCTGAATCACCGGCTGAATCACCGGCCGAAGCTCCGGCTATCAGGCCGGCCCCCGCTGTCGGCGGTGAACGCCGCGAGCCGATGTCACGCATGCGCAAGCGAATCGGTCAACGCCTGACCGAAGCGCAACACACGGCGGCGATGCTGACCACTTTTAATGAGGTCGATCTGACGGAAGTGATGGCCCTGCGCAAGCGCCACAAAGAACGCTTCCAGGAGAAGCACGGCGTGTCTCTCGGGCTCATGTCATTCTTCTCGCGGGCGACGATCCTGGCACTGCAGGACCATCCTGCCGTGAATGCCAGCATCGACGGGGATGACATCCTCTACCACGACTATGTCAATCTTGGTATTGCGGTCTCTTCCGACCGTGGGCTTCTCGTCCCCATCGTGCGTCAGGCCCAGAGCCTGTCCATGGCAGGTGTGGAGGCCGAGATCAAGCGCCTGGCACTGGCGGCACGTGACAACAAACTGACTCTGGATGAGTTGTCCGGCGGCACGTTTACCATCACCAATGGCGGTGTCTTTGGCTCCATGATGTCGACACCGATACTGACGCCGCCCCAGTCGGGCATACTCGGTATGCACGGCATCAAGGAGCGCCCCATTGCCGTGGATGGGCAGGTCGTCATCCGACCGATGATGTATCTGGCTTTGACCTATGATCACCGTCTCGTTGACGGGGAGCAGTCGGTGAAATTTCTCGTGCGCATCAAGGATCTGCTGGAGGATCCTGCCCGCCTGATGCTCGAGGTCTGAGAGATGTCGGCCTACGATCTGATCGTTATCGGCGCCGGCCCCGGCGGGTATGTCGCTGCCGCCCGTGCCGCCGACCTCGGCATGAAGGTCGCATGCATCGACAAGGGCTGGCTCGGCGGCACGTGCCTGCAGGTGGGATGTATTCCGAGCAAGGCGCTGCTGGAATCCAGCCACCGTTGGGCCGAGCTGCAGGACGGACTCGAGGATCAGGGCATCATTGTCGGTGATCTCCGGCTTGATCTTGCGGCCATGATGCAGCGCAAGAGCAAGATCGTCGCAACGATGACCAAGGGCGTCGCGGCACTGTTCAAAGGCAAGGGTGTCGACTGGGTTGAGGGTAGCGCACGTCTTGCCGGCGGCGGGAGAGTGACGGTTGAGGGCGGCGCCGATCTTCAGGCCGAGCGTATTCTGCTGGCAACGGGGTCATCTCCCGTCGAGTTGCCTGATCTGCCATTTGATGGGCGCAGGATCCTCAGTTCCACCGAAGTTCTTGCTCTCGATGCTGTGCCGGAGAGGATGGTCGTCATCGGTGCTGGCGCGATCGGTCTGGAGATGGGCTCGGTCTGGAGCCGCCTGGGTACGAAAGTGGAGATTGTCGAGTTCATGGATGCGGTACTGCCGGGCGCGGATGCGGAAATCTCGCAGCAGGTGCAGCGCACGCTATCGCGGCAGGGGATGTCCTTTCGCCTGTCGACGCGGGCAACGGGTGCCGACATTGACGACAACGGCGTGCAGTTGCATCTGCTCAGCCGTGAGGGTGAGAAAGCGGATGTGATCGGTTGTGATTGTGTGCTGGTCTCGGTGGGTCGTCGACCGCAGACAACCGGATTGGGTCTGGCCGAGGCAGGCGTAGCTGTGAACGAACGTGGATTCGTCACCGTCGACGACGACTACCAAACAACAGCGGCCGGTGTGTATGCGGTCGGTGACATGACGCCTGGCCCGATGCTGGCGCACAAAGCCGAAGCCGAAGCGGTTGCAGTTGTCGAGCGCCTGGCAGGCATGGGATCCTCGGTCAACTACGACGCGATTCCCAACGTCGTCTACACATATCCCGAAGTTGCATCTGTTGGCCTTAGTGAGGCCGCTGCACAGGCGGCGGGACATGAGATCCGTGTCGGCAAACACCTGTTCCGCGCCAACGCCCGTGCCCACAGCATCAACTGCATCGACGGGTTCGTCAAGGTTATTGCCGATGCGCATACCGATCGGCTGCTGGGCGTCCACATCTTCGGGCCGCAGGCGTCCCATCTGATCGCCGAGGCTGTTGTTGCTATGGAGATGTGTGCCAGCGCCGAAGATCTCGCCCGTACCGTACACGCACATCCAAGTCTGTCAGAAGTCGTCCGGGAAGCGGCCGCTTCCCTGTCGCACTGACGGCCGGATCTACAGCGTAGCGGTCACGTCCGCGTCGCGCCGTTTTTTTTGGCAAATATATCTTGCACAAGATTCGGGCCTTTACTAGCTTGAAATGCGTTGCAGAAGTGCCAGACGGGAATCGGGCGCATAGCGGCAGGCACTGCTGATTGTCGCACAACGAGGCGGGCCCGGTTTCAGCTGCGATCACGCAGCAAGTCTAACGGCAGTGTGTCTAACGGCAGTGAGACGGGCCCGGGTTTTTCCCGGGCCCTTTCTCGTTGGTGCACTCAACGTCTTGCCCGCGCGAGTCCGACCGTGTTTCAACTGAACGCAGAACAATACGATACTCTCTACGCCACCAAGGACTACGAGCGCGAGGCGCATCTGCTGCGCGACCATCTGTCGCGCCTTGACCCGTCTCTGCATACCGTGCTCGACGTCGCCTGTGGCACCGGTGCCCATGACGAGCATCTGTGCCGGTTCTACGAGGTCGATGGGCTGGATCTCAACCCGGATTTTCTCGAAGCAGCGCGCCGGCGCAACGCCAGAGGCCGCTATCACGTCGGCGACATGCGGGATTTTCGCCTCGATCGACTGTATGATGTCGCCCTGTGCCTGTTCAGCTCGATCGGCTACGCCCGTACGCGGGTTGAACTTGTGCGCACTCTTACCTGTCTTTGTGAGCACCTCACACCAAGAGGCGTCGTTGTCATCGAGCCCTGGCTGACGCCCGAGGTGTGGGAGGCGCCCTCGGTGCGCTGGGATCATGGTGGCAGTGGTAGCGACAGTATCGTCCGTATGGCCCATTCCTCTCTTCGTGAGGAGGGCACAGACAGCGTTTCGGTCATGGAGTTCCACTATCTGGTGGGCAGCGCGAAGGGGATTGAATACTCCCGCGAGACCCACGAAATGGGTCTCTACAGCAAGCGGCGGATGGAATCGGCTCTGATCGAGGCGGGCTTCACCGATGTGCACCACGAATCGGATGGATTGACGGGGCGTGGTCTGTATGTGGGGCGAGTCGGCCGCACCAATTCGTGAGCAGGTTGGTCATCCTCCCGGCTCGTGTATCTTACCTCTACCACTTCTTGTGAGGAGCACGACCATGGCAGATGGACCGGTCTACGATTTCGGCAGCGGTTGTACCAACCCTGAGACATTTCCTACCGATGCCCTCGCCGAGGCGGCGCGACGGGCGATTCCGAGGGTTGGCGAGGACTTCACACGGTACCCTGGTGACCTGGGCCACCTGGGCCTGCGCGAGGTCATGGCGGCGCGCGAGTCGGAACGCGAAGGGGTGCAGGTCTCTCCGGAGCATATCGTACTTACCAATGGATCGATGCAGGGGGTTACCCTTGTCGCCGAAGCTCTGATGACGGGTGTTGGCGAGGATATCGTTGTCTGTGAAGAACTGACGTATTCCGGGACCATCGGCGCCTATCGCCGCCTCGGTCTGCGCATGGAGGGTGTCGCGCTGGACGACGAGGGTATGCGTCCCGACGATCTGGAGCGCGTACTGACATCGTTGCACAAGGCGGGTACGCCGCCACGCTTTCTCTACATTCTGTCGACCTACCAGAACCCTACCGGTTCAGTGATGCCGAAGGCACGGCGTCTTGCCATCATCGATATCGCCCGGCGTTTTGCCGTGCCCATCGTCGAGGACAACTGCTACGCCGACGTGCACTTTGATGGCGCCAAGGAGCCGTCGCTGTATGCGCTCGATCCCGAGGGCACCGATCATATCTATCTCTGTTCCCTGTCAAAGATTCTGGGCCCCGGCGTACGCGAGGGGTACCTGTACGCGCGTCCACCGATGCTGCAGCGGCTGCTCGAGCGCCGTTTTGACGGCGGCAACAGCTTGCTGACGGCTGCAGTGCTGGCGGAGTTCTTCCGAGATCGACTGTGGGATCACTGTGCCGAGATGAATGCCGCCCTCAAAATGAAGAGGGACGCCGTGTTGAGCGGACTGCAGGACAGCGTCGGCGACATCTGTGCATGGTCACGACCCGCGGGTGGTCTGTTCATCTGGGTGCATCTGCCGGCAGATGTCGACCTCGATCTTCTCTTGAGTCTCACCGCCGAGCGTGGTGTCCGCTGTGCTCGCGGGCGTTCGTTCCACATCCACGGTGAGGATGTGCCGAACATCCGGCTGGCCTTCGGACAGCCCACCGTGGCACAGATTCGCGCCGGGATCCCGGTCCTGGGTGCGTGCATTCGTGCCGCCCGGGTCGCGGTTGGATCACGGCACAAGGCAACCGCTGCCGGCTAGTATCGACGACGGAAAACATGTCCCCCCATCCGTACGGCCTATGACAACCATCGCCGAACTGCCCCGCATCGCACTGGCACAGATGGAGGTCCGCCCCGGCCGCCCCGATCTGAACGTGCAGTGTCTGGAGCGCCTCGTTGCCGATGCACGTGCCGTTGGGGCCGAAGTCGTTGCCTTTCCGGAGATGTGTATCTCGGGCTACATCCTCGGTGACCTCTGGGAGGTGGACACCCTCGTCGAGGACTGGGCGGCGTACAGTGAGCGTGCACGGGCTGCCAGCGCCGGCCTGACCTTGATCTTCGGCAATGTTGTCTGTGATCGGCAGAGGATTGGCCAGGATGGCCGCCTGCGCAAGATGAACGCCGTGCGGGTCTGCCACGATGGCGCCTGGGTTGAGCGTCCCGGTCTGCCGCCCGGTCTGCCAGCCGGCTGCCAGCCGAAGACGCTGCAGCCCAACTACCGGTTCTTCGATGATGACCGCCATTTCGTCTCGACGCGGCTGCTGGCGCAGGAGCAGGGACGTTCCGTCTACGACTGGGCGATCCCATTCGAAGTGCCGCGCCGGGGTGGCGGTACGTTCCGCTTCGGCGTGCAGTTGTGTGAAGATATCTGGTGCCAGGACTACTGCTGGGAAGGGGAGGTCCTCGACACGTTCGCCTGTTACGCGCGGGCCGGCGTGCAGGCCGTGTTCAACCTGTCGTCGTCGCCGTGGACCTGGCAGAAGAATGATAAGCGCAATCGCACGATTCGGGGCATTCTGCGGGGGGCCCCGGTGCCGTTGCTCTACGTCAACCACGTGGGTGCACAGAACAACGGCAAGAACATCCTTGTATTCGATGGTGACACAACCGCCTATGAAGCGGAAGGTACCAGCGTCGCTCGTGCCGCCGCCTGGGTTGAGGACCTGGTCTGCGTTGGCGGCAATCTCAGCCCGGCTGCAGCGGTCGTGCCCGGGCTCCCGACCGCGTCTGGCGCAGCGACTGAGATGGCTTCGGTCTATCAGGGGATCCTGCAGGGCCTGCGACATCTGGAACACTTCCGCAGTGCCCCCGAAGGGTATCTCATCGGCGCTTCAGGGGGGATCGACTCCTGCGTCGTCGCCTGTCTACTGGAACAGGCCTTTGGTGCCAAGCGCGTATTTGCCGTCAACATGCCAACCCATTTCAATGCCGCCGTGACACGAAACAACGCGCGCGACCTGGCAGCTGCCCTGGATATCGACTTTCTCAGCATCTCCATTGAGGAGCTGTATGGTGACGTGTCCACCGTCGTGCGTGATGCCGTTTTCAGCCGCTCACAGGGCCAGTATACGCGTCTCGTCGACGAGAACATCCAGGCACGCATTCGCTTTTCCGACGTGCTCTCCGGGATCGCCGCCAAGCACGGCATGTTGTTCACGAACAACGGCAACAAGACGGAACTCGCCCTGGGCTACACCACACTGTACGGCGACCTCGACGGTGCGATCGCTCCCATTGCCGATCTCTACAAAGTGCAGGTCTTTGCACTGGCCCGGTATCTCAACGAGGTCATCTACGGCGGCGAAGTCATCCCGCAGAATCTGCTCGACCGTTCCACCGTGCCCAGCGCCGAACTTTCCGCCGAACAGGATGTGACGCAGGGCAAGGGAGATCCAATTCTCTACGGCTACCACTGTGCCGTCCTGCGGCAATTGCTGGAATATCGGCGTCACCCGGTGGAGCTTGTCGACTGGCTGCTGGATGGCTGCCTGCTGGAACGGTTGGGATGTGGGTGGGATGAGGCGGCCTTCCTCGATGCGTTCCCGACGCCCGGTTCTTGGGTCGATGACCTTGAGTGGGTGGAACGCCAACTGCGCGGCAACTACTACAAGCGTATTCAGTCGCCACCCCTGATCGTGCTGAGCAAGCGTGCTTTCGGCTTTGACCTGCGGGAGAGCCAGGTGCCTGCCTGTCCGCCGCAACGTTGGGTCGAACGGGTGTCGGCCGTGCGCAGTCTGCGATCGTGGTCGCCGCTGGCGTGAAAGCGATAGGCCACGCTGGCAGCGGCCCAGGCGAAATCTGTGCAGGAGATCTGTCCAACCAACCAGGAGAACCCGCATGAAAGTCTGTCTCGTTGGTGAGGGTGCCCAGGGCATCACACATATCGAAACCCTGAAGAAGCTCGATGATATCGAAGTTGTCAGTCTCGCCGGTGGCATTCGGGCCGATGCCGAGGCGTTCGCACAGAAATACGGCATCGGCCATGTATCTACAGATCTGGAGGCGTGTCTCGATCAGCCCGGTGTTGAGGCGGTTGTAATCACCAGTCCGAATCAGGTACACTGTGAACAGACCGTGATGGCTCTCGAGAGGGGCAAACACGTGCTGCTGGAATTGCCCATGGGACTGTCACTGGCTGAATGCAGGCGTGTCGTCGCCGCCGAGGCCAGTTCGGGCAAAGTGGCCATGATGTGCCACACGCAGCGCTTCAGTCCCGTGTTTCGCAAGATCCATGACGATGTACGGGCGGGGAGGTTGCACCTGCACCACATCGTCCAGCAGACCTATTTCCATCGTCGTGTGAACGAGAATCGCTTCGGCAAGCCGCGCATCTGGACGGACGATCTGCTCTGGCATCAGGCGTGCCACATGCTCGACATGGTCTACTGGATTCTCGATGATCCGGACATGCAGGCCTGGGGTCAGTGTGGCCCCGTGCATGAGACACTGAAGGTGCCGATGGATGTCACCATTGCCCTGAAGGCGCGTAGCGGCTGCCTGGTGAGCGCCGCCCAATCCTTCAACAACCACGGACCGATCCAGGGGTTGTATCGCTTTATCGGCGAGGAAGCGACCTACGTGTCGAGCAAGGGTGGTCTCACCGATCACGAGGGCAATGATATCCCGGTATCCGGACCATCCGGAGTTGAGGCGCAGGACGCTGAGTTCTTTGCCGCCATCCGTGAGGGCCGCTCGGCATTGACGAGCTGCACCGAAGTGTTACCCGTGATGGCACTCATCGACAAAGTGCAGCGTGCCATGGATGGCCGCGACGGGGCGCCGAGTGTGGGTATGGTGGAACGTCAATAACGCATGACCTTCAAAAGTGAGACATGTGTAGGCAAGACCTCGGGACGGCCGTTGACCGAGTACGATGATGAGGCGGAGGCAAGAGAGGGGGCGGCGCATGCCCTGGAACGTTTCGGCCGCCAGCTGTTGCCGTATGCCTGTGACACCTGCGACAAGTGGCACCTGTCTCCGGTGGAGCGTCAGACACCGAGTACGCAGTGCCCGGATTGTCGCGGCGCCGACGGCAAGGCCAAGGAGTCGTACCGCAATGAGCAGGAGGCGCGTCGTCGGGCGGCGATCCTGCGTGGGGAGCAGGGCGCCGACCTGCGCGTCTATGCATGTGAGTACGGACACGGCTGGCATCTGACGCGCGGCGTCACGCAGCGCTCACGGCGAGGGCGCCCATAGAGGTTCCCCCGGGGTGGCCGCTGACCGCGAGGGAAGGACGGCAAGGCTGAGATGGCGAAACAGACGCAGGATCCTGCCCACACCGCCGACCAGCAGTTTGGTGGTGTGGGCCACATCCCGGCCCATGATGACCGTCCCAACAGTGGTCTGCGGGAAGGGGATGTCCTTCACGCCGAAGTCAACGACGCCATCCGCCTGGCACCGAAGACGGTGATCTTCGGCCAACAGACCCGCCTGCGCCTGGGCCTGTTGATGGAGGATGACACGCTTCCCCGGTTTCATGCCGGTCACGACCTCGTCAAGTTCTTCTACGGTGCCATCCGCCAGCTACCGGAAGTCATCCTCGACGGCATCCTCGCTGCCGGCATCAGTGTGGTCCTGGTGCAGCAACGCGAGCTTCTCACCTTCCGTGATGTACGCACCCATCAGTCCTTCCACACGGGGCGCACACGGCGCACTGTCTACATGCCGGAGCAGGCTGTGGCTGCAGCCTTCAAGCGGGGGTACGATTACTGGGCCCTGACGGAGGTCATCATCAAGGAAGCCTATCCGCTGCTCGATTACATCCTCATCCTGGAGCTGGTGCGGCACATGCAGGTGCGGATGCGTCAGGTCCACCTGCCTGGGATCTCCTTCATCAAGGACACGCTGCGGCAGCATAACAAACACCTGAAGGATCCCTCCGCACGTTTGCGCGCCGAAGGCCGGCACAGGATCGACCCCAAGGAGGATGAGTTCGGCGAGTTCTACGGCGAATATGCCGAGCGTTTCAAGGCCTGGCGCCGTGACATTCTTGAGCGTGATCCCTATGACGTGGCAGATGAGGTCTACAACGAAGCGGTGTCGCGGAAATGGGCGGAGTGGAAGGTGGATCTCATCACCCACACCTATAACTTCCCGACCCTGTTCGAACTGGATCGGGACATCGTCCATCCCGCCGCCTTCGAGCAGGCCCAGAAGCAGGGCCTGGCCGTGGAGCCTGTCACGATCGACGACATCCTCCATGATCTGGGAGATCTGGCCCGCTTCCGCGTCGGACGTCAGGTAAAGACCGAGCCACTGCTGGACCGGTTGATCGACTCTGGCGCCCCCGGCATCCTCGGCTTTGCCCGCCTCGTTGCCGCCGAACGGGCCATGGGTGACCGCGTCGTGACCGAATACTACCACGACGGCTACGACGCCGTCCGCCGTTTCCGTGAGAAGCTGCAGGTCTACTGCAGCGATCTGCCCGTGGACATGGAAATGGGCAGGATCTTCGACGAGCTGGTGGTTCCTCTGGTTCTCGCCCACGCGCGGGAACAATTGCAGCGCTATTCGAACTTGACGGAACAGGAGGGGGGAGACTGGCGCCATTTCCTGCGCGACTTCGTCTTTCAGTTGATCGGTGCCTGCAAACCGTACATGAGCGACGCCGAAAAGGAGCTCATGCTGACCACGCCACGATATTACACGCCCGGTCAGGAAGTCTCTGCCTGGCTGTCCGTGGCGGATGGGTTGCTACCCGAAGGTGAAGCGGAGGGCGAGCAGACAACCCTCGTGCGCATCCTGCGTCAGCTGCGCCGCCATCCACAGTACCATCAACTGTTCCTGGCGCAGGCCCGCGAGCTGGCCGCCACAGAGGCGCTGGATTTTGGCGATGATCGGCGTAGCCAGCTGCTGCAGCTGGCGGAATTGATCCCGGAGCCGGCGTATCGGTTCAGTTCCGATCCCCAGGCCGTGCGCCGCCGCGCCGACGACCTGCAACGTCTACAGCAGGACGACCCGGACAGCGTCAAACAGTACCAACTGCTGGCTGGGATCTTCGTCCGCCTCGATGGTGCGCCGAATTACGCTGATCTCGTGGCCCACGTAGGCGACATGGGTGCCGCCGTCGCATCCGTTCTGCAGGAGATCGTCACCACCATTGGTGCACAAGACAGTCGTCGTACTACCATCCGTTGATCGGCGTTGGACTTGCTCACAGCAATGGACGGATGGCCGTGTTGACCCGACGGATCCCCGCCGGATGCTCAGGCGTTCTCCACCTGCAGCAGCAGCGGCGCCGATTCCGGGTGCATGGTATTCATGTTGTCAGCGGCGTCGAGCAATTGCTGCAGGTTGATTCGCGCCAGCACATCGTCGACAGCACTCTGCACCTGCATCCATAGTCCGCGGATGGAGCAATCCACGGCGGTATGCTGACAGGTGTCACCGGCGCCGGTGAAGTGGTTACAGAAGGACGGGTCGTACAGCGGGTCGCCGAGAGTGGCCAGGACCTCAGCGACGACGATGGAGGATGGCTCACGGGCCAGAGTATAGCCGCCATGCTGCCCCCGTTCGCTGTCGACGATGCCGCCCTTGCGTAATGCGCCAAGGTATCTGGCGACGTTATGTGGCGACACACTCTCGGCGTCGGCGATCTCCGGAATCGTCACACTCTGGCCTTGAGGCTGTCGAGCCACCCGCAAGAGGCAGCGCAGACCGTATTCTTCCTGGGCACTCAGCTTCACTTCGTAACGGCCTTTCCTACATCATTCCGAGCTGTAGTTTGGCCGCTTCCGACATCCGGTCCACGGTCCACGGGGGATCCCACGTGATCTCCACCTGGGAATCACTCAACTCATCGATCTGAGCCAGGATCTTGCGCTGTACCTCACCTGGCAACGATCCGGCGACGGGGCAGGCCGGCGAGGTCAGGGTCATGGTGACGAGAGCTTTCTTGCCGGCCACGGGGGCCTCAACAGCCGGCTCGACAGCTGCATCGGGCGCGCCCGCAGGCTCTATGTCCTGGATCTCCACGGTGTAGATCAAACCCAGTTCATAGATGTCCACCGGGATTTCAGGGTCGTAACAGGTCTTCAGGACGCCCACCACCTTGGCTTCGATACTGCCCTCGGGATGTTCCTGCGGCTCTTGTGGTTCCATCTTCGGTTCTCCACTTACTCGGTCGTGATGGGGTCTGTGGCCTCGCTATCGAGGGCGGATTTCATTGTATGCCAGGCGAGGGTGGCGCACTTCACGCGCATGGGGAACTCGCGCACCCCGGAAAAGACGGCCAGCTTGCCGGCCGCCTCGAGATCAACGGGCGCATCATTGTCGGCCGTCACCATGGCATGGAAGCCGGCGAATCGCTGCCGCGCCTCGTCCGCCGTGCAGCCCTTCAGCAATTGTGTCATCAGTGATGCCGAGGCCTTGGAGATCGCACAACCGGACCCATCAAAGTGGATGTCCTCGATGACGTCGTCATCACTGAGCCGCAGATAGACGTGCAGATGATCACCACACAGCGGATTGAAGCCCTCCTGATGCCGATTGGCTGTATCCAGAGGGCCGAAATTGTGCGGCTTGCGGTTGTGGTCGAGGATGACCTGTTGATACAACTCGCGCAATTCTGACATCAGCCGAGAATCTCCCTCACCTTACCGAGGGCCGAAACAAGAGCATCGACTTCGCGGCGGGTGTTGTAGAAGGCGAAAGATGCCCGCGCCATGGCGGGCACGCCGAAGCGCTGCATCAGCGGCTGGGCGCAATGATGGCCAGTACGTACAGCGACACCCTCGATGTCGAGGATGGTACCGATGTCGTGTGGATGGGCCGCATCGAGGGCAAAGGCGACGACGGCCACTTTGTTCGCTGCGGTACCAAACAGACGCAGTCCATCGACGGCCAACAGGCGTTCGGTGGCATACACGAGCAACTCATCTTCGTAGGCGGCGATGCGCTCCATGCCGAGACCGTTCAGATAGTCGACGGCCGCAGCCAGGCCGATGGCGCCGGCGATGTTCGGTGTGCCCGCCTCAAACTTATTGGGCAGTTCAGCAAAGGTGGTGGCCTCGAAGGTGACAGACTGAATCATCGACCCGCCCCCCTCGTATGGCGACATCGCCTCGAGCAGTTCGCGGCGGCCCCAGAGGGCACCGATGCCGGTGGGAGCGAACAGTTTGTGCCCGGAGAAGGCGTAGAAGTCACAGCCCAGGGCCCGCACGTCCACCCCCAGGTGCGGCGCGCCCTGGGCGCCATCGACGAAGACGGGAATATCGAATTTGTGGGCCAGATCGCAGAGCTGTCGGATGGGATTGATCGTGCCCAGCACATTGGAGGCATGCGTTACGGCGACCAGCCTCGTGCGTGACGACAGCTTGTCGGCGAACCCGGCAAGATCGAGTTCACCCTCGTCTGTGACGGGTGCCACCGTCAGTTTCGCCCCCGTTGCCTGACACAGCATCTGCCAGGGGACGATATTTGAGTGGTGCTCCATGTGTGTGACGAGAATCTCGTCTCCTGCCTGCACACGCGGTCGTGCGTAGGCATGGGCGACAAGGTTCACCGCTTCTGTGGTGCCGCGACAGAAGACGATCTCTGCACTCTCGCTGGCATTGACGAACTTGGCGATGCGGCCGCGGGCACGTTCGTAGGCAAAGGTTGCCTGCTGGCTGAGCAGGTGCACGCCGCGATGAATATTCGAGTTCTCTTCCTCGTAGTAGCGATCCATGGCATCGATGACGGACCGCGGCTTCTGCGTCGTGGCGGCATTGTCGAGGTAGACCAGCGCCCGATCCCGTACCGCGCGACCGAGAATCGGGAAGTCGCGGCGCACGCTGTCGACATCGAAGGGGATGGCCTGCGCCTGGGGCATGACGTCCGCCACGGCTTGTACCGCCGTTGTCATCGCGCGCCTCCCTGGTCTGCCAGCACGGCGTCCAGCCGGGCCGACACCAGGCGTTCCACGTGGGTACGGAGGCCTTCGTGTTGCAGCCGATCGACCAACTCACCGGCGAAGGCGCGGGTAAGCACACCACGTGCCTGTTGCAGGCCCACACCGCGCGCCTGCAAATAGAACAGGGCGTCCGGATCGAGTTGCCCCGTCGTGGAACCGTGGCTGCATTTCACATCGTCGGCGTAGATCTCGAGCTGCGGCTTGGAATTGATCTCGGCATCGTCGGACATCAACAGGTTCTGGTTGGACTGATAGGCATCGGTTCGCTGCGCCGCCTGGTGCACGTGGATCTTGCCGCGAAACACGTTGTGCGCTCTGCCCCCCACAACACCCTTGTACAACTCGTGACTGCTGCAGTCAGGGGCGACGTGTTCAATGGTTGTGTAGTTGTCGACGTGGTCGTCTCCAAGGGGCAGCGACAGGCCGTTGAGGGTGGACTCGATGTGCTCACCCCGCAGGACGGTGTGTACGTCTTCGCGCAGGATTCGTCCCGCCAGGCAGAAGGTATGGGCGGTGAAGCGCGCATCCTGCTCCTCGGTTACATGCATGGTGCCCGCATGCAGGCTGTCGGCACCATGGAGGTGAATCCGGGCATGCTCCACGACAGCGCCCGCACCCACGACGATTTCAGCGACGGACGAAGTCAGCACCCCGGCGCCGGCCGTTGTGCTGGCGAAGGTCTCGACAACGCTCGCGCGGCTGCCGGCTGCAGCGACAACGAGCGTCCGTGGTGTCGTCAGACCGGCCTGGCCGGTGCTGACGTGCAGGATCTGCACGGGCACATCCATTGTGCAACCGGCATGGATCGTGACGACGGCGCCATCCCGCACGAAGGCGGTGTTGAGGGCGGCAAAGCCGTGTTCTGCCCCCAGCGCGAGGGCTGCCAGATTCGCGGTGATGATCGCCGCGGTTTCACTGTCCGCCGCAGAAAGGCTGTGTACCTGTACGCCGTCGGGCAGGTCGCCGACCCGTGATAGACCGGGGACAAACTGGCCATCGGCAAAGACGAGCAGGGGGCCATCGATGCCGGATACGACAAAGGGCTGGATCGCCTCTGCACTGAGCTTGCCAGCTGTCACCACCGGCGGAAAACAGCCGTTTGCCAGGGGCGCCGGATTGGTGTGTCGCCAGGCCTCGAAACGTGCCGTCGGCAGGCCATGCTCCTGCAGGTGGGCGATGGCCTCGCGGCGTCTGGCATGCAACGGCGATCGGGCGCCGCCGTTCAGCGAGGCTTCGAAGCCTTCGAAGGCTGCGGTATAACCGCTGATGGTGTCGTTGTCTGCAGCCATCAGATCAGGCGCCTGCGGGCTGGGTGGCTGCTGCTGCTGCGGCTGTCTCTTCACGGATCCAATCGTAGCCCTTGTCCTCGAGTTGCAGGGCCAGCTCCTTGCCCCCGGAGCGTACGATGCGCCCGTCCATCAGCACATGCACGAAGTCGGGCACGATGTACTCGAGAAGTCGCTGGTAGTGGGTGACGACGATGGCACTGTTCTGCGGCGTGTGCAGTTGGTTGACGCCATGGGCCACAACCCGCAGCGCATCGATGTCGAGGCCGGAGTCGGTCTCATCGAGGATCGCCAGGCGCGGCTCGAGGACGGCCATCTGCAGGACTTCGTGGCGCTTCTTTTCGCCGCCCGAAAAGCCCTCGTTGACGGAACGCTTGAGGAAGCTCTCGTCCATCTCGACAAGGGCCATCTTCTCACGGATGAGGGCGAGAAAATCATAGGCATCGATCTCCTCTTCCCCGCGAGCCTTGCGGACCTCATTGAGACCGGTGCGCAGGAAGTAGGCGCTGTTCACACCCGGGATCTCCACGGGATACTGAAAGGCGAGGAAGACACCCTTGCGGGCCCGGTCCTCAGGTGCCATATCGAGCAGGTCCTCGTTTTCGTAGCGCACGGAGCCTTCGGTGACGGTAAAGGCGTCGTGTCCGGCCAGCACCTGGGCGAGGGTGGACTTGCCAGAACCGTTGGGGCCCATGATCGCATGGATCTCGCCGGGGGCGACCTCAAGGTTGATGCCTTTGAGGATTTCGGTGCCATCAACGGTGGCATGGAGATTGGTGATTTTCAGCAAGGTGATTCTCCTGGTTTTCTGGCGGCGGGCGTGGAGCCTACGGCCCTGTACGCCGGCTGGGTCGGATGATCCTAAAGTCTGGTGTGTCCACTACATCGCGAGCCTCGATAAAGCTGAGTCTCGCCGGAGTCCATGGTTATCGGCCATTCTGGCCGGCGTAATGGGCCTACGGCCCCACGCCCGCTGCCCGACGATGGCGCTTGCTTCGGTGTAGCGATCCGCGAAAAGGCGGTTGTCTTGTGTGCGACGCGCCTTGCTGCGGCCCCACGCCCTCCGCGACCGGGGCTGCTAGCCGACACTGCCTTCGAGGCTGATGCCCAACAGCTTGGTCGCTTCTACGGCGAATTCCATGGGCAGTTCTTTCAATACTTCTTTACAGAAGCCGTTGACGATCATGCTGACGGCGTCTTCGGTACTCAAGCCGCGCTGGTTGCAGTAGAAGATCTGGTCTTCGCCGATCTTGCTGGTGCTGGCTTCGTGCTCCACGGTGCTGCTCGGGTTGCGCACGGTGATGTAGGGGAAGGTGTGGGCCCCGCACTGATCGCCGATGAGCATGGAGTCGCACTGGGTGAAATTTCTTGCGCCGGTGGCGCGCTTCTGCATCTGAATAGCGCCGCGGTAGACGTTCTGGCCGTTCATGGCCGAGATGCCCTTGGAGATGACGGTACTTTTGGTGTTGCGTCCCAGGTGGATCATCTTCGTGCCGGTATCGGCCTGCTGTCTGCCGGAGGTCACGGCGACCGAGTAGAACTCACCGACGCTGTCGTCTCCCTGCAGGATACAGCTGGGGTATTTCCAGGTGATGGCGGAACCTGTCTCGACCTGGGTCCAGCTGATCTTCGAGCGATCGCCACGGCAGGCGCCACGTTTGGTGACGAAGTTGTAGATGCCACCGACACCCTCCTTGTTGCCGGGGTACCAGTTCTGGATGGTGGAGTATTTGATCTTGGCATCATCGAGGGCAACCAGTTCGACGACGGCAGCGTGCAGCTGGTTCTCGTCGCGCATGGGCGCCGTGCAGCCTTCGAGATAGCTGACGTAACTGCCCTTGTCGGCGATGATCAGGGTGCGTTCGAACTGTCCCGTGTTGGCGGCGTTGATGCGGAAGTACGTGGACAACTCCATCGGGCAACGCACACCCTCAGGGATATAGACGAAGGAGCCATCGGTAAAGACCGCCGAATTGAGGGCGGCATAGTAGTTGTCACCCGTGGGCACGACGGATCCCAGATACTTGCGCACCAGTTCCGGGTGCTGCTTCACGGCGTCGCTGAAAGAGCCGAAGATGATACCGACCTCGGCGAGTTTGTCCTTGAAGGTGGTTGCCACCGACACCGAGTCGAATACGGCATCAACGGCAACGCCGGAGAGCATCTTCTGCTCCTCCAGCGGAATGCCAAGTTTGTTGTACGTCGCCAGGATCTCCGGATCGACCTGGTCGAGGCTGTCCAGAGAGACCGTTTTCGGCGCGGAGAAGTAGGAGATGGCCTGGTAGTCGATTTTTGGGTAGTGGACCATGGCCCACTGCTCCGGCGCCGGACGCTGCGTCGGGTCCTCCATCTTCAGCCACGTGTGATAGGCCTTGAGGCGCCACTCCAGGAGCCATGCGGGCTCCTGTTTCTTCTTCGAGATGAAGGCGATGGTCTCCTCACTGAGACCCGGGGGCGCAGAGTCGGACTCGACGTCGGTGTAGAAGCCCTCTTTGTAGTCGCGTTGGGCGAACTGTTCGAGGACCTCGGTATCGCTCAGGGCTGCTTCCGGGGCGGGCGTGGCGGCCGGATCGGTCATGGCGTAGATGCCTATCTATTTGGAATAACTGTATGTTACACGCGTTTTGTGGGAATCTTGCGCGCGAAAGCCAGATTCAATAGAGAGAAAGTATCATTCTTGCAGGAAAACGCAAGATTGAAGTTCAAACCGGTGGAATCGGTCGCGGGAAGCCTGTTTTCGAGCAGTCGATCCGTGCCGTCTGCGCAACGGTCCGAAACGTTTCGAAGTCGGTACCGATCCCCCGTACCCAGCGCGAGATCCACGACTTCATCGGCACCGACACCTGCTGCTCGGTTTCGGCCTTGCCCTTGGTCCAGGGCGTCTCGGGCCACAGGGTGTGACCGAGCTTGTCACACAACTGATGGCGGCGGTCGTGCAGCTGCAGCCGTACGACGCGTGTGTCCAGCCACTGCGCCGTGCGGCGTGACTGAAAGGTCAGTGCCCCCGTGCCGTCGTGGCACTCAAAGAGCCAGGCTTCCACATCGCTGCCCGCTACAGCGACGGTCTCGGTACGGCGGGCCTGGCATAGAAAGCGCGAGTCATACACGGTCATCTCGAAGCGCATCTTCGGTGCCTGCAACAGGCCCAGATACTGGGCGAAGGCGCCACCATACCCCGGGACGCAACCCTCGAAGGACTCCCCCCACAACTCGGAGGTCACCGTCGCTGGATCCATCGCCAATTTCCACGCATGCAGGTGGGTGACAATCTCGGCGGCCAGTCCCGTGTAGTACTCATGCAGCGCCTGGCTCTCGGGGAAGGGGAATCGGAGAGACAGGGCACGCTCCTCTCCCAGGGTTGCTGCCGCTGCCTCTGTCAGGTACGCAGGCCCGCCCAGCTGGATGAGCATGGACGTCGACGAGGCCGCAGCGATTTCGTCGAGCCAACGGGATTTGACCTGTTGCTCTCTGTCGAGGTAGAGCTGCAGTCCGTCCGAGGCAATTCGTTCCGCATCGATC
>ERZ890510.1015-NODE-1015-length-19863-cov-5.649536_pt1 | contig 19863 bp, 14 predicted proteins | sample MGYA00521265_ERZ890510 | MGnify/ENA primary metagenome ERZ890510 (study PRJEB32303, sample SAMEA104408624) | aquatic metagenome | biome: Brackish water; feature: Chemocline; material: water | place: Baltic Sea | collected 2014-10-26T21:54:00 | depth 110 m ...
AGGGTCCGCAATGGCGTATCCAGAACCTGGCTGGCGAGGTCCTGGTCGAAATCGAAGCGCGCCCGCAGTTGGTTGGCAGCGGATGCTTCATCGGTCGCCTGGAACAACAGCGAGAACAGTTGCCCCGCCGGGACCCGTATGTCACCGAAGGCGATCTGCGTAGCCGGATCGGGGATGGCGGTAAGAGACTCACGGTGAATGCTGCGACCGCTGGGCGTGTAGTAAAGTGCGGTTGTCAGCTTGAGGGCAGATTTATCCTGCTCGCGCAGATCAAAGATCGTCTGCACCGATCCTTTGCCGAAGGAAGTAGTGCCGAGAACCAGGCCCCGATCGTTGTCCTGCATGGCACCTGCGACAATCTCTGAGGCGCTGGCGCTGCCTCCATCGATCAACACAATCAGAGGGAGCGTCTCGGCGGGGGGGCGTCTCTGCGAAACCCGGGTCTCCTGGTTCCGACCAGCTCGTTCACGGACAGACACGATGGGAGCGCCCCTGGGTAAAAATAGATCAGCTACCTCCTCGGCTTGACTCAGCAGGCCGCCAGGATTGCCTCGTAGGTCAAGGATGAGGCCCGTCACACCACGGGCTAACAGCTGTTCGATTCCGGCTTCCATTTCGGCTGACGTGTCTTCAGAAAAGCGCGTCTGTCGCATGCTGATATAGCCGATGCCAGGAAGCAATTCATCGACAACGGCGACACTCTTGATTTTGATCACCTCACGGACGATCACAGCATCCCAGTTTTCCAGGACTCCCGGACGATCGAGGGTGATTCGAACGGCGGTGCCCGCGTCGCCCCGGAGTTCGTTTACTACGGCTTCCAGAGTCATGCCGTATGTGTCACGGCCTTCAATTGCCACGATCAGATCGCCCGGCAGGATGCCAGACCGAGCCGCCGGTGTGCCTTCAATGGGGGCGATAACCACTGGATGCTGATTCATGACACCCACCGTAATCCCGAGCCCGGCAAACTTGCCAGTAGTGTCCTGTCGCAACTGGCGCAGTGCCTCTTCATCGTAGAACTGGCTATACGCGTCCAGCTGCCGAAGCATGCCCTCAATGGCGGCACCCATGATTTTTCCGTGGTCGACCGGGGCATAGTAGTTCTCCACCACCCGGCTATAAACAGATCCGAACCGGTCCCAGCTGCGATTTACCTCAGCATAGCCATCAGCGTGTTCGGCATAAGCGGCAAGACAGGGGTGGAAAAGCAGGACGGCAAAAAACACAAAAGCGGGTGTCCGGGGGCGAAGAAGCCACCCGGTCCGTAGCATAGAGGCGTTGTCTGTCATTTTAGGCTGAAATCCGATACGGGAAATGCGGGAAGCGACTGATCAGCGCCTTATATACCTGCAGGGAGAGCGTCTCTTCCGTCTCGGCAGCATCCAGCAGGAGACTCTTCTCGGGATGCTCGCGCGCCAGTTCCAGGTAGCCCTCACGTACACGGGCCTGAAAGCCAGCGCCTGCCTGCTCCATTCGATCTTCGACGCCGCCAGAGCGCTTGTTTCGTCTTGTCAGGGCAGTATGGACGTCCAAATCAAGGAAGATCGTCAAATCGGCATCCAGGCCCGCTGTAGCTACAGCGTTGATCTGCCGGACCAGAGGCAAACCGAGACCGCGCGCGATGCCCTGATAGGCAAGTGACGAACACGTATATCTGTCGCTTATGACGGGCTTATGGCCCGAAAGTGCCGGCTGCAGGATTTGCGCCACGAGTTGCCGGCGGCAGGCCGCGTACAGAAGAAGTTCGGCTCGGTGATCCAGACAGGCGAACGCAGGATCCAGGAGCAAGGCGCGAATCTTCTCGCCCGCTTCTGTTCCCCCGGGTTCTCTCGTTTGGACAATTTCGTGTCCGGCGTCTCGCAGACGTTCGCACAGACGGTTGCATTGGGTAGTTGTGCCGGCGCCGTCGATGCCCTCAAAGACTATGAACAAGGGTTGCACGGATTGCCTCGCGTCCGGGTCGAGTGCATGAAACGTTTGGGGGCCACAGTATCTTGTTGGGGACTCTGCGCCGACAGGGCGGGGTAGCTATGGTCCGGAGGCCTGGGCCGGTGCGGCTTTGAGCTTGTTGCGAATATAGGCGAGGCGTTCGACGACGGTATAGTTGGTGGTAACTGCAAGAACGACGAGGACGAAGACGAGACCCTCGTGGCCGATCAAGCCACCCACTGCGAGTGCAACCAACCGTTCGGGCCGTTGCATGAATCCAACCTTGCAGTCCTCACCCAGGCCCTCGGCGCGGGCGCGGACGTAACTGACCATAAGGGAGCCTGACAAGGCGAAAAAGAGAACCCCGCTGATCATCCACTCACCGCCGCGCACCAGGTAGGCACCGATGCCAAAGTAGAGGAAGATCTCCGAGTAGCGATCCGTGGTGGAATCCAACAGAGCGCCGAACTTGGTCTCACTACGGCCCTCTCTTGCCACCTGGCCATCAAGGATGTCACAGATCCCTGCAAAGAGCATGATGGCCGCACCCCAGCGTAGTTCGGCCATGGCAAAGAAGGCTGTCGCGACCATGTTGAGCGACAAGCCAATCAAAGTAAGCCAGTCCGGTCGGAAGCCAACGCGAATGAACATCTGCGCTACGGGACGCAGGATTCTGGTTGCGAACGACTTAAGTTGGGATACCAACAAGTGGGCGGACCGAAGGTTGGGGGAACCGCGAGTTCGACGTGAGGACACCGGCGGTAAGATTAGGGGCAGGATGTGAATATAGTGTCCGGGGTTTGGACGCTGCAAGTCGCAGGTTGTCCACCACGAAAAGCACAGGATCGGGCACCTGGGGCTTTGTCCACGTTTTTTCCTTGGTCCTGTGGACAATGTCTGCGTACGAGCCTTGAGTTCCCTGGACAATGGACAGGGGGCGAATGAAATAGGGGCAGCGAATGACGGTGGGACTTATCCACAAACGAGCTGTGGATAACGGTGGATAACTGAGTCGCTGGATTCGTCGTCCACAGCGCTTTCCACAAGCTTGGCGGCGTCTCATGACGCCCTGATCGGATGGGCAATAAGCGCCTGAGCTGGTTGTTGTGAGTTGCAGAGAACCTTTACAAAGGAGCGCATTCCACGGGTGCGCCGATTGGAATCCGGTCCTGTGGTGACGATGAGGAACCCTGCTGGAGACAGGCAGTGGGACGTCAATGATGCCAAGGTTCCCAAGCCCGTCACGGCGCGAGAGATGACGAAATCGAAAGGCGCGGGTGCCTCCCACTCTTCTACCCGTGTGCATACGACGCTTGTGTTTACCAGGCCAAGCGTTCGCACTGCGTGTTTGAGGAAGTTGGCACGGCGACGCCTGCTTTCAACGAGAACAACGGTGGACCCAGGTAAAGCAATTGCGAGAGGAATGCCGGGCAGTCCGGCACCAGATCCTACATCCAACAGACGAGCATGGGGCAGTGACTTTATTATCGAGACAAGGCCAAGAGCGGGAGCAACATGCCGCTCCATGAACACCGACAAGTCTGGAATTGCGACCAGATTGACCCGGGGGGCCCATTGGCGAACCAAAGCCATATAACGATCCAGTTGCCTCTGGACCACAGGGGCGCGTCCGGCGGGGAGATGACTCACACTAGGCCTCGCGGGGGGGTTTGTTCCACGTGGAACATTTCGACCAGCAACAGCGGGACAACGATAGGCACTCCGCGTGTTATGTTCCACGTGGAACACTTTCTACTTGCCGATGCAGAACTCAGAAAATATCCGGTCTAGCACGGCTTCCTCGACTTCTTCGCCGAGAAGTTGTCCGACGTGTCCCAGGCTGTTTTGCAATTCTGCTGCTGCCAGTTCCAGCGGGCCTCCAGACAACACTTCGGCCTCGGCTCGCCGCGCGGCCTCGGCAATCGCCATCAGGGCGTCTCTGTGTCTTTCGCGGACCGGACCGCCTTCCGTTGTATCGCCGCCGCGTGGCAATCTGCCCAGGATGGTCTCGCGCAGTTCCGCCATACCCAGCCCCGTATGTGCCGACACAACAAGATCCCCCGGCTGCCGCGCCTGCCCGCTCTGTATATCGCCCTTACTGTAGACCCGCACGGTCTGCCTTGTTGCTTGGCACGCGGGAATCAACTCCTCGAGAGGCTCGGATGCTGCGTCAATCACTTGAACCACAAGATCGGCAGTCTCGATCTGCGACTGCGTCCTGCTGACGCCTGCCGCCTCAACGGGGTCATTGGTCTGCCGAAGTCCCGCGGTGTCGATGAGCCTCACCGTCTCGCCGGCCCAATTCACCCGGCCCTCGACCCAGTCTCGCGTTGTTCCCGGTACATCGGTGACAATGGATCGATCTTCGCCGAGCAGACTATTAAACAGTGTCGACTTGCCTGCATTGGGACGCCCAACCAGGACCACGCTGAACCCCACCATTCTCGACCGCGCCCCCTTGAAGGAGTCCACCAGCGCCGTCGCACTCTCCAGCACTTCGGCGATCGCCGCTGCTACGTTGCCGACGTCCTCCGCCGACACATCCTCAGAGAAATCCAACATAGACTCCAGACGCGCCAAGGCATCTATCAATCCGTCCCGCATCCGCCGCACGCGAGCACTCAATTGCCCCCCGAGCACCCCATATGCCGTTTGCAGGCTGCCCTCACTCTGTGCCTGAATCACATCAACGACAGCCTCCGCCTGCAGCAGGTCCATCCGCCCATTGAGGAAGGCTCGGCGGGTAAACTCTCCCGGTTGGGCCAGTCGCGCCCCCAGACGCCGTCCTCGATCTACCACGGCCTCCAGCACAGCCGTGCTGCCATGGGTGCTGATTTCCACAACATCTTCGCCTGTATAGGAAGAGGGGCCCGCAAGAAACCACGCCAAGGCTGCGTCCAGCGGCCGCCCGCCGTCATCTACCACTCGGCCGAGCGTGACGTGCCGCACCCGCCTGCCGAGCACGGGTTCGGCGACAAAAAGCTGCCGCCCGATCAGCAGGGCTTGGGGCCCGCTGATGCGTATAAGCCCCACGCCACCCTGACCGGGCGGAGTACTCACTGCTATGATTGTGGCGGTGTCGCTGGCGCCCATACTATCGCGAGGGCGCCACGTCCGCCCTACTTGCGGTCCGCTGCACCGGCCATCCTCAACTGCTTCTTCTCCTTCAGATGATTGGTCAACACCTGTTGGCCAATCTGCATCACATTAAACACGGTCCAGTAGAGCACGAGCCCGGAGGAAAAACTCCACATAATGAACACCATCACTACGGGCATCAAATAGACCAGCGCCGCCTGCTTGGGGTCCTTCATTGTCATCTTCGACTGGAAGAACATCGCGCCTGACATGAGCAACGGCAGCACATGCAGGTCAAAGCCGGCAATGCCGACAGCATCGGGCAACGATAGATCCGTAACCCAGAACATCCAGGGCGCCTGCCGCAACTGAATGGCGCTGGAGAAGACCTGATACAGCGCAAAGAAGATGGGCATCTGGAAAACCATCGGCAGACAGCCACCGAGGGGATTGACCCCCTCCTCTTTGTAGAGCTTCATGGTTTCTTGGCTGAGCTTTTGATTGTTGTTTTTGTGCTTCTCCCGCAGGGCCGCCAACTTGGGCTGAACCTCCTGCATCTTCGCCGCTGACTCATACGATTTGTGTGTCAACGGATAGACCAGAATCTTAACCGTGACACCAAATGCGACGATGACCCAGCCATAGTTCGGGATAAACTGGTAGGCGGCGGCGAACACGTGGAGTAAGAACTTCGCAATGTCACGAATCACAGGGAAACCAAGATCCATTACCAAAGCGAAGTCACGCTCATAGCTGGCTACTTCCTCCAGCATCAGCGGGCCGGCGTAGAGCAACAGCTGCCACTCCCCGGATTCCACATCTCCCCACCGCGTGCCGAGGGCAAACTCATAATCCCTGAAGGGCTCATCTACAATCGGCCGCCCTTTCAGGACCACTCGATGACGCGCCTCGATTGTAGGAGACAACAGTACCGAGAAGTACTTACTCCGCAGACCCGCCCACCGGACATCGCCGCGCTCATCCTGCGACTCTGCCTCGTCATCCTCATCAACCTGAAGGTCGATCACGCTGTCATTCAGGTACGCCAGCGCTTTCATCACCGTCAGGTCCTGCGCCGCATCGCGCTCTGCCAGGGCGATTCCACCCAGCCAATGGGCAAATACCACAGTGCCCTCGTCGAAGCCCTGGAGCTTGATACCCACATCGATACCGAAGCCGCTGCCATGCACCGTCAGGGTCTTGACCACAGACTGACCATTGCCCAAATCCGCCCGCAGCCGCAACTGGCCCTCACCATCGGCCTCTACGACAAGACTCTCCCTGTCCGGCTCAAAGTGCACATCGCTCAGATCCAGACTCTGGCCCCGTCCCGTCTCAGACTCAAGCGTCAGTACCAGACCTTGACCGAACTCGGTCAGCAATTCCACCGGGCCGCCGTGGGCCCGATCGTAGGACCGCAGCTGCACGCTGACCAAGTCGCCGCCGGCGGTGGATACGACCAACCTTTGCTGTGGAGTGAGAATCTCGACCAGCCGCTCCACGCCGGCCGAGTCGCCCGTCACATCACCCACCGACTCCGGCCGCCAGGCAGAAGACGGGCTACTAACCGGTACGGGTGTGCTCTCAACATCCACATCCCGCCGCTGTTTGCTCGCTTCCTGCCTGCTCCCTGCAGAATCTCTGCGAGCTTCAGCAACAGAATCAGGAACGGCCTGTGGTTGAGCAATTCCCATGATCTCGTAGTAGTAGGGCATCACCAGAAAGATGACACCAACCAGCAAGAAGGCGATGAGAGTCCGCTTGTCGTCCATCAGCTAGGGGCTACTCCGGAGGTTGTCATTCGACAGGATCGAAACCGCTGCCACCGAATGGGTGACAGCGTCCCATACGAAGCAAGCCGCGCCACAGACCTTTTACCGGTCCATATCGACGGATCGCCTCGAGGGCGTAATCAGAGCAGGTAGGTTGAAACCGGCATCGAGCCGGCAACAAGGGCGACAACGCCACTTGATACAATCGAATCGTCCAGATGAGCACGGACGTCACGGAAGTGACTTACCTTGCCACAATCCGGCGACAAGCTGCGTCAACTCGATTCGCAATCGTTCGAACGAACAGGACGCGGCTTGTTGCTGTGCAAGCACAACGAGACTCTCATCTGCCGGTATGTGCAACTCTCGGCAGACATGCCTCAGACGCCGTTTCAGGCGATTGCGTAGGACCGCTTTACCGAGCCGCTTGCGTAGCACGAAGATGACGCCCCCAGGTTCACGACCTGTGCGAACCCAAAGAAGCTGGCCCTTCGTCCACGACATGCCACATCTCCGGCGAAGGAATACGACTGGGTTAGATCAGACGGCGAGGCGCTTACGGCCCCGACGGCGGCGGCGGTTGAGGACCGCGCGGCCACCCGGAGTCTGCATGCGCTTACGGAATCCGTGCTTGTTCTTCCGGCGTCGACGACTGGGTTGGTAGGTACGCTTCACAGGATGTGAACCTTATCAGTGGTAAACAGGGGAGATCCGGCGGATGGGCCGGACTGAAACCAAGGAAAGTAGTCTCTTTTCTACAGACTGTCAATTTATCCAAGCCCCCTGTGCAGCATCCACTTGCGCTTGACTGCCCTCGCCCTCTTTGGCTCTGGCTTCTTGACGACCTGCTGGGAGATCCATACCCTAGCGCGCCCTTCAGACCCGTGTGACCATCATCCTATCTTCACCCCATCCGTTGATGGTTTCGCGACGCCTGATTTCGTCTTTACGACCTCCCCTCCCCTCGGTCGGTACATCATGTCGCAGGATGCGCAAGAGTTGTGGGCCCAGTGCCTGCTCAACATCGAGCGGCGCGTTCGCGCCCAGAGCTTCAACACTTGGTTTCGCCCAACCACGGCCCGCCAATTCAACGCCGAACTTCTTGAAATTGAAGTGTCCAGTTCCTACTTCGCCCATTTTGTTGAGAGCAATTATCTGTCCCTGATCGTCTCTGTCGTTGACGAAGAAACGCGGCTCTCACCCCAGGTTAGTTTTGTTGTTGCCCATGAGACCGGGCCAATGACACGACCTGAGGCAGCATCGGCAATAGAACCGGCCACGCAAACTTCAGAACGGGTCGTTGAGTCGGCCCCTCCAGCTGCCCCGTCTCGCCCGATTTTCGACACGGCCGTTGCCGCTACCAACAATGGGCCCCTCTCCCATGTCCCACTCAATGAGCGTTATCTATTCGAGATGTTTGTTGTAGGAGAGGGCAACCGGTTCGCCCATGCTGCCTCTCAAGCGGTGGCACAATCACCAGGCAAAACCCAGTTCAATCCATTGGTGATCTATGGTGGCGTCGGCCTCGGCAAGACCCATCTGCTGCAGGCCATAGGCCACCATGCTTTGGCCACCGAAACAGGCCTCAAGGTCGTCTACGTTCCCTCTGAGAAGTTTATGAGTGACTTCATCGAGTCTCTGCGGAAACAGAACGCTGCCGAATTCCAACACCTGTACCGTTCGGCCGATATCCTGCTCGTCGATGATATCCAGTTCCTGATTCGCGGCGAACACACCCAGAACGAGTTCTTCCACACCTTCAATACCTTACACCAGAGTGGCAAACAGATCGTCATGACCTGTGACAGCCCTCCTGGTGAATTGGAAGGCCTCGAGGAACGCCTCATCTCCCGGTTCCAGTGGGGATTGGTTACCAGTATTGAAGCTCCGGACCTGGAAACCCGTATTGCCATTCTACAAAAGAAAGCAGAAATCAACGGTATTCTCCTACCGGACGATGTCGCAACATTCCTGGGAAACTACATCAGTTCCAACATCCGCGAGCTCGAGGGCGCGCTGAACCATATTATGGCCTACTGCGCTGTCAATCAGGCGGAATTGAGTGTTGATGCTGCGCGGAGAATCGTCAAGGAACGCAGCACACAGCAACGCTCACATCTGTCTATTGAGGGCATCCAGAAGATGGTTGCCAACCATTTTGACCTTACCCCGGAACTACTCATCGGCAAGACACGTAAACAGGATGTCTCCTCCCCCCGCCAGATCGCCATGTATCTGGCCAAACGCCACACAAAAAGTCCCCTCAAGATTATCGGCCTACACTTCGGCAACCGGGATCACAGCACGGTCGTCCACGCAGTCCAGACCGTGGACAGAAAATGTCGAGAGGATCCCGCATTTGCCCGTGTCGTCGCCTCACTTTCTGACGAAATCAAGCAGCAGGAATCCCACTGAACCAGAGCTGCTCAAGCTATCCACAACACAGCGAAAATTGCTGTTGAAACACGCCGCTAACTCTGTGGATAGTACTGTGGATAAGTCAAATTTCGTCCTTCGCTGTTGAAAGCGGTTGGCAACCACAAAACTCTTTCCGTTTATCCACTGGCTATATCGCTAACAAGGGGCTTTTTCGTTAAACGGCAACGTCAACAAACATAATACCTTACCTCCACTTCCCTTAATGAGAATCTACACTTATCAACATACCCACAGCACTACTAGTACAAGTATCTGATTCAACCTCTTGAGAGACTTATCTAAAAGCACTAGTACAGCTGTGGACAAAAGCCGTCCTCAGCCTTGGCCAGAGGCACCGTGTAGGCCGTCTCAGCGTTTGACATGCCATACCGATAAACCTATAATTGGAAGATTATGAAGGGCTGCGGCCTATTAGATTTTGGCACCCGGCAAACAGACCTGGGGACCTCTCCCCGGTGGCTCATTTTACATTGCCCGTTCGAGAGCGGTCCACCGGTACTTTGGTGGGCCCACCCCAACAGACTCTGCCACAGAACACGCCGTTAGCCGTGCGCCAGATCCAGGTGGACTCACTATGAAATTGACCCTTGATCGAAATGAACTCTGGCGGGGCCTGAATACGGTCCTGGACGCGGTCGCCAGCAAACCCGCACAGCCAGTACTGGCCAACGTGTTGCTGGAGGCAGACGGGGATCACCTGACGCTCTCCGCAACAGACCTGGATCTGTCAATTCGCACACGGGTTGTGGCGACCGTCGAGGTTCCTGGTCGCCTAATGGTGCCAGCAAAGACGTTGTCTGGCATTGTCAGGGAATGGCCGGACGCGGTCCTGAGTCTGTCCTTGGAAGATGGTCGCGTCGTACTGTCAGGGCGACTCGGTCCCACAAGTGGGGAAGGGCGTTATTCACTCTCGGCGACATCCCCGGATGAATTTCCTGAAATACCAGAAACGCTGGAAGGCCTGACCCTGCCATTCGGAAAGGGCTCGGGACTTGACGGTGCCCTGTTACGCACCATGATCGAAAAGACCAGTTTCGCGGTATCTCGTGACGAGACCCGCCCGGTGCTCAATGGAGTACTCTGGCGGATTGAGCCTGAGTTGATGGTAATGGTCGCGACGGATGGAAGTCGTCTCGCAGAATTCCGCAAGACCTGGGAATCTGGGCAGGGGATTCAGGGATCGGCCGAGGTTATTTTGCCTCCACAGGCGTGCCATGAACTGGCAAAATTGCTCGAAGATCCTGACAGCCTTACACAAGTGGTACTTGGCGAGAGCCAGGTAATGTTTCAGATCGGGGACACGCAGTTGCTTTCACGACTGATCGAGGGCCCCTACGTCGACTATGAACAGGTTGTCCCCAGGGATAATGACAAGCGGATGACCATTCCGGTGGACCAACTGTTGCCCGCTCTACGCCGCGTGTCCATCCTCTCCAGCTCATATACGCACCAAGTTCGCCTGCAACTAAAAGAGGCGATGGTTGAGATGACCACCTCCAGTCAGGAACTCGGCGGTGAGGCGCGCGAGGTAATCCCCGCAGACTATCGATCGGATGAAATCGAGGTCGCGTACAACGCGCATTACCTGATGGAAATCCTGCGAAAACTGGGTTCGGAGGAAGTCATCCTCGACCTGCGTGACTCCGTTACCGCCGCCGTAGTGCGACCAGCCGAACAACTCGACGGCGAAGATTCCTACTACCTGCTCATGCCGATGCGGCCGAGCGCCTGAGGCCCGGTCGGGCCAGTTGGCGCGGTGAGGAGTGCGTATCTGCCAGCTCCAGCTTCGCCCGTTTCGCAATTTCGACCACCTTGACCTCGATCTTGGGGCCGGCGGGGCCCTGATCATCGGCGACAACGGCCGCGGGAAGAGCAATATTCTGGAAGCGATTTCCTATCTATCTCTTGGCAAGTCCATTCGGGGAGCCCGTGATCAGCAGGCCATCCCCCACAACGGTACTTGGTTCGATATCCGCGGTATGTGGGACGATGGGAAGCGGCAACATCAGGCACGTGTGTTCTACAGTGCCGAGGAGGGCAAGCGTGTCTTTCTTGACGGAGCCCCCCTGCAGCGCGTGTCAGAACTGGTGAGCCAGTTCAACACCGTGCATTTTGCTCCAGAAGACGTTGCACTGGTGCTACAATTCAGCGCTCAGCGTCGACGCTTGCTCGACATTCTCATTTCCCAGGCATACAGCACCTATCTGCAGAACCTGCAACGCTACGGACGCGTGTTGACGCAGCGGAATCACTTCCTCCGCCAATTGGGCCAACGGCGCGCCGATGCCGCCGAAGCGGATGTCTGGGCCAATCAACTGGCAGAGCCGGGGGCTGCCATCCGCCGCTCACGTCTGGAGGCCCTCGTTGAGCTCGCACCAACTTTGACAAGCTGCTACAGCGGCTTTTCTACCGGTCGCGAACAGGCCGGTATCAGATACCAGGACGCCGAACTTCCCGCAACGGTCGCGGCGATCCCGTCCACAGATGAACTCCGCACGATATTCCTGCAGCAACTGCACGCGGAGCCGGTCAAAGAACAACGGGCGGGTTACACGCTGGCCGGCCCACACCGCGACTCGTTTGGTTTCACGCTCGACGGAGAGTCAGCAGAAACCTACGGCTCTCAGGGTCAGCTGAAGAGCATTCTCCTGTCCTGGAAGATGGCCGAATCGCGCTACCTCGAGACGCGCAGCGGGCATCAGCCAGTGCTGCTTTTTGATGATGTGTTTTCTGAGCTCGACGAGATGCGCGCGCAGCAATTGCTGACCCTGGCGGAAGAATTCGATCAGGTGATCCTGACGGCGCCAAGAAACCCGGGTGATGACATCCCGTCGCACTATCAGCGCATCGAGCTGACCCATTGAATATTGAACGGCCGCGCCCCAAGGGTCCCGGGCCATTGCCACGTATGGCCGTCACCGATGAGCAAGCACGAGTTGTTGGTACACTCATTGACGGCGTCCTGCAGGATCTTGGAATTGCCGATCGGGTGCGCGACGCACAAGCATTGTTGGCCTGGGAGGACATCGCAGGACCCCGATTGGCGGAACGCGCCCGCGCCATCCGGGTGCATCGTGGCAAACTTGAGTTGGCTGTGCCGTCCGGAGTCTGGCGCACGCACCTGAGTTTTTCCAAAAGGCAGCTGCTGCAACGACTCAACGCTGTACTGGGACGCACCGTCATACGGGACCTGGTATTCGTCAACCCCACGGCCGAACGCGGCCGGGTGGATCGATAACGGAAGAGGAACACATACGTGACTGAACCCCGCGCGACAGAGACAACCGCCAACAAGCCGGATGACTACGGCTCCGACGCCATCCAGGTACTGAAAGGCCTGGAGGGGGTTCGCAAGCGCCCGGCCATGTACATCGGTGACACGGGTGAGAACGGGCTCCATGAGCTGGTCAAGGAAATCGTCAACAACAGCGTCGACGAAGCCATGGCTGGCCGCTGCACCCGCATCGACGTTACCGTCCTGGCCGACGGCTCTGTTACCATCGAGGATGACGGCCATGGCATCCCAACTGGCATGCATGAAGGAGAAGGCAAGTCCGGAGTAGAAGTTGTCATGACCATGCTGCATGCGGGTGGCAAATTCGACAAGAAAGCCTATCAGGTCTCCGGTGGACTTCACGGCGTCGGCGGCTCCGTCGTCAACGCACTGTCGGCATGGCTCGAGGTCGAGGTGCGGCAAAATGGCAAGGTCTACCGGCAGAAGTATGCGCGAGGAATTCCGCAGACCGAACTGGATATCATTGGCGAAACCGAAACCACTGGCACGATCATTCGGTTTATGCCGGATGCCGACATCTTCGAGACTATCATCTTCGACTCCGAACTGATCTCGCATCGTCTGCGGGAATTGGCCTTTCTCAACAAGGGCCTTGAGATCAGGGCCAACGACGAACGGTCAGGCAAAGCCGACATCTATCACTTCGAGGGGGGCGTGGTGCAGTTCGTCGCCTTTCTGAATGAGGGTCGCAATTGCCTGCACGCGGATCCGATCTACCTGGAAGGCAACCGCGACGGCGTCAGTGTGGAAATCGCCATGCAGTACAATGACTCGTACCAGGAGTCGGTCTTCACGTATGCCAACAACATTAAGACCGTAGAGGGTGGCACACATCTGGTGGGTTTCCGCGCTGCCCTGACGACGACGATCAACAGTTATGCAACGCGCGAGGACTTGCTCAAGAGTGTCAAATTTGTGCTGTCCGGAGAAGACGCCCGCGAGGGACTGACTGCGGTGGTCAGCGTGAAACTGCCGGAGCCGCAGTTCGAAGGTCAGACAAAGTCCAAGCTCGGCAACAGTGACGTCAAAGGCCTCGTGCAGTCCCTGACATCCGAAGCCCTGAGCATGTATCTGGAAGAACACCCGGACTTGGCCAAGCGGGTGATCAACAAGATCATCGAAGCCGGTCGAGCTCGGGATGCCGCCCGCAAGGCGCGTGAACTCACACGCCGTAAGGGCGTGCTTGACGGCGCCTCCTTGCCTGGCAAGTTGGCGGACTGCTCGAGTCGAGATCGTGAAGAGACCGAGATCTATCTGGTAGAGGGTGACTCCGCCGGTGGCTCCGCCGCCCAGGCTCGCGATCAGAAGTTTCAGGCGGTGCTGCCGATGTTTGGCAAGATGCTCAATGTCGAAAGGGTTCGTATCGATCGCGTTCTCGGCAACGACAAACTTCTGCCATTGATCGCGGCTCTCGGCGTTGGCATCGGCGAGGATTTCAATCTCGAAAAATTGCGCTATGGTAAGGTCATCATCATGGCCGATGCAGACGTCGACGGGGCGCACATTCGCACCTTGTTGATGACATTTTTCTTCCGCTATCTGCGGCAGATCATTTCCGAAGGCAAACTCTACCTGGCGCAGCCGCCCCTGTTTCTGGTCAAGCGCGGCAAGCGCGAAAGATATGCCTTCAGCGAAGCTGAACGCGATGAGTACATCGCCGACTTCAAGGGCGACGGCGACGCGCGAGGCATCATGGTGCAGCGCTACAAGGGCCTCGGAGAAATGAATCCCGAACAATTGTGGGAGACAACGATGAATCCCGAGACGCGCACATTGCTGCACGTCAATATTGACGACGCTGTCGAGGCCGAGCACATGTTCACACTACTGATGGGTGAACATGTCGAACCCCGACGTGCGTTCATTGAAAAAAACGCTCTGTCGGTAAAGTTCCTGGACGTCTAGCGCACGAATCCCTGCCAACCCGAGACATCTGACAAAAACCCAATGCTCGAACAACGAGACCCCCGCATTATCCCAGTGAAGGTGCAGGACGAACTCAAGACGGCCTACCTCGCGTACGCCATGAGTTCCATTACAGCACGTGCGCTGCCCGACGTAAGAGATGGTCTCAAGCCATCCCAACGGCGCATCCTTGTAGCCATGCACGATCTCAACCTGGCGCCGGGTCGTGGCTTCCGCAAGTGTGCCAAGATCGCCGGAGACACATCGGGTAACTACCACCCGCACGGTGAAGCCATCGTCTACCCGACGCTGGTACATATGGCGCAGAACTTCCGCCTTCGATACCCCCTCGTCGATGGTCAGGGAAACTTCGGTTCCATTGATGGCTACCCGCCGGCGGCCATGCGCTACACGGAAGCACGCATGAGTCACGCTGCCGTCGAAATGCTCGCCGAGATCGACCGCGACACAGTTGATCTGGTGCAGAACTACGATGAGACGCGGACCGAGCCCCAGGTCTTGCCCGCGCGTTTCCCGAACTTGCTGTGTAACGGTTCGGTGGGTATTTCCGTTGCCTACGCGACCAAGCTGCCACCCCACAACGTGACGGAAATCTGTGACGCGTTGACGGCTCTCATCGATGACTCCGACATCGATATTGATGCATTGATGGAGCACGTGAAGGCGCCTGACTTCCCGACGGGCGGTGTCATCTATGGCATGAGCGGCGTAAACCGCGCCTACCGTACGGGCAGCGGCATCATCAAGCTGCGTTCGCGTACCCACGTGGAAGAACAACGTGATGGGCGTGAACAGATTGTCGTCACGGAGATCCCGTACCTCGTTGACAAGTCAACACTACTGGAGAAGATGGCGGCGCTGGTGCGTGGCAAGACCATCGAGGACATCTCCAACATCCGCGACGAGTCCGGGCGCGACGGCCTGCGCATTGTCATCGAGTTGAAGCGCAATGCGCAGCATGAGGTCGTGCTCAATCAGTTGTTCACGCATTCCATGCTGCAGTTCAGTTTTGGTGTCAACGCGATCGCCATCGTTGACGGCCGTCCGGAGACGCTGAATCTCAAACAGTTGCTCGAACACTACGTGGCGCACCGACACGAGGTCGTACTGCGGCGCACCCGCTTTGATCTGGGTAAAGCCGAAGCTCGAGCCCACGTGTTGGAGGGCCTGCGCATCGCGCTGGACAACATCGACGCCATCATCCAGTTGATCCGCGCTTCGGCCAATCCCGAGGAAGCTCGCGGCAGCCTGATGGAGGCCTTCGCCTTGTCCGAAATCCAGGCCAACGCGATCCTGGCGATGGCCCTGCAACGGCTCACGGGACTTGAGCGTGAGAAGATTGAGGACGAGTACAACGAATTGATGACGCTCATCGAGCACCTGCGGGCGGTGCTCGAGAGCCACGACATGCAGATGCAGATCATCAAGGATGAAGTTGCCGACATCCGGACGAAATTCGGCGATGCGCGCCGCACTGAGATCGTCTACTCCACAGAAGAATTCGACATGGAGGATCTCATTGCACGCGAGGACATGGTCGTCACCATTTCCCGCACCGGATATATCAAGCGCATGGCCCCGCGGGTATACCGTACACAGGCTCGCGGCGGTCGTGGTGTCACGGGCATGCGCACAAAGGATGAGGACTTCGTCGAGCGGCTGTTTATTGCCAATACACACTCGTACATCCTCTTCCTCACAGCCCGGGGCCAATGTCACTGGCTGAAGGTGTACCGCATACCGGAGGCAGATCGTACGGCCCGCGGCAGGCCCCTGGTCAACCTCGTCAAGATCGACGAGGGTGATGAGATCCGTGCCGTTGTCGCCGTCGATGAGTTCACAGACGACAAGTATCTGTTCACGACTACACGCCGGGGAATCGTCAAGAAGACGGTGTTGTCTGCCTATGGCAATATCCGCCGGGATGGCATCATCGCCCTGAAGATTCTTGAGGGGGACGATCTGATCGGCGCCGGCATCGTCGAACCTGGCCAGGACATCCTGCTGGCCACGCGCAATGGTCAGGCGGTGCGTTTTGCCGAAGACAACGTGCGCTCCATGGGTCGTGTGTCCACAGGAGTGAAGGGTGTCAACCTACGAGGTACCGACGAAGCGGTGGAGATGGTCGTTCTCACCGGCGAGGGTTCGCTGTTGACGGTGTGCGAAAATGGCTTTGGCAAACGCACGCAAGTCACTGAATACCCCAAACGGAGCCGCGGTACGATGGGTGTCATCGACATCAAGGTTTCTGAGCGCAACGGTCCCGTCGTCTCCTGCAAACTTGTGGAGGATGACGATGAGGTCATGATGGTGACGCAGAATGGCATCATGATCCGCACGCCAGTGTCCGGTATCAGCTGCATCGGGCGCAACACCCAGGGCGTGAGGTTGATCAACGTCGACAGCGGCGATCGCGTCATCGACATGACGCCCGTGGTGAAAGAGGAAGAGGTCCCCGAGGAAGCCGGCGAGGAAGAAGCAGGCGAGGAAACCGGGACGGCACGTACGGCCCCTGTTACGGCCCCAGTTACGGCAATGTCGCCAGAGCCGGCGCAAGAGCTGGAAGAAGAAGATGACGACGGGGCTGAGCCGGAGTCTGCCACGTCGGACGACGACGACTTCAACGAGTAAGGGAGCTGTGAACGGCCTCTAATTTGTACTTGTATACCGTTGGAAATTCTGGCAGTTACCGGGATTTCTGCCGACAGCTTCGCCGTTGACGCTCACGGGCGTGGGGGATATATTCAGCCGAGCGGAAGCGTCGGCAGCCAACGAGATTCGCAACGGCGAGTTCAGGAGTCTGGGTTTCAGGAGTCTGGGTTTCAGGGTCTGGAGGGCTAGACCTAATTGGTAAGGCAGCGGTCTTGAAAACCGCCGGGCTCACGCCCTTGTGGGTTCGAGTCCCACGCCCTCCGCCAGTACCAAAGCCCGTGTGAAAGTAGTGGAGAGGTGACCGAGTGGCCGAAGGTGGCAGCCTGCTAAGCTGTTGTATGGGGTAACCTGTACCGAGGGTTCGAATCCCTCCCTCTCCGCCAGTTTTTGATGCCCCCTCGTTCAATGGTAGGACACGTGCCTCTGGAGCACGCTATCGGGGTTCGAATCCCTGGGGGGCAGCCACAACCAAGCGCCCCTGAAGCCGCATGCTTCGGGGGCGTTTGGCGTTCTGCCGGCGCCATTGTGAGACCATCCACCATCGGTACATTCGACGCTCATACAAACGCACATCGGTGCCTACCCTATGATTCTCAAGGAGTTTGAAATGAAGCGTGTCCTTCGCCTTGCGGCGCTCCCCGTCATCCTGCTGTTGGCGGGCGGCGCCGATGCCGAGACCTACACCATTGATGCAACCCACTCAGCTGTTGATTTCAGCATTCGGCACATGGTGGGCCGCACCAAGGGACGCTTCAGCGATTTTGCGGGTACGGTCATGTACGATGCGGCCAAGCCCGGGCAAACCAAAGTGTCGGGCACGATCCAGGATGCCAGCATCAACACCGACAACGAGAAGCGTGATGGCCACTTGCGCACCGAAGACTTCTTCTTTGCCGACAAGCATCCGACCATCACCTTCGAGTCGACGAAGGTAGAAAAAAAGAGTGACACCCTGCTCCATGTCACTGGCACTCTGACGATGCGGGGGGTGAGCAAGACCATTACTCTGCCCGTAGAGATTCTCGGCACCGCGATCAACCCGAAGAGCCAGAAGAAACAGATCGGACTGGCCACCGAAATCGTGCTGCAACGCTCCGAGTTCGGCGTCGATCACTGGAGCGATGCGGCAGGTGTCGTGGGGGACGAGGTCAAGATCGAGGTGCTGATTGAGGCCAACGCCGGCTAGCCGGCCGTCCATTCCGACAACAACTCAGGCCACCGTCGGTAGGCCCGACGGTGGCCCTTTCTGTTACCGCGGAATCGGCCAAAACGGTTGTAACTGCCTGAGTACGTTGACAATTGCGCCAACTGCCGCTATCGTCCTGCCACTGTGATACGGCACCGTTCGGACACTACTATGGCATGGGCTCTGATGTCGCCGGCCCTTCTGGTCCTGGGCCTCTTCGGCATCTTCCCCATCGGCTACGCTTTCTATGTCAGCCTGCATCGCTGGCGGATCAAGAAAGAGTCGATTGTTGGGTTTCGGCACTACGCCAAGGCCATCGGCGATCCCGTCTGGCTGCTGACGCTGGTCATCGGCATCGGACTGCTGGTGTTGGCCAGGCCCGTGCGATCCCGAGGCAACGACGTCGTCCACCGACTTGGCAGCCTGGGGCTTTTGCTGGCGGGAACCGTCACCGGCATCGTTGGCTTCGTGGGTATGTCACAGACGGGTGATCCGCGTCTGTTCAATGGCTTCAAGGTGACATTGTTCTATGCCCTGGGCACGATCCCTTTCGAGGTCGCCGGGGCGATGCTGCTGTCGTACCTGCTGTTCCGTATTCTGACGGCACGCGGCTTCTTCCGCATCCTGTACTTCCTGCCCTACATCACGCCCATGATCGCCACGGCCGTGGTATTTCGCACCATCTTCAGCCCCAACCCAGGGTCATTGGCCAATCGGTTCTGGGGCATGTTCGGCGTCGCCGACCAGCGTTGGCTGCACGAAAGCCGCACGATTCCCGCCCTGATATTGCAGGGACTGGGTGGCGGCGGATATCCGGACTGGATCGACACGGCTTTTCCGAGTCTTGCCCTCGTCTGCATCGTGCTCTACAACATCTGGGTCTACATCGGCTACGACACGGTGATCCTGCTGGCTGGTCTCAGCGCCATTCCGCCGCACTACTTTGAAGCTGCCGCCATCGATGGCGCCAGCCATTGGCAGCAGTTCCGCCACGTCACGTTGCCGCTGATTTCGCCAGCGCTGTTCTTCATCAGCCTTGTTGCCGTCATCGGCACGTTCAAAGCGTTCAATCACATCTACATCATGCGCACCCCCGGTGCGCAGGATTCGGTGGATGTTGTGAGCGTACTGATTTTCGATCAGATCTATCAGTACCACACCGCCGGCTACGCCTCGGCGCTGGCCCTCATTCTCTTTGTCGCCATCCTGCTGCTGACGGTCGTGCAGAATCGGGTCCTTGGGCGACGCGTGTTCTACGGAGATTGACCGTGCCGCACCCATCCAGGCGCCATGCCCAACTGTCGCAGGCATTGACCTACGCCGGTCTCACCATAGCCGGACTGGCGGCGGCCTTTCCCTTCGCATGGATGCTACTCTCCTCATTCATGACACGAGGCGAAACGCTGCGCCGCGTGTTCATACCCGATACCGTCCAGTGGGAGAACTATGTAGTGGCGTGGAGTGAGGAGGATTTTGGCCTGTACTTTGAGAACTCGCTGTGGATTCCCTTCCTCGTGGTGGGCGGTACGCTGTTGTTTTCGCTGATGACGGCCTATCCACTGGCGCGCATGGATTTTCGCGGC
>ERZ890510.1016-NODE-1016-length-19841-cov-7.237491_pt1 | contig 19841 bp, 19 predicted proteins | sample MGYA00521265_ERZ890510 | MGnify/ENA primary metagenome ERZ890510 (study PRJEB32303, sample SAMEA104408624) | aquatic metagenome | biome: Brackish water; feature: Chemocline; material: water | place: Baltic Sea | collected 2014-10-26T21:54:00 | depth 110 m ...
TCATGGTGGCACTCACACTCTGGAACGCGGGCCACAGGGCCGCGGCTCCGGGAAGCAACGCCCACGCCCAGCCCATAAAGTACCCGACAGCACCGGCAGCGATGAGAAGAAGCAACGTGGCCCCGGCCTTGCGCCGCGCGCCGGCCCTGAACTCGGCCGAGGTCTTGCCGCTCTCCGCCATCTTCGCCGCCAAGGCGTCATGCCAGCCCATCGGCATCCTTTCCGGTCTGAAGCGATTTACTGGGGGGGTACCGATCGACGCTCCCGGACATTGCTATGCAATGTCCTGCCGCTCCTCGGCCAAGCGAAGCTTGGCCACATGCTCGGCCAGATGCCGATGGAAATGTCCGATCGCCTGCTCGTAGTGGCCGAAGGTGAAATGCGTGTTGGCGTTCGAGGCGAGGCCGGCCTGGATGGCGCAGGCGGCGGCGCGGTCCTCGGTCAGGCCGGCGTCCTGCACGAAGCTGGCATCGCGCCGGGCCTCCTCGATGTCGAGCGGCTGGCCATTCTTGATCCGGGGCGCGAGCTGGTAGACCACCCAATGCGTCTCGGTGGGCGACACCGGCTCCAGGATGATCAGCATGGCGTGGCTCGAGAGGAAGCTCACGTGGGTATTGGGGAAGAGCTGGTGCACGTCGGTGATGCGGCCCTGGGTGCTCCATTGCTCGCGTGGCTGCTGGCGCAGCTTCTCGATCCTGCGGAAGGGAAAGACGATGCGCGAGTTGCGGCCGGCGAGTTCGACCACGTTCAGATTGTCGTAGCCGTAGGGATAGAAGCTTTGATTATGCAGCGCCTTGATGTGATAGCCCTCCATCGAGGTCTCGGCGATCAGTTTCCAGTTGGCGCGGTCGTCGAATTCCAGCCTGTTGAACAGCACCCAGTCGGCCGGCAGCAGATCGGGCACGTCGGGCAGCGCGCCGTCGGACAGCGCGGCGTCCTGCGTCACGAAGACGAGTCCGCCCTTTTCGTGCACCGTGACCGGCACCAGCCCGTGCGCGTTTTTGTCGAGGCCGGGGAAACCCTCCTCGCCCGGGATGTGGCGCAGGCTGCCGTCGAGCCCGTAGGTCCAGGCGTGGTAGGGGCAGGCGAAGGCGCGCACACAGCCCTCGCCGTCGGCCACCTTCATGCCGCGGTGGCGGCAGGCGTTGCGGAAGCCGCGCACGATGCCGTCGGTGCCGCGCACCACCAGCAGCGGCGTGCCGACCGAGGTGCGGGCGATGAAGGCGCCGGGCTCGGCCACGGCGGCGGAGGGACAGAAGGCCATCGGCACGCGGCGCAGCACCTCGAGCTCGGCGGCAAAGCGCTCGGGCGAGGTGTAGTTGACGGCGGGTTCGCGCCACACGGTCGTGCCCTTGTCGGTCGACTGGCCGTCGACATGGGCCAGGATGCGGTCGACCAGATCGTGATCGTTGAGGAGGGCGGGCATGGGGGACTTTCGTTATGCGGGATCGAAGGACTTGAGATCGGGCTGTAGGTAGCACCGTTCGACGCTCCCGGTGAAGCTACGCTTGGCGGCTTGTAAACAAGCCGCGGCCTGACGCTAACTGGCCGAGCCTTCGGCTCGGCCACGCACCGCCCTCGCCACTTCGCCCCAGCGGTCGAGCACCTTCGGATCGACGTCGCGCCAGTGCGAGGCGAGGTAGATGACGAGGCGCGAGGCGATGCCGCGATAGCGCTCGATCATGCGGTCCGCGACGTCGTCCCAGCGCGCCACCACGGCGAACTGATCGAGGATCTCCTCGGTGATCAGGGCTTGGCTTTGCGCCTCGTCGCCCGAGCGCAGGCAGTCGCGCAACCTGTCGCGCAGGCCGGTGTGGCCGAGGTCGTCGAACTGGAAGGCATAGTTCGGTGTGGCGCCATAGAAGGCGAGCGTCGTCTTGGCCTCGCGGATCGGCTGGGCGCGCTCCTCGGGCGTGTCGCCCGCCGCCACGATGACCGGGATGATCTTGTCGACCGTCGCGGGGTCGCGGCCGGCCCGCGCCGCGCCCTCGGCCAGGCCCGGCAACAGGCGGTTTTTGATGTAGTGCATGGAATGCATGGGGTGGACGTGCACGCCGTCGGCGACCTCGCCCGCCACGCGCACCATGATCGGGCCGACCGCCGAGATGTCGACCTTGACGTCCTCCCAGTCGTGCCGCGCCGGGGTCCATTGCTCGGTAAGCAGGCTCAGCTTGTAGTAAGGGCCGTCATGCTGCAGCGGGCCGTCGCGGCGGAAAGCCCTTAGGCAGGCCTTTACCGCCAGCACGTAGTCCTTCATCTGCGGCGCCGGTCTGTCGAAGGTGCCGGCGTAGCGCCTCTGGATGTGCGCCTTCACCTGGCTGCCGAGGCCGAGGCGGAACCGGCCCCTTGTGTTGTGCGCCAGCTCCCAGGCGATCTGGGCGCTGACCATCGGGCTGCGGGCAAAGGCGATGGCGATGCCGGTCGAGAAATGGAGCGCGGGCGCCGCCGTCGCCGCGGCGGCGATGTTCATCCACGGCACCTGGTGGCCTTCGGTGAACAGCATGCCGGAAAAGCCCGCCGCCTCGGCACGCCGGGCGAGTGCGGCCGCCTGGTCCCAGGTGGTGGCGCGCGTCATGATGTCGAATTCCATCGTCTCCTCCGCCCAAAGCTCAAGCTGTCGGACGCTAACACGACGGCCAACACCGGCGACAAAGGTTCATTGGAGGAGACCCGTCCCATGTCCCCATCCGACAGACCCCATCCAACATCACCGAGTTCAACGCGGCGGTCGCCGTTGTCCGGGGACAGGCGGACCATGGTTCCTTATGCGGGCCTCGCTTTGCAATGTGACAATGCCTCAGCGTACGCCTCCACACGTGCCGATATGTGTCCGCCATTTGTTCTTAGCCGCAGGAGTTGTGCCGGCTTGCTGCCGGTCGTACACTTCACCTACGAAGAATGCGCCCTTCTCGAGAGGCAGAGATGAGACGACTCTTCCTTTTTTCGGCATGCGCACTGGTATTGGTCACCGCGGGCGCTGCGGCTGTGGCGCAAGCGCCGCCGCCCCATTATCCGGGAACGGTTTGCTATACGCCGGCGTTTTGGTGCTGGTCCCCCCGTCCCGGCCGGGTCGGCGACAAATGCGCCTGCCCCAGCCCCAAGGGATGGATCGGCGGTGTGCTCGGATGAGCGAAGAGCCTACAGATGCCGTCGAGCAACTGGTCGCCGACGCCGAACAGGTCGTCGCTGTCGCCGTAAGACTAGGACGGCTCAAGGATCACGCCATCCTGTCGGATCTGAATCGGGTCAAATTCCGTCCGGCCGGCACAGCCCCCGACCCCGAGAGCGTTGTTGCTCTCCAGACCTCTTTGAATGTCGCGGTCAATGATATCGCGCCCATCTCGGTGCGCGATCTGCGTTCCGGATGGAGTCCCTTTATCACGAAAAAGACAGGGGGCAGCGTGATCTGCATGGGACTGTTTGCGATCGTTCTGATGTGCGTCACGGCCTACATGACATTGCTCTACAATCGTGTGTCGCTCGTTCACACTAATCTTGTCGAACTGCAATCCGCCCGCGCCCCGGAGCAAACAACGCGGCTGTACAACCTGTTCAAGAAGAACGAAGGAGACATGCGCGATGCCCTTCGGCGAGGTGATCGCGATCTCGTTACCGAGGTCTTCTACAAGAACCTGTTCGACCTGCAGAGCACCTACGAGCGCCTGGAGGCCTCCGTTTCGCTGGCGCCGCAGGTCACCGACGAGGCGGCGATCTTTCAGAGGCTGCAGGAACGTCTGGAATCGATCGTGCGATGGGCATCCGGCGCAAGCGACAGGGCCGACCCCGCGGCTGCGGCCGTACAGGAAGAGATCGAGAAACTATCGAGAAACTACGGCAGAATCGGCGTCGGGCCCGCATTAGCCGGCCCAGGCCCGGCTGCAGGTTCCTTGCCGACCGATCCCCCGGACAAGAATGCGGTCGAGGCGTTCTTCTCCAGCCTCACGCAATTCGTCAATATGATCGGGTTGCCCAGGGCGGATCCTCGGGCCGGTGTGCCCTTGTACGACGCGATTTTCCGGTTGCGAGAAGCCCTGAACAGCATCGGATTGTGGTATCTACCTGCCTTGTACGGGATGTTGGGGTCGGTCGTTTTCTATATGCGACGCTTTCTCGATCCCAATGTTCCTAATCCGCCCTGGATCAACACGGCGTACCGGATCTTTCTCGGGGCCTTTGCAGGAATCATCGTTGTCTGGTTCTGGGCGCCGACTCCCCACAAGGGAGGGGAGATGACATTTTCGAACCTGTCGTCCTTCGCCGTGGCCTTTCTCGTCGGCTTCAGTATTGAGATCTTCTTTCAGGCGATGGACAGGTTGGTCACGAACATCGGTCAGGCGGTCAGCAAGTCCTAAACGTTCCGGCGGAATGCTTCACCGATGCGCCGAGCGATGACTTGGCCAACCTTTGACTTGGCCGGTGGCTGGACTGCTCTCGCGCCCCATGATCGGGCCGACCGCCGAGATATCGATCTTGATGTCCTCCCAGTTGTGCCGGACCGAGGCCCATCGCTCGCCGAGCGGGCTCAGCTTGTAGTAGCGGCCGTCACGCTGCAGCGGGCCCTCGCGCCGGAAGGCCGCGAGGCCGGCATTCACCGCCAGCACTTAATCCTTCATCTGCAGCGCCGGCTTGTCGAAGGTGCCGGTGTAGGCCTTTGGATGTGCGCCTTCACCTGGCTGCCGAGGCCGAGACGGCGATGTTCATCCACCGCACCTGGTGGCCTTCGGTGAACAGCATGCCGGAAAAGCCCGCCGCCTCGGCGCGCCGGGCGAGTGGGGCCGCCTGGTCCCAGGTGGTAGCCCGCGTCATGACGTCGAATTCCATCGTCTCCTCCGCCCAAAGCTCAAGCTGTCGGAGGCTAGCACGACCCATTACACTGGCGGCCAGCGCCCATTGGAGGAGACCCCGATATGCCTGCATCCGATATCGCCTACACGCCGATCCTGCCCGAAGGCTGGCCGAGGCCGCGCGGCTTCTCCCATGCCGTGGTCGCCACCGGCACCCGGAGCGTGCGCATCGCGGGCCAGATCGGCCGCGCACCTGGCGAAATCCATATCGCCGCCGGTACCGACGCCGGGACGCAGTGGCGGGTGGCGCTCGGCAATGTCGTGACGGTGCTGAAGGCGGCGGGCGGCGAGCCGCAGCACCTGGTGGCGCTGCGCGCCTATGTGACCGACATCGCCGAGTTCAATGCCGCGGGTGCGGCCATCGGGGCGGCGTGGGGGCAGACGCTGGGCAAGCACTTCCCGGCGATGACGCTGGTCCAGGTCTCGGCCTTGATCGATCCCCATGCCAAGGTCGAGATCGAGGCCGACGCGGTCTTGCCGTAGGGGTGGCGGCGGCGGAAAGCCGTTGTGTGGTCCCGGCGAACTCCTAGGATGAATCCAGGGAGGGCTGCAAAATGAAGAAGACCACGAAGGCCGGGAAGACCAGGAAAGCGACGAAGACGGCAAGAGCGAAGTCGGCGACGAAAGTGAAGAAGGCCACCGCCAAGGTGAAGAAAGCCGCCGTGAAGTCCGGCGTGAAGCGCAAGTCCGCGATCGGCATGCCCGCGACCACGAGTGCGGCACCGGCGGTCAGGCCGATTTCCTTCAAGGGCCGGAGCTTCGATGCGAGCTCCGTCCTGTGTGACGAAGGCCAGCGTTACCCGCACGGCAGCGAGGGCAAGTTCGCGGTCTGCCACTACCTGCCGAACGAGGCCAAGTGGGTGTTTCACCGCACATCGACGCGCGAGTCCGCGGATGCGCGGTTGCGAACGCTGATGAAGCATCCCGACGTTCTCAAGGTGGTGCTGAACGCCGGGCCGCATGCCGGCATCCAGAGCGCCGTCGTCTGGGTGGTGCGCCATGACGGCCAGAACTGGCAGACCGTGATGGAAACGACGGGGGCGATGCAGCATCTGCCCAACTGAATCTGGCCGACTGACGGGACCATGCGCGCTCAGGCGCCGCGCTCCTTCAGGGCGTCGCGCAGCTCGTCGCTCGGCCGCACGTCGAGCACGCGGCTGTAGACGGCGACCGCCACCAGCAGCACCAGACACATGAAACCGAACAGCGTGCGATAGGCCAGTTCGGAGCGGGCACCGTCGGCCAGCGGCGCGAAGGCGCCCAGGATGACACCCGACAGGGTCTGCATGCAGGCGACGCCCAGCATCACGCAGGTGTTCATGGTCGACATGCCGCGGCCGATCAGCCGGTCGGGAAAGATGGCACGGCCGTGGGTCATCACCATGGTGCTCGACGCGCTGAAGAAGCCGATGCCGACGATGGCGGCGATCGCCAGCCAAAGCGGTGCCTCGCTGGCCAGCGCCAGGGTGCCGAGGATAAGGGCGATCACCACGGTGCCGCCGATGGCGATCCACTTGCGGGTATCGAGCAGGCGGTCGAGCGGGCCGAAGGTCAGCATGCCGACCTGGTAGGCCACCACCGCCGACAGCAGGACGTTGCCCGACTGGATGATGGTGAGGCCGTGGACCTCGCGCAGGAACGGCCCGCCCCACAGGCCCTGCACGGTGAAGGTGCAGGCATAGTTGCAGAAATTGAGGGTGAGGATGTAGGGCAGCCGCGGGTTGCGCAGCACCTCGGCGAGGCCGGCCAGCAGCTCGCGCGGACTCTCGACCTTGCGACGGTGGAAGGCATGGCCGGGCGGCGCGTCGCGCACCACCAGCCAGACGGCGACGGCGGCGAGCGCGGTGAATGCAACGACGATGGCGAACACGCCGCGCCAGCCGATCGCCTCGGTACCCCAGGCGAGCGGCGTGGTGGCGAGCAGGTTGCCGAGGAGGCCGATCGACATCACCATCGCCGCCATGGTGGAAAAGCGGTCGGGCGGGAACCAGCGCGAGATCACCACCATGCTGCCGATCAGCATGACGCCGAAGCCCGCCCCCATCAGCGCCCGGCCGGCGAGCAGGATCTCCCAACTCGGCGCCAGAGTGAAGACGGCCGCCCCCGTCACCGCCAGCAGCAGCATGGCGCAGACGGTGCGGCGCGGGCCGAAGCGATCGAAGAAGAAGCCGCAGGGGATCTGCATCGCCGCGAAGCCGAAGAAGAAGGCGCCGGTGAGCGCGCCCAGCGCCTCGGGCCCGATGTGCAGGTCGCGCATCAGCTCGAGGCCGATGGTGACATTGGACGCGCGGAAGAAATGGCTGGCGACGTAGGCGGTGGCCAGGGTGGCCACGATCACCAGCGCCTGGCGCCGCAGCCCGGATGGCGCGGCGGGGCCAGTCGATGCAGGGCCCGTCAAAGCCCCTGCGCGCCCGCCACCGCAATCGCCTGGCCGGTCACCCACGAGGCAAGCGGTGAGGCGAGGAACAGGGCCACGTTGGCGATCTCCTCGGGCGTGCCGAAGCGACCAAACGGGATCGAGGCCAGCGTGCCGTTATAGAGCGCGGGGTTCTCGGTCTTGCGGCGGTCCCAGATGCTGCCGGGAAAATCGACCGAGCCGGGGGCGATGCAGTTCACGCGGATCCTGTCCTTCGCATACATCGCCGCCTGCGTGACGGTGTAGTGGATCGCCGCCGCCTTGATGGCGCCGTAGGGCGGCTGGCGCGCGGCGGGATGTAGCGCCGAGATGGAAGAGATGTTGACGACGCTGCCCTGGGATTTCTTCAGCGCCGGATGCGCCTCCTGGGTGGCGTGCACGATCGCCATCATGTCGACGGCCAAGCTGCTGGTCCAACCTGCCTCGTCGTCCGACGACCCGAAGGCCGAGGCGTTGTTGACCAGCAGATCGACGCCGCCCAGGGCTGCCAGGGCATCGCGCACGTAGCCGCGCACCGCATCGCCCTTGGAAAGATCGGCGCTGGCGGCGTGGGCCTTGCGGCCAAGCTTCGCGATCTCGGCCCGCGTCGCCTCCAACGCTTTGGGATCGCGGGCGCAGATCGAGACATCGCCGCCGGCCGCCGCGAAGCCCAGCGCAATGGCGCGGCCGATGCCCCTGGAGCCGCCGCAGACGATGGCCTTCTTGCCGGTGAAATCGATGTTCATGTCTTCTCTCCCTTGCCGGCGCGCAGCCTATACCGGCTGGCGCTGGCAGGGGACGAAAACCGCTCTCGCCCTGCGATACGTCTTGCTAGAACGGCACGCCTTCGAGGCGGCCCATGCGGCCGCTGGCGTAGTCGCGTTCGGCGCGGGCCAGACGCTCCTGTGTGTCCATCACGAAGGGGCCGGCGAACAGGAACGGCCCCTCGACGGGCGCGCCGCCCAGCAGCGCCATATTGACCGGACCATCGGCGGTAGCGGCCAGCGCCACGCGCGTGCCCGGCGTGAGGATGGCCAGCGTGCCGGCACCGAGCGGCGCCTTCGCGCCCGCCAGCTCGCCATCGAGCACATAGAGGCAGAGGTCCGCAGCAGGATCGACATCGAGCGTCAACGCAGCGGCTGCATCGAGCTGCACATGTGCAAAGACTGTCGGCGTCGCCAGCACCATCGGGCCGGTGGCGCCCTCGATACTGCCGGCGACCACGCGCACGCGCGCACCGGGGCGTTCGAGCAGGGGGATGTCGGCGGCGCGCCACGAGGCATAGGCCGGCTCGGCGAATTTCTCGGCCGGCGGCAGGCTGGTCCACAGCTGCAGCCCGTGGCGGCCACCCTGCGGCTGCTCGGCGTGCAGGATGCCGCGCCCGGCGCGGATCCATTGCGCGTCGCCAGGACCCAGTCGGTCGCGGAAGCCCATGCTGTCGCGATGCTCCACGCCGCCTTCGAGGAGATAGCTCAGCACCTCGATGCCGGCGTGGGGATGCGGCCTATCGCCGATGCCGCGGCGACTCCTGTGGCGGTAGTGATCGACGAAGACGAAGGGGCCGACGGCCGGCCGCTCCGACGCCGGCAGCGCGCGATAGAGCAACATGTCGCCGTCATCGATCACGCGGCGGGCGGCGAGCAGGCTCTCGATGCTGCGGTTCTGGGCTGAATGGACCATGGGCCTCACACTAGACCGGCGCCGCGCCATTGAGCAAAAAAAGAGAGGACAAAAAGATTCCGCGCGATGTGCAACGCAGCGGTTACTGCGATCGTAGTTGGCGAGGCCGATACCGGGCGAAGGTGACGATCGGGAGCGCCCCTCAGATCGCCAGGTACTCGTTGCGCAGTTCGGCGTCGTCGAGCACGGCCTGGGCTGTCCCGTCGAAGACGATGTGGCCCATGTCGAGGATCAGGGCGCGGTTGGCGAGTTCGAGTGCAGCCACCGCGTTCTGCTCGACGATGATGGTGGTGATGCCGAGCTTCTTGATCTCGCGCACGATGCTCTCGATCTCGCGCACGATCACAGGCGCCAGTCCCTCGTAAGGCTCGTCGAGCAGCAGCAGCTTGATATCGCGCGCCAGTGCCCGGGCCACCGCCAGCATCTGCTGCTCGCCACCCGACAGGGTGACACCCTCCTGCCGCCGCCGTTCGGCCAGCCGCGGGAAGTGCTCGTAGATCTGTTCAAGTGGCCAGCCCCGGGGCTCGGCGATCTGGGCGAGCAGGAGGTTTTCCTCGACGGTGAGGCCGGGAATGATGCGGCGATCCTCCTGGACAAGCTGGACGCCACGGCGCGCGGCCTGGAAATCCTTGAGCTTGTGTAGCGCCTCGCCATTCAGCCAGATCTCGCCCCGCTTGAGTTCGGGATCGAGGGCCCGCGCCAGCGTACGCAGGGTCGAGGTCTTGCCGGCGCCGTTGCGGCCCAGCAGAGCCACCACGTCGCCTTCGGCGACCTCGAAGCTGACGCCCTGGACGATGTAGCTCTCGCCATAATAGGCGTGGACGTCGCTGACACTGAAGAAGGCGCGCGCCGCCGGGGCCAGGCTGGAGGCCGGATTGGGCGCGGAGCCATGCATTGGCTTGGCCATCGCATTCATGGATGTGCTCCCCCCAGATAGGCCTCCTGGACCCTGGCGTTGCCCCTGACCTCGTCGGGTGAACCTTCGGCGATGATGCGGCCCTGCGCCAGCACGGTAACGCGATCAGCCAGAGAAAACACGACATGCATGTCGTGCTCGATGATGACCTTGGTCATGCCGCGGCCCTTGAATTTCTTGAGAAGGTCGATCGTCGAATTGGTGTCGTGACGCGACATGCCGGCGGTCGGCTCGTCGAGCAGCAGCAGCCGCGGCTTCTGGACCAGGCCCATGGCAAGTTCGAGGCGGCGCTTGTCGCCGCGCGACAGGCTTCCGGCAACGGCGTCCTTCTGGCCAAGAAGACCGACTTCCTCCAGGCAATGCAGAGCCTCGTCGCGAATGTCGGTGCGCGTCGCGACCGACCGCATGGCGTTCAGCCGGAAGGCGCCGTCGCGCTTGGCGAAAGCCGGGACCATGACGTTCTGCAGCAGATTGAGATCGGAGAAGATCTCCGGCGTCTGGAAGACGCGCACGACGCCCATCTGGTTGATCTCGTGCGGCTGCTTGCCGGTGATCACCTGGCCGTCGAAGACGACGGCACCGGTGTCGGGCGCCAGCCGGCCGATGCAGACGTTCAGCAGCGTCGACTTGCCGGCGCCGTTAGGCCCGATGATGGCATGGGTGGTCCCCTCCTCGACCTGCAGGTCGACATCGGCCAGGGCGTGCAGGCCGCCGAATCTCTTGTGCACGTCGGCGACGTGGAGGACGACATTGCGCGCGGTCATGCCGCTATTCCGCCAGCTGGGTCTGGGCGGCCGGAACCTTGTCGCCGCCGCCGGGGCGGCGGCCGAACAGGCTCCAGATGCGACGCAGCCCCTCCATGAGGCCGCCGGGCAGGAAGATCACGATCAGCATGAAGACGACGCCAAGGGTGAGGTTCCAGCCGTCGCCGACGAACAGCGACAGGAAGGAGACCAGAGGTCGCTCGATGACGTCGGGCAGGAAGCCGAATACGCCCTGCAAGGTCGTGGCGCTGAACGAGGAGAAGATATTCTCGAAATACTTGATGACCGCCGCACCGAGAACCGGGCCGACCAGCGTGCCGGCGCCGCCCAGGATGGTCATCAACACGACCTCACCCGACGCCGTCCACTGCATGCGTTCGGCGCCGACCAGCGGGTCGGTGACGGCCATGAGGCCGCCGGCCAGCCCGGCGTACATGCCGGAGATGACGAAGGCGGCGAGCAGGTAGGGCCGGGTGTTGAAGCCGGTGTAGCGCATGCGGGTCTGGTTGGACTTGATCGCGCGCAGCATCAGGCCGAAGGGCGAGCGGAAGATGCGCAGGGCGATGAAGAAGCAGACGATCAGCGCCGCCGCACAGAGGTAGAAGCCAGCATAGCCGCCGCCGCTGGTATGGAGGCCGAAGAGATTGACCCGCGGCAGGCCGGCCTGCGGCGCGACGAACAGCGCGTCGATAATGCGCGGATCCTGGAGCGAGAGCTGAAGGCCGGTTTCGCCGTTGGTGAGCGGCGTCAGCACCGAATAAGCGAGATTGTAGCTCATCTGGGCGAAAGCCAGCGTCAGGATCGAGAAATAGATACCTGAGCGCTTCAGGCTCACGTAGCCGATGACCAGCGCAAAGACGGCAGCGCAGACGATGGCGAAGACAATGGCCGGGATGGCGTTCATGGTCAGGAGCTTGAACGACCACACCGCGGCGTAGGAACCGACGCCGAGGAAGGCGGCGTGGCCGAAGGAGAGATAGCCGGTCAGGCCGAACAGGATGTTGAAGCCGATGGCGAAGATTCCGAAGATGCAGAACTTCTGCATCAGCGCGGGATAGGCAGCACCGATCGGCTCGAGGATAAGCGGCAAGCAAAGAACGACGAGGCTGAAGCCGGCGAGCAGAATCCAGTCATTGCGGGCGGCGTTGCTCCACATGGTCTCATTCCTCCATGACGCCCTTGCGGCCGAACAGGCCGCGCGGGAGCGTCAGAAGAACGACGACCGCGACCAGGTAGATGATGATGTGGTCGATGCCGGGCACGATGGACTTGACCTCGTTCATGGAAGCGAAGGACTGCAGGATGCCGAGCAGAAAGCCGGCCGCCACCGCGCCACCCAGAGAGCCCATGCCGCCGACCACCACCACCACGAAGGACAGCACCAGAAAGTCCATGCCCATGTGGTAGTCGGGTGGCAGAATCGGCGTGTACATGACGCCAGCCACACCGGCGACCACGGCGGCGAGGCCGAAGACGACGGTGAAGCGGCGCTGGATGTCGATGCCGAGAAAGCCGACGGTCTGGCGGTCGTGCATGCCGGCGCGCACCACCATGCCGTAGGTGGTGAACTGCAGGAAGGCGAACACGGCGCCGATCACCGCGAGCGAAAAGAACATGTAGATGATGCGCCACCACGGGTAGGCCAGCGTCTGACCCATGCCGAAGAGCGCACCGACATAGGCGGTGCCGGCGAAGGCCTGCGGTGCCGGCTGAGGGATCGGGTTGGCACCGAAGAAGTGTTTTATGACCTCCTGGATGACGATCGCCAGGCCGAAGGTCACCAGAATCTGGTCGGCATGGGGGCGCTTGTAGAAATGGCGGATCAGCCCACGCTCCATGACGATGCCGATGACCAGCATGAAGGGAATGGCAAGCAGGATCGACGCCGGCACCGAATAGTCGTGCAGGAACTTGCCGAAATCGCCCAGCCAGGCCTCGACATAGGGCGTGCGGATCTCGAGCTTGCTTCCCCAGGCCGTGGTCTTTTCGGGATCGACGACGACGCTTTCGAGCTTGAGAAGCTTGTCGAAGGTGACGGCGCAGAAGGCGCCCAGCATGAACAGTGCGCCATGCGCGAAGTTCACCACGCCGAGCGTACCGAAAACCAAGGTGAGGCCGAGCGCGATCAACGCATAGGCACCGCCCTTGTCCAGGCCGTTCAGCACCTGCAGGAGGATCGCATCCATCGTCGGCCTACAACTGATCGCCCGTGCCGGTGAGTCGAAGCCGGTCGCCCCGGAGGGCGACCGGCGAACGCTTCATCGGCTCAGCACTGCTTGGCGGTCGACGGCCCAAGCTCCCCGCCGAAGATCTTGGGATCGTACATGAGATCCTCGCGCGGCACGACCTTGACGATTTCCATGAGGTCGAACTTGTCCTTCGGCTTCTCCTTGCCGCGCACGACGAGGCAGGACTTGAAGCACTGGTGGTCGGCAGCGCGGTACAGCGTCTTGCCGTTGCCCATGCCGTCGAACTCGAAGCCTTCCAAGGCCTTGATGACGGCTGGCGCGTAGAAGGTGCCGGCGCGTTCGCAGGCGTCGGCATAGAGCAGCGCCTGGACGTAGCAGGTCTGCGCCGCCTGCGACGGCGGCGTGCCGTACTCGGTGCCGAACGACTTGGTGAAGTTCTTGGTCGCCTCGTCGGGCAACTTCCAGTCCCAGTTGCTGGTGCCGAGGATGCCCTTGACGGCATCGCCGGCGCCTTGCGCCATGAGTTCGGAGAACAGCGGCACGACGATCTCGAATTTCTTGCCGTTGACCATCTTGTCGCGCAGACCGAACTGCACGGCCTGGGTCAGCGAGTTGACCATGTCCTTGCCGTAGTGGTTGAGGATGAGCACGTCGGCACCGGAATTGAGCACCGGCGTGATGTACTGCGAGAAGTCGCCGGCGCCGAGCGGCGTGCGGACGGCTTTGGCTGTCTTCCAGCCGAGCTTCTCGGTGGCGTTCTTGATCGACTCCTCCTGGGTCCAGCCCCAGGTGTAGTCGGCGGTGAGGTGGTAGGCCGTGCGGTCCTTGCCATATTCCTGCGCGAGCACGGGGGCGAGCGCCAGGCCCGACTGGTAGGCGTTGAAGAAGTGACGGAAGCCGTAACGCTTCTTGTCCTTGCCGGTGGTGTCGTTGGAGTGGGTCAGGCCGGCCATGAAGATGATGCCAAGTTCCTGGCAAAGACCCTGCACGGCGACGGCGACGCCCGACGAGGACCCGCCGGAAATCATGATGGCGCCGTCGCGTTCGATCATGCGCTTGGCGCCATCGCGCGAGGCGTCCGACTTGGTCTGCGAATCGCTCTGCACGAAGGCGACCTTCTTGCCGAGCACGCCATTGCCCTTGAGTGCGGTGGGCTTCATCGTCTTGAGCATGCCGCCGTCGCCCTCGCCATTGAGGTGCTTGACGGCCAGTTTGAACGCCTTGAGCTCGTCGTTGCCTTCATCGGCATAGGCGCCGGTCAGCGGGATGTTCCAGCCGAATGTGACGGTCTTGCCTGTGGGCATGTTGCAGGACATGTCGGCGGCATAGGCGCCGCGGACGAAGTGCATCGGGGCGGCGAGGCCCACGCCGGCCACTGCACTGGCCGTTAGGAAGCGGCGGCGGTTGAAGTTGTCGAATTTCATGTGATCCTCCCATGGATGCTGCTTGGCACGCCGCCGGTTTCAAGGCGTTCGCTGCCGAGACCATTGTCCAGCTTGTTTGTCTATAATTCTATAATACCTTGGTATAAATGGATAATTTAGTAAATTTATTAGATGAAATTTAGCGTATATTGTAAATTATTGATATCAGAGTATGTTGGCGAGGGCGGATGGCCAGAAACTTGACGGGTCTGAAAATCAGAGCGCTGCGTCGGCAACGCGATCTAGCACAAGGCGAACTTGCTCGCCGGGTCGGGATATCGGCGTCCTATCTCAACCTCATCGAACTCGACAAACGGGCGATCGCCGGCGGGCTCGTCGACCGCATTGCGGCGGAGCTGGGCGTCGAGCGTTCCGACCTCGACGGCGTGGCCGAGCGACGCGTGGTTGCCAGTCTCGAGGAGATTGCGGCCGATCCGGTGATCGCCAGCGGTGGCGACTACCCCGGTCCGGCGGAGGAATTGGTCGGCCGCAATCCGGCCTGGGCCGCGCTCGTGCTACGGCTGTACCAGGCATGGCTCGACCAGAACCAGGCGGTGCTGGCACTCGCCGACCGTCTTAATCGCGATCCCTTCCTCGGCGACAGCGTGCATCGCATGCTGACCAACGTAACCTCGATCCGGGCCGCAGCCGAGATCCTCGAAGCCGACGATGCGCTGACGCCCGCCGACCGGCGGCGCTTCCTGTCGATCGTGGCGGCCGACGCCCAGAAGCTTTCGGGTACTGCCCATGCTTTGCTCGAGTTTTTCAACAGCGCACACATGCGCGTGCGTTCGGCGACGCCGGCGGAGCACGTCGATGCCTTCATCCTCGCCACCGACAACTACTTCCCCGAGCTGGAGGCGGTGGCGGCGGACTTTCTTGCCACTGGCCGAACTCCCGACGCCGCGGCGGAGAAGCTCCCGGCCGCGTCCCGCCGCTTCTCGGCCGAGGCGACGGTTGCCGAGAGACCCGAGACGCGGCGCTTCCGGCTGCTCAAGGAATCGCTGCAGCCCGTCGTCGCCCAACCCATCCAGGCGCTGATCCAAAACCATGCCGCGCTGGTCTCGGAGGAGTCCCGGACTCTGGCCACGTCGGCGCTGGCAGCCTATGCCGCCGCCGCCGTGTTGATGCCCTATGAACCCTTCCTCGAAGCCGCCGAACGCTGGCGTTACGATCTCGACGCGCTGTCACGGCTGTTCGGCGTCTCGTACGAGCAGGCGGCGCATCGACTGGCGACGCTGCACCGACCGGGTGCCGAAGGCGTGAGGTTCGCCTTCATGCGAACCGACGCCTCGGGATACGTCACCAAGCGGCTGCCACTGCCGCGGCTCTCTCTGCCGCGCTACGGCAACGCCTGCCCGCTGTGGGCGATCCACGCGGCTTTCCAGAACCCGGGCGTGAGCGCACGCGGCTTCGGCGAGCTGCCGTCGGGCGAGCAATTCCTGTTCTTCGCGCGCGCCGTGGAGAAGCGGCCGTCCTCTGCGGCTGCGCCCCGTCACCTTCTGTCGGTGATGCTCGCCTGCGCCGTAGACGATGCCGGCCGCGTCGCCTACGGCGACGGAATCGACCTCGCCAAAGCGATGGCGCCGATCGGCATGATCTGCCGCCTGTGCCCAAGGGAAGTCTGCGGACATCGTCAGGAAGCACCGCTGATCACCTGACCGACACCGGTCAAAAAGCCTGTGTGTGCCCCGACCCAAACCCTATAGGCTGCGGAAAAAGCTCTGGCGGGAAGCGGATCACATGGGCAAAGCGCGCATACTCATCGCCGAGGACGAGCAGAACATCGTCGAGTCGCTGAGTTTCATCCTGAAGCGTGCCGGCTTCGATGTCGACACGGCGGCCGACGGCACAGAGGCGCTCGACCGGGTGCGACGCCTGCCCTTTTCGGCCCTGGTGCTGGACATCATGCTGCCCGGCATGAACGGTTTCGACGTGCTGAGGGCAATCAGGTCGGACCAGAATTTGGCTGCCTTGCCCGTCATCGTGCTGACCGCCAAGGGGCAGGCCGGCGACCGCCGAATGGCGGAGGCGATCGGCGCCAGCGCCTTCATCACCAAGCCGTTCTCCAATGCCGAGGTGGTGGCGCATGTCTCCCGTCTCGCCGGAGGTGTCGCCGGGCGATGAGCCGCTGGTGGGCCAACGCCCAGGCCACGCGCGACGCCGCGACGCTTCTTCCCTTCGCCGCCGCGGCCCTCCTCCTGCCGCCTTTCATCCTGGTCTTTGCCGCGCCGGTGCTCATCGCCGGAGTCCCGCTCATCGTCGTCTACGTGTTCGGTGTCTGGGCTACCGTCATCCTGGCTGCCTGGCTTTTGTCGCGCTGCCACGGCCGGGAGCCGGCCGACGAGAACATCCCTTCGAAATCTGAGGTAGAAGCGGCCGAGCCGGAGCAGCACTGATGCTGCATGCCAATCTCGTCGTCGCGGTCTGCCTCGTCTATGTCGCCATCCTGTTCGGCGTTGCCTTCGCCGGCGACCGCCGGGCGCGAAAGGACCCGACCGGGTGGCTATCGTCACCCCTCGTCTACACGCTGTCGATTTCGATCTACTGCACGTCGTGGACCTTCTTCGGCGCGGTGGGCTCGGCGGCCGCCAACGGCATGGAATTCGTCACCATTTATCTCGGACCGACCATCGTCTTCGCCGGATGGTGGGTATTCCTGCGCAAGCTCGTCACCGTTGGCCGCGTTCACAACATCACCTCCGTCGCCGATCTGATTTCCGCCCGCTTCGGCAAGAACCCCACGTTGGGCGCGATCGTCACGCTGATGGCCCTCATTGCCACCGCACCCTACATCGCGCTGCAGCTCAAGGCGCTGACCGCCAGCTTCCAGGTAATCACCTTCCCGGCAGGAGCCGTCGTCGCCGCCGGTTCGAACCTTGCACCCGACTATGTCGTGGCCTTCTGGGCGGCAGCCGGGCTCTGCGCATTCTCGATCATCTTCGGCGTGCGCAATATCGACGTGAACGAGCGCCATCATGGCGTCATCGCAGCGATTGCCGTGGAAGCGATCGTCAAGCTGCTGGCCCTGCTTGCGGTCGGCTTATGGGTCGTCGTCGAACTCGCAGGAACGCCGGCCGAGGTCTTCGCCAACGCCCCGGTCAGCCTGCTGACGCCCGAAGAGACGTTCGGCGCACGCTGGGTCACACTGTGTTTCCTGGCCGGCGCGGCGGTGATCTGCCTGCCGCGCCAATTCCAGGTCACCGTCGTCGAGAACTCCAGCGAAAGCCAGCTCCGCACCGCATCCTGGCTGTTCCCGCTCTACCTGTTCCTGATCTGCCTCTTCGTCGTGCCCATCGCGGTCGCCGGTCTCAACAGGTTGCCCGCGGGATCTGACCCCGACCTCTACGTACTGACGCTGCCGCTGGGCGCAGAGCAGGACGTCATCGCGTTGTTCGCCTTCCTCGGCGGGTTCTCTTCGGCGACGTCCATGGTCATCGTCTCGTCGATCGCGCTGTCGACCATGATCTCGAACCATATCGTCATGCCGTTGGCGCTGCGCTTTTCGATCCTGCCGTCGGCGAGCGCGCCTAACGTCCGCCGCTTTATCCTCGGTGCGCGCCGGGCAAGCATCGTTTTCATCGTATTTCTCGGCTTCCTCTATTTCCGGCTGAGCGGAACCTCCGATGCCCTTGCGGCTATCGGACTGATCTCCTTTTGCGGCGTCGCGCAATTTCTTCCCAGTCTGGTCGGCGGGCTCTACTGGAGATCCGCCACGCACCGTGGCGCCATCGCCGGCCTCGTCGGAGGCTTCATCGTCTGGGCGTATACGCTGTTTCTGCCGAGCTTCGAGGGATTCTTCCTGATGCCGGCAAGCGTCATCGAGCAGGGCCCCTTCGGCTGGGCCTGGCTAAAGCCATATGCTCTGTTCGGCCTCGCCGATTACGACCCGCTCGTGCATGCCACGTTCTGGAGCATAAGCATCAACCTCGTGCTGTTTGTCGGCGTTTCCATGCTTTCGGAACCGACGCCGCTCGCCCGGCTGCAATCCACGCTCTTCATCGACGTTTTCCGCCGCCAGACCGAAAGCGAACTGCGCGTCATTCGTCGGACAGCGAGAGTGTCCGAATTGCGTCAGATCGCCGACCGCATCCTGGGACCGGCCGAAGCCATCCTGCTTTTCGACGGCAAGGGCGGCGAACATGCCGTCATCGCCAGCGACGAGCTCATATCCTTGGTCGAGCAGCGGCTGGCCGCCCACGTCGGCGCGGCGTCCGCGCGATCACTGGTGTCGAGCGTGGTGACCAGCGAGACGATCAGCGTCGAGGAGTTGAAGCGGCTCGCCGGCGAGGCCGAGCAGATCCGTGCCTACTCGGCCGAACTGGAACGCAAATCGCGCCAGATCGAGGCGACCGCCGCCCAACTCGCCCTGGCGAACCAGCGCCTCCGTGAGATCGACGGCCAAAAGGACGAGTTTCTGAGCCAGGTCAGCCACGAAGTCCGCACTCCGATGACTTCGATCCGCTCGTTCAGCGACATACTGCTCAACAATCGCGACATCGACGAGACCGAGAAACTGCGATTTCTGAGCATTATCCAGAACGAGAGCCTCCGCCTCACCCGGTTGCTCGACGGAATACTCGATCTCAATCAAATGGAAAGCGGCGATCCCGCCTGGAAGGAAACGCCGTTCGATCCCGAAACAGCACTCGACCAGGCGATGGAAAGTTGCGAGGCCTTGGCGCGGGCCGCCGGCGTCACGCTGAAACGATCAAGCCGGGCGCGCAAGGCGTGGGTCTATGGCGATCGCGACAGGTTCGCGCAGGTCTTCATCAACCTGATCTCGAACGCAATAAAATATAATCTGAGCCCCGCCCCGACGGTGACGGTATCGAGCACCGTCCGCAAGGATGTCTATGAGGCTCGGGTCGCTGATAATGGCCCGGGAATTCCCGAGGCAGAACGCGAACGCATTTTCGTCAAGTTTGCGCGCGGGCCGATGCCGCATCCTGCTGGAACAGGCCTCGGCCTGGCCATCAGCCGCCAGATCGTCGAACGGTTCAAAGGCAGCCTGTCGCTCGTTCCCGCCAAACCGCATGGAGCGGAATTCGTAGTGCGTTTGACGACGGCGCGTATCGACAGATAACCGCGGTACATGGCCGCCGACGTCCCTCCGTGCCCAGATCTCGCCTTTGACGACTGGAGCATAGTCGATGATTTTTTTGTCTTGTCGAAACCGCGATGACCCGCCTTGCCGTCCTGCGCTCCGGCGGCAGCGATCCATCCTCGAGGAAGATCGAGCGCCGCTAGGCGTCGTCGATCGCGCGGCGAAAGACGAGCAGGCTCGCGATGCTGCGATTCATCGTGGCGGTCATCGGCGCGGTCGTCGTCTCAGTGCTCCAGATCGAGTTGATCCGGCGCCACGGCAGCCTTGAGGTTCATTCGGCCTTCGTAGACCGGCCGCACGCCGGTGCTGGGGCCGGGATACTGCACGAACAGCACGGTGCCGCCGGTCTCAGTCCGCATCTCGTACTCGACATGTGGATCTTCCATGTAGACCAGGGTGCCGGGGCCGTAGGTCTTTTCGCCCATGCGGAACTCGCCCTCGATGACGTACCAGATCTGGGCGAAGTCGTGCTTGTGCAACGGAAAGCCGGCGCCGGGCTCGTAGCGCAGGAAACCGGCGTTG
>ERZ890510.1018-NODE-1018-length-19824-cov-6.405787_pt1 | contig 19824 bp, 28 predicted proteins | sample MGYA00521265_ERZ890510 | MGnify/ENA primary metagenome ERZ890510 (study PRJEB32303, sample SAMEA104408624) | aquatic metagenome | biome: Brackish water; feature: Chemocline; material: water | place: Baltic Sea | collected 2014-10-26T21:54:00 | depth 110 m ...
GCCCGTCCAGCAACGCGCGCTCGATCGACTTCGGTGCGTTCTCGATGCGCGCCGCACTCTCCTTCGCCGCCTGGGCCTCGCGCACCCCGCGGGTCTCTTCGCGGGCCCGGGCCTCCAGCTCGGCCAGGCTCATGCCGCGCATATGGGCGGGCGGGTGGAAGCCCTTTCCGTGGATCTTCGTGTGATAGACCGCCTCGCTCCAGGTCAGGCCCTCGACCGGCGGCGCCTCGCGGACCCCGAACGGACGGTTCTGATCGTAAAATGACATCCCCTTCCTCCTACCTTCTGACCTTTTCAGGCCGGAATTCCTCGCCAGACGGATATATAGGGACGGATAGGATAGGAGTCAAGGAGCAACCGAACTCCGTGCGAACGATGTCGACGTCGATCGCGTTCATCGCCGCGATGCCGGCCACTGCCGGTAGTGATCCGGCAGCGGATCGATCAAGCACGCAATGCCTCGACGTGGCGCGCGAGTTTTTCGAGCGTCTGGTAACCGTACTCGACTGCGCCGAAGCCGATGCCCGCGTCGCGCTGCGCTTTGGTTGGATGCAACTGACGCAATGTAATCACGGTCTTGCCATCGCCCTGTTCATCGAACGTGAGGGTTGTCCGGAACCGCCCCGGATCGTCATCGCTGTCCGCTCCGTGATCGAACTCGATCAGAGTCGGTCGTTCGATACGACGGAATATCATCCGGCTGGACCAGCACTGACCGTCAGGCGCGATCATGTCGAAGCGCCACAGACCGCCGACGCTTATGTCGATCTCCTTGGTCTCGATCCTGAAACCGGTTGGCCCGAACCACCGCGGCAGATGCTTCGGGTCGGTCCAGGCAGAAAACACAACGTCGCGCCGCGCATCGATTACACGCGAGAGAACGATTTCGCGATCGAGCGCCCATTGCGAGAGCGCAGCGTTGGTGGACGGGGTCATGATCGAATCCTTCGCTTGGGATGGGCATGTGACAGCGGTGTCAATGACGCGGGCGAATTCCCGGAGATCGAGGCGGCAGCGCGGAGCGTCCGCCGATTGAGGAACTCAATCATTTCAACCCTCGCTTCCGCGACTTCTTCTCGATCGCCTTCACATAGGCCTCGAGCCGATCCAGGCGCGCCTCCCAGACTGCACGCTGCTCGACCAGCCAACGTTCAGCATCGGTCATGGCGGCCGGCTTCAACCGGCAGGTGCGAACGCGCCCACTCTTCCGGGATTCCACGAGACCGACGGCCTCCAGCACCCGGACATGCTTCATGAGGCTCGGTAGCGCCATGTCGAATGGTCGGGCGAGTTCGCCGATCGAAGCCTCGCCCTCGCCCAGACGCTCAAGGACGGCTCTCCTGGTCGGGTCCGCAAGAGCGCCGAACACAAGGTCGAGACTCGATGATAAGTTATCCATACGGCTAACTATTTATGCACGCCGAGGAGCTGTCAACAACAGTTATCCGTATGGCTTACTAATCGTACTGAAGGAGGCGCTCATATGTGAGGAGGCGCTCATATGTGCATTCTTCCCAGGGGAGTTTCGTTGCGGCGGCGCTTTGGGCCACGGAAAGTACAATCCGGCGGGGTGGAAGTTCGCGCAATATCAGATATGCAGTACGGATAATGGACGCGCTCTTCTTCATCCACCTTGCCATCGTGCCACTGGCGGCCTTCGTCCTTTGGTCGATGCGCCACGAATTCAACGAAAATGCCGTTACCCGCCTGCAATGGGCGGTGCCGCCGCTGTTCGCGGTCGTCGTGGCGGCAGTGTTGCTGATAGTCTCGCCGGGCAAGCGTTTCGAACTGTGGGCCCTCGCCATCGTCGCCGGCCTTGTACTTGGCGCGGTCATGGGAATGACGTTGAAGCTGAACCAGGACTTCGCGTTCAAGTTGATGCGGGTGCCGAGGACCTGGGATGGCCTGGCCGCGGCGGCGCTGCTCCTGCTGCTGGCGCTGGCCCGGTTCGTGAGTTCCGAACTGATCGAGCGCCGGTCGGGCAAGTTCGGCGTCCTTGGCGCCGCCGCGGCGTTTCTGGCGGCCTATCTGGTGGCGCGCTACGTCATCGCGCGCTTCTACAAGGCGCCGAGGGCGATCCATCTCGACATGCATCGCGGCCGGAACCCGGGCCGCACACTGATCAACTGACGCGACGTCGGCGCATCGGCTAGGGTGCGGTGCATGAAACCATATGTCCTCTGCCACATGCTCTGCAGCGTCGATGGACGCATCCTGGGAAGCCGCTGGCGGCCCAAAGGCAACGTGGTCGCCGGCCTGTTCGAGCGGCTGCACGATCGGCTGGGCGGCGGGTCGTGGCTGTGCGGCCGCGTCACCGCGCAGGAGTTCGCCAAGGGCACCACAACGGCCTACCCGCCGAGCGAACTGGTTTTTCCGCGCGAGCCGTGGTTCGCCCAGCGCGACGCCGCCTCCGGCGCCTGGGGCATCTTCCTCGATGCCCAGGGCAAGGCAGTGTGGGCGCGCCGCGACATCGGCGGCGATCCGATCCTGGTGATCCTGACCGAGGCGGTTTCCGACAGCCATCTGGCGGGACTGCGCGCCGACGGCGTGTCCTACATCTTCGCCGGCGCCACCGAGATCGATCTCGGCCGTGCGCTCGAGACGCTGAATCGCGAACTCGGTATCGAGCGCCTCCTGCTGGAGGGCGGCGGTGGCGCCAACGGCGCGCTGCTGCGGGCCGGCCTGGTCGATGAACTCAGCCTCGTCGTCTGCCCGGCGGTCGACGGCGGTTCGGGCGCCCCCAGTGTCTTCGATTCCGGCGACGCCGACGCCGGCCCCGCCCTGATCGAACGCAGGACGCTCGCCAGCCACGAGATACTCGACGGCGGCGTGGTCTGGCTGCGCTACCGGCTGGGTTCGACGGCGTCCTGAGCCGCCGCTTCGTCGACCTCGTCGGTGACCTCGCCGCTAACCTCGTTGTGGGACCTCAGCCGGCAGGATCGTATAGAGGTCGCCGCAGGGGACGAAACGGAGTACGGGGAACGATGACTTTTAAACATGTCGCTCTCGCACTGGCCCTGGTGGGCGCCGCCACGGCCGCGCACGCCCAGAATACCATTCCCGATCTCCGCGGGACCTGGACCGGCAAGGACAAGTCGATCGTCTACGGTCACAACCCGCATCATCCCGGTTCCCAGACCGCCGCCTCACCGCCGCGCGTGCGCGATTTCGAGTTCACTTTCGTGGTCGACGGCCAGGAGGGACGGCTTATCTGGGGGCACAATTTCTCGAAGGCCGCGGCCACCAACGAGCCCTTCGCCTGGGCCATCAGCGCCGACGGCAGGACAATCATCGGCGCCGACACCGACGGCTATTACAACATGACGATCCAGTCGAGCGATCTGATCGAGACGTGCTATGCGCACGCCGGTCTCGGCCCGACGGGCTCCATCGTCGCCACGTGCTTCATGATAACCCGGCGGAAGTAGCAGCGGCTCGGCCGGCCATCCCGCCGGCGATGCCGGGCGGGAGGTTCTTCAGCGTCGGCAGTCCGTCCTTCATCCGCAGCACCGCCTCGACGCAGTTCACGTGCACGCCGGGCTTGAAGGCGAGGCTGGGGATCGTCGCTGCACAGACATCGGTCAGGCCGATCGGCAGACGATCGGTCATGAGGTGGCCGCCGCATCTGGTGCAGAGCTGGCGGTCGCTCAAGTCCGTCTTCCTGAAATGGCCGACGAATTCCACGCCCTTGGTGACTTTCACGTTGGCCGGCCCGAGCTGCAGTGACGGTAGTCCATGGCCTCGGGTGCGCCCGTGACTTCGACTTGGACGGCGCCGCAGAAGCAGGTGCCGGCAAGCTTGTCGGTCACATCAATTCTCCCGACGTTTGTTGCCGGCGGGCCAGATCGTGATGCGCCGGATGTGAGTGGCCAAGAAGAACACGACTGCCTGTCGCTTACGGGTGAACGGCCGAGATCCCAAACTGTGCCCGGGAGAAATCTTCGGGCACCGACAGTCTCCGGATAAAGTCCTGAACGTGTTGAAATTTCAGCATTCTCCCGGCATCCCGGGAACCGTGGCGAAGCAGCGGCGTTAACTCCCTCAGTGACTGCCTTCTGGAGGCTGGTCCACAACTCAAGGGGGGGAAATTACCCATGCTAAAGAAACTGCTCACCATCGGCGCTGCCCTGTTTCTGCTGGGCGCGTGCGACGATCCCGCGCCGCAGGCAGCTGCGCCGCCACCGCCGCCGCCGCCGCCCGCATCGTTCATGGTCTTCTTCGATTGGGACCGTTCGAACCTGTCGGCCCAGGCGATGAGCACCATCCAGCAGGCCGCCTCGGCCTACAAGACCCGGGGCAGCGCCCGCGTCACGGCCACCGGACACACCGACACGTCGGGCCCGGAAGCCTACAACATGGCGCTGTCGCTCCGTCGTGCGAACACCGTCAAGACTGCGCTTGTTCAGCAGGGCGTGCCGGCACCGGCTATTTCGGTGGTCGGCCGTGGCGAGCAGGGTCTGCTCGTCCAGACCGGTGACGGCGTGCGCGAGCCGCAGAACCGCCGGGTCGAGATCGTGATGGACGGGGCGATGGCCCAGGTTCCGGCGATCTTCTCGGACCCTAAGTCCTACTGCAAGGCCTTGAGCGACAAGTACCGCGAGTATCGCACCTCGCAGGTCGGCGAACGCGAAGCGGCCGCCATGTACCAGTGCGAACAGGGCAACTACGCCGCCGGCATTCCGGTGCTCGAGAACGCCCACATCGTCGCCAAGATCCCGCTGCCGGCACCCGGCTATCGCTGGCCCGGCCAGCCGATCTCTCCGAGTTGAGCTCCCGAGTTGAGCCATTGCCTTCGACGGTTGGCCAACCGTAGCACCGGCAGCACCTGCCGGTGACGACCCCCAGCGATGGGGAGGCAAGCCCGCAAAAGCTGGCCCCCCTGTCGGAGAAAAGGCGGTCGCAAGGCCGCCTTTTTTTTGTGCCCACCGACACAACAGTTCCCGAGCGCCGCTGATTCCGATGACGGGGGGAACCTCGACTGGGCATTCGCGTTCTCCTCATGCTCCCAACAGACGCGATTGCCAGCGGCCCGCACGGATACGAAACCGGCGGCAACGATACCGGCCGGCATTTCGCAGCAGGAGCCTCAACAGGAGGAACGACCCATGCGGACCGTCTCGATCTCTCTCATCGCCCTTCTATGCGCCGCGTTGGCGTCGCCGGCTTCGGCCGACAACGACAAGAACAAGGGTCAGGGCCACGGTGGCGGCTCCAAGTCGGAGAAAAGTGACAACGACCACGGTCGTGGCAATGCCGGTCCGAACCACGAACAGCGCGCCGCGCCCGGGTCCATCGTCGTGGTGCCCTACCAGCAGATCGTCGTCATCGATCGCGACCGCGATACGGTGCGCACCTTCTATCGCACCGAATACGCCGCCGGCCGCTGTCCGCCGGGCCTCGCCAAGAAGCACAACGGCTGCATGCCGCCCGGCCAGGCGAAGAAGGTCTGGGTCATCGGCCAGCCCCTGCCGCCCGAGGTCGTTTACTACCCGATACAGCGCGAGCTGTGGACGCAGCTCACGCCGCCGCCTTACGGCTACGAGTATGTGCGGGTGAACGACGACATCGTGCTGATCTCGACGACCACGCGGGTGATTGGCGCCCTGCTTGGCAATCTCGCGAACTTCGGCGGCTAGGACTTGAGCAGGAAAGGATCTTCGGATGTCTGGAAACAAGTGGCTGATGAGCCTGATCGTGCCGGCAGCCTTGGCCGCGAGCCTCGGCGCCTGCAATCAAACCGGCGGCGCGACGCAACCGGGGATCGTCAACACGTCGGCAACAGGTGGCTATAGTGGCGACTCGGGCCGCGTGGTCTCCATCCGCGAGGTGTCGCTCGGCGGCGGTTCGGGCATGAACGACGGCACGCTGGTCGGCGGTGGCCTGGGAGCAGCCGGTGGCGCCGCGATCGGCGCGGCGACGACCAATTCGGTCGGCGGTGCCGTGGTCGGCGGCCTGCTGGGCGCCGTGGGCGGCGCCATCGCCGGCACCGCCATCGGCCGCGACGGATCGGCCCAGCGCGGCATCGAAGTCACGGTCCGGAAGGACGACGGCCAGACCGTCACCATCGCCCAGTACGACAATGGCGACATACAGATGGGCGACAGGGTCAGGATCGTCCAGGACCGCAACGGCGTGGCCTCGGCGGTTCGCGATTCGGGCTATCGGCGCGACCTGTAGCAGCGCCGACGTCGAGGACCCCGGTCCCCGGTCGGCAGCTCTCTCGGGATCCATCGCTTCCGCGCTGCGTCCTGCTTTGCGGCCGGGCGGCCAGGCCATCAGTGTACCAAGGAGAGTCCGATCATGAATCCGCTCAAGGCGATCGTCCTCGGTCTGATGCTGGCGGCCACGGCAATCGCCGGTGCAAGGGCGGAAAGCACGATCATGGCAGCGACCATCATCTGCGTGACCAAGTCGGGGATCGAAGCCACCCGCGCTGACATGAACACCATGCAGCTCCGGAGTCTGGGCTGCGTCAACGTATTGACCGACCATCGCGTCGATGTTTTGCCGCCTTCGGTGTCGTGCGAACCCTACTTGTTCGTGGCGGTTACACTGCCGGACGAAATCCTGCGACGCTGGATCAGGCGGGTTGAATTCGATGGCCGCCTGCCCACCACGGTCAACATGAACATGGACTGTCTCGATTGACGACAGTCACTCCCGATCATGGCAGGCGGGCAGTACGTCAGGCGGCGGCGGGCAGCCGCTCAGCAAACGTTCCGTGGGTGACCGACACGGTTGTCCCCTGCGGCGTTCCCGAGCTCTTCACGTCGGCATCGAGCTGGTTGGATAGTGCCTCGACGATGCTGGTCCCCAGTCCCGGCGTCGCCTGGTCCGGCAAGCCGACCCCATCGTCCGAAACCACAATGCGCCAGGCCGCTGGACCGGTGCTGTAGGCAACGACGATCCGTCCGCCGGTTCTGCCATCGATGAAGGCGTGCTTGAGTGCGTTGATCACCAGCTCCGTGACTATCAGGCCGATGCTTACCGCCGCCGTCGACGTCGCGGTGCCGCCGCTGCCCTTGACCTCGAGCGCGATGGGGCGGCTCTCGCCGATCATCGAAGCCGCCAAGGCCTCGCACAACCGGGTCAGATAGGGACCCATGTCAATTCGCTCGAGATCCTGCGAAATCTGCAGCTGCCGCTGCACCGCCGCCACCGACAACACCCGTCGATGGGCGTCCTGGAGATGCAGTCGGATCTCTTCCGACTGCACCGTCTGAGCCTTGAGAGAAAGAATACTGGCGATGATCTGGAGGCTGTTCGAAACGCGGTGAGGTACTTCCTGCAACAACGTTTCTTTTTCCCGCAACAGATCCGCCGCCTTGCGTTCGGCGGCGCGCCGCTCCGTGACATCGTCGATCGCCAGAAGAATTAAGAGTACTGGCGTCTCCCGCACCGAATACCGTGCGGGCGTTCAGGAGCATGGAGCGTCGGCCGATCCCGGAAAAAACCCACTCCACTTCATAGGCGTCCATCACGGCGTGCTGCGGCAGGATCGTCTCCAGCAGCGTTCTCAGCTCGGGAATGTCCCATTGCCCACCACCCAAATCGTAGATCGGATGGCCTTCGACCTCCAACCGGTCGAGCCCGAAGGCGCGATAGAATGACCGGTTTGCAGCCACGACGCACAGGCCCTTGTCGAGCACCAGCAACGGCTCGCGGATGGTATCCACTATGGCCTCGGCCAGCGTGTGTCCGTCCTGGATGCCTGCGAAAGGATTTGGTTTGAGTATTACAGCCCCCGACCCAACGACTAAAAGCCCTCGGGAAACGCCAAGCTCGGTACGCAGTGCAACATGCGACTTGTGCGCCTTGCCGGAAGGCAAGTCCACCGACATCGCGGACTGCAAAGCGCCGCGGCTAACGGTGATTTACTTCCCAGCGGCTGACCTGGCGCTCTGCTTCCTCGTGACTGACGCCGTAGCGGGTCTGGATCTTGCCGACAAGCTGGTCGCGGCGGCCGTCCACCTCGACGATGTCGTCATCGGTGAGCTTGCCCCACTGCTCCTTCACGGCGCCCTTGGACTGTGTCCAGGCGCCCTTGATCTTGGCCCACGCCTCTGCCGCTTCATCGGCGACCTTCGAGGCCGTGGTTGGCGCCTGGGCATGGGACGCGGCAAACGGCATGGCGAGCCCGAGGATGGCAGCGAGAGACATGAGAGCAAATTTTCGCATGGAATTCCCCTGGTTGGACTGCGACGAGGCAGAAAGACAGCGCCGCCGGCCTTTCAGCCGGGCGGCGCCCTTTCGAACTTGAGCCGGCCGAACTCGAGCCGGCAGCGGCAAACCCAGTTGTTGTGTTACTCCGGCGTGGTCGCCGCGCCGACGCCGGCGCCAACGGCACCGCCGATAAGCGCGCCCGGCAGAACGCCGACGCCCGTCACGGCGCCGACAGCGGCACCGCCGCCAGCACCGATCGCGCCACCGGTCACCGCGCGTTTACCCCAAGTGTCGCCACAGGCCGTCGCGCCGACCAGAATTGCTGCCATTACCATGAACTTGATCGCCGACATGAATGCCTCCTGAATGATCCGTGCAGGGTCAACGCCACGCGGCCCAAAGAGTTCCCTGCCATCCGGGAATCGCCGTTGGGGCATTCAGGCGTGCCCTTGAACAAGCAGCAGGAGAGCCAGGATCACGGCGCCGGCGGTGACGCCGGTCGAGAGCAGGATCATTGCGATCATGATGGCGCTCCATCTGAGAGGTCGGACGGCCAAGCAACATGCGCGTCCCAGGTTAACGCCTCGCGAGAGACGCAGTTCCCGGGATGGACAGAAATCGGCCGCGCGCAGCAACCCTCGGGGCAGGCCAATTCGGGAGCGGCACGACGCAACCAAACGGACGCTGCGTCGTTGGAGACCCAGTGATGAAAAATCGATTGCGTGGAGCATGACATGGCCGACAAGACCGGCGTCTCTCGCCCCCGACTTCCCTCGACGACGATGCGGCAGGCCAGCGGCGGCGTCTTCGACGCTGCAACGCTAGGCGTCGGCCTGCTTCTGCTCGCAACAGCTTGTATTGGCGTGGTCTACTGGACTCCGGATCTCGCGGTCCGGGCCGGCGCGACGCTGCTGGGCATGACGTTGGGAGCGAGCGGAATCATCACCCTGCTGGCCGGCAATCCATAACGCTGCCCGTCAAGTTTTCACTTTTCTTCGCGAGCCTTATCGTCTCCCGATGTCGGCTTCCGGTCGGTTGCCGCGTCGTCGTCGATCAGCCTCAGGATATCGTCGGGCAACGGTTCCTTGGCGACGGCGTCGTACATTTCATGAAGCTGCTTGTGCAACCAATGATCAAACGGCTGCGCCACTTGCGGCGCATGCTTGCGTGTGGCGGCCTCATCCTTGTTGACGACTGGTGGAGGACCTTCCTTAGCCACGATCAACGTCCCTAAAACCGATTGCATGACACCTGGGCACCAGCTTGTCTCATTGCTACCAAGCATCGGATCGAGGCGACGACCCAACGTCGCCCGAACCCGAAGTCGAATATCACAGGACCGGCGTCGACGGAACAGCCGGTGGGAGATTGGCAGGCGACGCTTCGGCGAGATCGGCCGCAGCGGCACGCTTTCCGAGACCGCCAGCTGAAAGCTCGCGATTACCACCGTCACCGACAAGCAACGCCTCAAGCGAGGCCCGGGCGCGCGAGATCCGGCTCTTGATCGTGCCGACGGACACGCCGCAATGCTCGGCAATCTGGAGATATGAATGACCTTCGAGCACAGCGAGCAGCAGCGCCTCGCGTTGGCCGCTGGCGAGCTGGCGGAAGGCATTCATGAACTCCCGCATGATCAGGCCGTTCTCCTGGCGTGGCGGATGCGACAGCGTGTTCGAGATATCGTCGTCCAGACACACCGTCGGGCGGGTGCGGCGCAGCCCCGAGACGAATGCGTTGCGCTGAATGCGAAAGAGCCAGGCTCCAAAATTGGTGCCGGGGCGGAAGGATTTTTGCCCTGCCAGCGCTTTCACGACGGTCTCCTGAACCAGGTCGTCGGCACGATCGCGATCGCGGGCCAACGACAGGGCATAGATACGCAAGCGCGGCAGAACGGTCTTGAGATCGGCGTGGAAGTCGCCAGTCATCGTTTGGGCAACGGACATGCGCTTCTCCGGATTGCGGTTGGCTGGTGTTTCTACTGGATAAACACCGGCTGAGCCGATTTGGTTGCCGGCCAGCGAAAACAATCCCGGGCGCCCGCATATCCTGCTGAAACAATTGCATAATACGTCCAACGCTGCATGCGTTTCAGGCAATCAGGCCAGGGCTTCGGCGATCTGGCGTCGCGCCCGGGAAACCCGCGCCTTCATCGTGCCAAGCCCGCATCCGCAAACCGTTGCGGCCTCCTGATAGGAGAAGCCGCAGGCACCGACCAGCATCAATGCCTCGCGGTATTCCGCACTCAGACGCCACAGAGCCCTGGAGAAATCAATCAGGTCCGACGACCGGTCGGCGCGGTCGACGCCAGGGGCATTTTCCGTCTCGCCCGCCTCGACGATCGCGGTGCGCCGACGCGCCGAGCGTAGGCCGGAGTAGAACTGCGAGCGTACGATCGCGAATAGCCAAGCCTTGAGGTTGGTGCCGAGCTCGAACTGGGCGTGCTTGGAAAGAGCCACCACGACAGTGTTTTGCACCAGTTCGTCGGCCGCGATGCGCTCACGGCACAAGAAACGGCTGAACGCGCGCAGGTCGGGCAGCAACGCCACCAGATCGTTCTTGAACGACGGGTGCATTGCACCGGGAGACGGCGCTGCCATTCGATGTCACTCCTCCACTTTCAGCATATGGCGATCAATCGGCCGAGTTCCATGCCTCTCCGGTGCAAGCCTGCGCCTCGCCGGAGGGTCACGACCACAAACGGCGGCTATCACCCCGCCCATTCAGGCCGGACATGCAACCTCCCGGGCTCGTCGACGTTCACTCTTGGAACCAGTTACAGGGAGCCTCCGCATGAACATCCGAGTTTTCACGGCAATATCGGCCGGCCTGCTCGCCGCAGCATGCCAGAGCCCCAATCAGCAGAGCGCCTCTCGCTATTCCACTCCGGCGTCTGCTCCGTCGGCTTACGGCGCCGCCTATCCGACCTCGGAACGGGCCTGCGCCGACTACGGATTCACGCCCGCAACCATCGGTTTCGACCGCTGCGTATCGCGTGAACGTACCGCCCGTTCAGGTGGCCGGGTGAGCCACGACTATGCCGAGGTCAACCTCACCAAGGACGCCCAGGATGCCTGTTACTCCTACGGTCTGCAGCCACGAACGGACCGCTACGACCGCTGTGTTGGCCGCGAAATCGATGCCCGCCACTATCGTGCGGAATCCGCTGAACCGGCCACTCCGCCGTATCGTCACGATCAATACGGCATTTGGGTCGACTCCCAAGGGTATCGTGTCGATGCCAACGGCTATCGCGTAATGCCCCAAGCCTCGTATGCGGCGCCGAGTTACCAGCCCGCGCCGTCATATGTCGAGCCCCGTCCGGCCACCACAGGCCAGTACGCCTTCCGCGACGAATTCGGCTTCCGCTACGATGCGCAAGGCAACCGGATCGATCGAAACGGGCGAATCATCAGCCCGCAGACCACGACCCCTTAAGGGCCGTCACCCCGGATCCGAACAAATGGGCTCGCGCAGGCGGGCCCTTTTCTCGCCGCGCCGCCTGCGACCTCGGGAACCATCCGGTGGCCAGCGCGTTCACTTCCCAGGTCATTCGAGGTCTGTCGCATGCTAAACTGGGCGCTTACGTTCCTGATCATTGCACTTATCGCCGCGGTATTTGGCTTTGGCGGCGTCGCGTCGGCCGCCGTAGGCTTCGCTCAGATCTGCTTCGTCGTTTTCCTCCTGCTGTTTCTGGCCAGTTCCCTCGTCCACGTCATCCGACGCCGGTAAGGGTTCGCAGTGGCCCCGTCGCAGCCCGAAGCCTATGGTGCAGAAGTCTTTTCAATGCGTTGTCGGGAATTCTTCCAACGCACGCCGCAGACAGTTCGACCCCTGACGCCGACAAGGTGCACGTTCGGCCGGGGCATATTCGCATCGACGCGCCGATGAAAGGACAGACATGAACGGTTTGAAGGAGGAAGCGGCGGCGACATTGCCGTATTTGCGCCGTTATGCCCGCGCGCTGACAGGCAGCCAGCAGCACGGCGACCAGTGGGTCCGTCTGTGCGTAGAGGTTCTGCTGCAGCAGCCGAATCTCCTGGGCGCAGAAGCCACCACGAAGGCCGGCATCTTCACCGTCTTTCACAAGGTTCAACAGCCGTTCGGCACCCTGGACCCGATCAACCCGCGTGCGGCGGCCGATACTCCGGAGCGACTCAAGACCCATCTGACCGACATTCCGCAGCGCCAACGCCAGGTCCTGCTGCTCACGGTACTCGAAGGTTTTTCAATCGGCGAGGCGGCGCGCATTCTGGGAATTAGTGCAGCTGACGCTGAAACCGACCTTGGCCGGGCGCGCGACGAGTTGGAGCGGGTCGCCTCGGTGCGTGTGCTCGTCATCGAAGATGAGGCCATCATCGCCCTCGACGTTGCCAAGATCGTTCGCAACGCCGGCCATCAAGTCGTCGGGATCGCTCCGACCGAGCAAGCCGCCATCGATCTTGCCAGAAAGCACCTTCCCCATCTCGTGCTCGCCGACATCCAGCTCCGCGGTGGCGACAGTGGTATCGCCGCCGTGCGTGAGATTTTGAAAGCGGTCGATGCTCCCGTCATCTTCGTCACCGGGTTTCCCGAGCGACTGCTGACCGGACACGGCCTGGAGCCAGCCTTCATCATCACCAAGCCTTTCAGCCCGGACATGTTGAAGGCGGCGATGGCCCAGGCCCTGAATTCTGTGGCGGTTTGAGTCAGGCGCCGGGCGCCGACGCGTGAGAAACCTGTCACTGAAAGCCAGGCTTCTCGTGGTGTTGGCCTTCGCGCTGGTGCCCGCGGTTGCGCTTGCGACAGCCGATGCCTGGCAGAAATTCATCCTGGCTTCATCGATGCCCGGATCGGTATCGACGTCCTCCGTGCATGCCGCCTTCGACGGGGCCAGGCTTGGATTATGGACCGATATCGGCATGATCCTGCTGTCGTCGTTGATCGGTCTCGGCGCGTTGTGGATCGCTGCCGAGCGCTGGTGTTTGCGCCCTCTGAGGCCGATCCAGGCGGCGGCGGCAGCTATCGCCCGAGGCAACCTGACGCCACCCCGGCCCTCCGGGCCGACGACGCCGGAGATGGACACCCTGGCACGGGACGTCTTCGCTTTGGGCGCCGCGATCAGCCAGCGCGAGGTCGACCTTCGGGCGAGCCTCGACCAGCGCGAGCACATGCTGCGCGAGATCCATCATCGGGTTAAAAACAACCTGCAGATGATCCTGAGCCTGCTCAACCTGCAAGCCGACAAGATCCGATCGCCGCGCATCCTGCGGCTGTTCGGCGCCGCACAGAACAGGGTTCTGGCATTGTCGATCCTGCATCAGCATCTCTATGAGCGGTCAGACTGGTCGTCGGTCGATTTTCAGGCTTACATCTCTGACCTGGTCGATCACCTGTCCGCCAGGCGTGGTAAACGGGACGGCCCGGCCGTTCGGCGCAGCGTGCAGCGGCTGGTGATCCCGGTTGGGCCGGATACCGCCATACCCATCGGATTGATCGTCACCGAGGCGGTCTCGAATGCCTTCGATCATGCCTTTCCCGATTCCACCACCCCGGAGATCCGCATCGCCGCGGCAGAGGTCAGCGACAACATCGTGGTCACGATCGACGACAACGGCGTGGGGTTTGACGATTCACAAACCGCCTTGAAGGAAGGGCCAGGACTTGGCATCACCTTGATGCGGGGCCTTGCTGCGCAGCTTGGCGGAAGCGTCGAGATACTCCGCATCGCCGAGGGCGGTACCCGTGTCCGGCTGCGGTTTCGCAAACCGCCCGCCGCGGCCGACGACACCCTTGTGAAGATGGTCCCGCCACGTTGATCCGCTCCGGTGTCGAACAGTCGACGGCCGCCCGGCATTGCTGTGGACAAGTTCACGATCTCTTGCCGAGGGCCGGTGAACCCCGCCTCGCGGCGGGACGTTCCGCGGCCCGTCATGCTATGTTCGGGCCGGATCGATGAGGTTGCGCCATGTCCAGACTTGTCCCGTCGCTGGTCTTCGTTCTTGCCGTCGTGGTGGCGGGGAGCGCCGCCGCCGGATTGGTGGATCGGCAAAGCTTCGAGCCAGGGCCCGCCACCAACCAGCAGGCGCAGGCCCAGCCGCAGCCTTCACCGGCTAGGGATGTGCTCGACAAGGCCAAGGATTCCGCCATCGAGCGCGCCCGCGCAAAAGTGCCGCTTCCGGCCGAGCTGAAGGCGCTGCGGGACGAGATTGCCGAGCAGGTCGGCGACCTGCGCGCGACCGTGAACAAGAAGTACGAGGAGGCCGGGGCCAAGGTGGCGGCCTATGCTCTGTGGGCGGCGGCCGGCCTCTTCGCGATCATGGTGCTGGCCTCCGTGCTGGGCGGGGTCGTCGTTGCCCTGATCTTCCGGCGAGGCCGCAACAGCTGACGGTTCCGCGCGCGTTCGCCCCTCCGATCGCGCGGTGACGGCGAGCCGGTCGTGATCCGGCCCGGTGATCGGCGCGTATGTTCATCATGGGCAATTCACTGCGACACCTGCGCCATAGCATGGCGCTGGCATCGGTACTCTTTCTGCTCGATGGGTGCGCCTCGCCGCCGCGCATTGCCGTTCGACCGGCCGACCCGCCGCTGGTCATGGAGGATTTCTTCGCCGGCACAGTGGAAGGCGAAGGCGTTTTCACGAACAGCTGGACCGGGACGGAGCGGCGGTTCCAGGTCGTCATCGCGGGCTTCTGGGACGGCAGGGAACTCACCCTGGTCGAGGATTTCGACTACGCCGACGGCGAGAAGGATCGCAAGACCTGGCGATTGCAGCGCCAGGGGCCGGGCAGCTTCACGGGAACCCGCGAGGATGTGGTCGGCGAGGCGCGCGCCTGGACCGAGGACGGGCGCGTGCGGCTGGAATACTCCGTGAAGCTCGGCGGCTGGACCGTCGACTTCGCCGACCTCCTGGCGCTGCGTTCGGACGGGAGCCTGCTCAACCGCGCCACCGTCGGGAAATGGGGCGTACGCCTCGGCAGGGTCGAACTCGTGCTGCGCAAGCGTCCGTCCTGATGCAGGCCATGAATACTTCTTTCCAGCCGAGTGTCGGGCGACAGGCGGTCGCGTTGGCCTGCTTCGTCGCCCTATGCCTGGCGGTCGGCGCGATCGGCGGCGCGGCAACATCCACCAGCGTCGGCACCTGGTACCAGCACCTGCACAAGCCGCCCTTCAATCCGCCGGACTGGATCTTCGGGCCGGTCTGGACAGCGCTCTACATCGCCATGTCCGTGGCGGCGTGGCGGGTGTGGCGCCGCCTCGGATGGAGCGGTGCGCGGCAGGCCCTGTCGCTTTTTGCCGTCCAGCTCGTTCTCAACCTCGCCTGGTCGATCCTGTTCTTCGGGTTCCAGCGGATCGGGTTGGCGCTGGTCGAGATCGTCGTTCTCTTTGCCGCCATCGCAACCACCGGCGTCGTCTTCTGGCGGATCGATCGAGCGGCCGGTCTGCTGTTCATCCCCTACCTGGCATGGGTCGGCTTCGCCGCCCTGCTCAACGCCTCGCTCTGGCATCTCAACTAGGCGGCGGCGGGGGGCTTTCCAGCCCTTCATCCGGGCAACACCCATCGGAACGAGGAGTTCGCGAAGTGGTTCTTCATCGCAGCATTACTCTATGTCTTGCGCTCTGCATTGCAGCGAGCGCGACCGCGATCGCCCAGCCGGCGACCATCGGCAGCGAACCCGCCGGCCCGCCGCCCAAGGACTGGACGTTTTCCATCGGCCCCGGCGTCGTCGTCGCGCCGTGGTTCGAGGGCTCGGCCAACTACCGCGTCCTGCCGGTTCCCAACATCGACCTGCGCTATCAGCGCGACAAGTTCTTCATCTCGGCGCGCGATGGCGTCGGCGCGACGCTTCTCGACCTCGACGGCTTCAAGGCGGGCCCGATCCTGCGCTATCGCTTCCCGCGCAACGCCGGCGACGGCGGTTACCTGTACGGCATGGGAAACGTGCCCTTCACGGTCGAAGGCGGCGGCTTCCTGCGCTACGACCAGCGCTACCTCACCGCCAGGGTCGAGTTGCGGCGCGGACTGGGCGGCAGCAACGGGCTCATCTTCGACGCCCTGCTCGACGGCAAGGTGCGGCTGAGCCCCACCGTCTTCCTGTCGGCCGGGCCGCGGCTTTCGGTGACCGACGGCACCTACAACCAGGCCTACTTCGGGGTGAACGCCTCCCAGTCGATCGGCTCCGGCTATGCCCAGTACTATCCCGGCGCCGGGCTGCGCAGCGTAGGCGCGGGCGCAAGCGGCGTGTGGCGGGTGAGCGACAGCCTCACCTTCGTGGCCTTCGGCAGCTACAACTACCTGGCCGACGTTGCCGGCAATTCACCGATCGTCACGGGGCCCGGCGGCTCGCGCAACCAGTTCATCGTCGGCAGTGCCCTGTCCTGGCGTTTCGAATTCTAGCGTCGGCTCCGGTTGCCGGACGTCGCAACGGGCGAGCTGGCGGCCTCGGTCGACGGCCCCGGTCGGGAGTGAGAAGATCGAGCCGGGGAGACAAACATGATCGTCGATTGCCACGCCCATGTGTTCACGCACTGGATCGGCGCCTGCGGACATCCGACGCGCGAGGTCCACAAGCGCTACCTGCAGCGGGTCGTCACCCGCACGGTCGCGCCGACCTTCCGGATCCGCGACGGCGCGCGCGCCGACACCGCGGCGCTGTTCCGCGCCGGCGACGAAGGATGGAGCGGCCTTGCCGACGTCGATTTCCGCGTCGGCCGCTTCGGGCAGCTCGAATTCACGCATGACGGCGAGGACCACGCCATCCAGTACATGCCCGTCGGCATGCAGGAGATGACGGCGCCGCCGGAACTGATGCTGGCCCAGATGATGAACGCCGGCGTCGATCACTGCCTGCTGCAGGCAGGCGGCGGCTACGGCGCGATGACCGAGATGAACGCCTTCGCCGGGCGGCAGTATCCCGCGCGCATGACCGGCCTGATGCATGTCGACGAGGCGATGGCGGGACAGCCCGAGCAACTTGCCGAGATCGACCGTGCCTTCGACGTGCTGGGGCTGCGCGGCATCTACTTCAACGTCGATTCGCTCAGCCGCCACGGCTGGCCTTGGCCGCTCGATGCGCCCGAGATGGAACCGTTCTGGGACAGGATCGCGCGACGGGGCATCGTGCTGTGCATCGAGTTCAGCTCGGGTCCGGGCTACGACGCGGCAGGCTACATGGCGCACATCGCCGCCTTCGGCCGCGTGCTGGCGCGGCATCCGGCCTTGCGCGTCCACCTGGCGATGAGTCCGCCGGTCGCGTTCTTCGCCAGGAATGGCCGCTATGAATTCCCCGAGGAGCTGCTGCGTGTCTATCGCCACCAGCCGCTGGTGCTGGAGGTGGTGTTTCCGATCACCTACGGCGGCGTCTGGGACTACCCCTACCCCGAGGCGCAGGCGCTGATTTCCGACCTGCGCGATCAGCTCGGCGCGGACCGGCTGGTCTGGGGCTCCGACATGCCCAACGTCGAACGGTTCTGCACATACAAGCAGTCGCTCGACTATGTGAGGCGGTACTGCCCGTTCCTGACGGCGCGCGAGAAGGATCTGATCCTGGGCGACACCTGCGCGGCCTTCTACGGGATCGGCAAGACCGACATCCGAAAAGCAGGATAGAATGGCTGCCATAACGAGGCACCGAAAGAGGACTTTTTGAATGAGTAACGCATCCGACTACACGCCGCCCACGGTCTGGGCCTGGAACAAGGCCAACGGCGGGCGCTTCGCCAACATCAACCGCCCGATCGCCGGCCCCACCCACGACAAGGAATTGCCGGTGGGCGCTCATCCCCTGCAGCTCTATTCGCTGGGAACGCCCAACGGCCAGAAGATCACCATCATGCTCGAGGAGTTGCTGGCGCTCGGACACAAGGGCGCGGAGTACGATGCCTGGCTGATCAGGATCGGCGAAGGCGACCAGTTCGGCAGCGGTTTCGTGGCGGCGAACCCCAATTCCAAGATCCCGGCCCTGGTCGACCGCAGCGGCCCTTCGCCGATCCGCATCTTCGAGTCGGGCGCGATGCTGCTCTACCTGGCGGAGAAGTTCGGCGTGCTGTTGCCGAAAGACGGCGCCGCGCGCGCCGAATGCCTGTCGTGGCTGTTCTGGCAGATGGGCAGCGCGCCCTACCTGGGTGGCGGCTTCGGCCACTTCTATGCCTACGCGCCATCCAAGATCGAATACGCCATCGACCGCTTCGCAATGGAAGCCAAGCGCCAGCTCGATGTCCTCGACAGACGGCTGGCCGAGAGCCGGTATCTCGCCGGTGACGACTACACCATCGCCGATATCGCGGTGTGGCCGTGGTACGGCGGCCTCGCCAAGGGACTGCTCTACGGGGCGGGCGAATTCCTCGCGGTCGAGGACTACAAGAACGTCCAGCGCTGGGCCGACCTCATCGGCGCGCGCCCGGCGGTCAAGCGCGGGCGCATCGTCAACCGCCTGCAGGGCGATCCGAAGAGCCAGCTGCACGAACGCCACGACGCCAGCGATTTCGACCTCAGGACCCAGGACAAGGTCGCGGCCAAGAGCTAGGCGGCATTTGCATCACGGCCCGGCTCCCGCCGATCGGCGGGGGCCGGATTGGCGCCGGAAACCAGCCCGCACTAGAGATCGGCCGCCACTAGCGATCGGAAGGAGTAGGCGGCAGCAGCCTGTCGATCGTGCTGCGCCACGCGGCACAGGCTTCCTCGAACGACAGCCCGTAGTGCTCGCGCATCCGCCCCCAGGCCTCGAAGTCGGTCACGGCTTCGAGGGCAATCAGGATGTTTTCGCGATCCGGTTCCGACAGGACGGCAAGCTCGGGCCGATACATCAACTGCAGGCGCCGTCGCGTGAAGCCCCGCACGTAGTCGATTCGGGTCGCCACTTTTTCCGAAGTGTTCTGGTGGCGTACAAGCACGCGCCAGAACGGCAACCACGTCTCGCAGTTCCGTGCCCGTGTTCTTATCTGAAAATTCAGCCTTGAGTGCCGATCAGCCTCCGCCATGTCGCCGACGGGCGTCGACAGACCAAGACCGACGACATGGTCAATCGCGGCCAGGCCCAATTGTCCCATGTCGGTGAACCGTTCAAATACCGACCGTACGGAACAACCGGCGCGCCTGGCGACAGCCGCCGCCACCGGCATCTGGAGATCCTCGCGAACGAGATCGAGATAGGCCTTGATGATGGCCTGCCTGGTGCGCTCGCTGCGCAGCAGCCGCCCATCGACCGGGGTGGTATCGCGGACCGGTCGAGCTCTCGCGCCTGGATCACCGTCTGGCATGGCTTGATAGTATCATGTGCGAGGCCACGTCAGCAGCCAATCGAAATACTGCTGGGAGAAATAGAGCGCATCGGATTTCTGCGGACCGCCGCCGGCGATGAGAAAGCGCTCGTAACCTGCCAAGGCGCGATGGACGTTGAGCGCCTCGACCGTATCGGGCAACACCTCGATCAGGAGATCTGGACGGTAACGCTCGATCAGCGACGCCAGGACCTCCAGCAACTGCGGCTCGAAGCCCTCGACATCGATCTTGATCAACGTTCTTTGCGAGGGTTTCAGCCAGGTCTCGATCTCGTGTGGCCCCACGACAGCGACCGTCGTCTCCACGATGTCGGAAGAGAATTTCTCAGCAAAGGCCCGCACGAACGAACCGTTGGTGAGATGGCCCGTGGGTTCATAGAAGGCCCGCTGGCCGGATACCGCGCC